>ERZ1370068.5167-contig-4201_pt1 | contig 49184 bp, 73 predicted proteins | sample MGYA00561227_ERZ1370068 | MGnify/ENA primary metagenome ERZ1370068 (study PRJEB38410, sample SAMEA6850437) | metagenome | study: Metagenomic assessment of the ecological functions of the soil: analysis of the soil microbiota associated with the... | reverse complement strand
TGTACTTCGTTCAGTTACGTATTGCTTGGAACAGGAATGACCGACGCCAGCCTGCGGGGCCCGTTCGAGGCCGGCAACTCGTTCACCTGGACCAGCTACGGCTTCACCGTCGTCGACCCATCTACGAGGTCGACGACCAGTCCCGCACCCTGTGGGGTGGCGTGGCGCAGGGCATCACGGGCACCCACGAGTGGCGCTTCGAGCCCACCGCCGAGGGTGTCCACGTAACCACGACCGAGTCCTTCGCCGGAGACCCCGTCGACGCCGACACCGCAGGCATGCAGACCCATCGCTCGACAACTCGCTAGTCGCGTGGCTGGGCAGGCTGAAGACCGAAGCCGAGCGTCACTGACATGCTGCGCTCTGCCTGGGGTTAGCTCGCGTCGCTTCCGCGAGACTGTCGTCGTACCCGTGCCGGACCGACAGCGTCAATGCAGCGCGTCGATCACGTCGAGGGAGCCGGTAGCACCGCGATCGCGTCGATCGATAAGCAGGCCCGCGCGGCAACCGGACGTTGGCCGGCGCCGAACGAGCCGGCGGCGGGTCGGGCATGTGTCGGGCATAGATCTCGTTGAGCCGGCTGAAGTCCTCGACGTCGGCGTAGAAAATGGTCGTCTTGACCACGTCAGCCATGGTTGCGCCTGCCGATGCCAGCACGGCTGCCAGGTTGCGTAGGGCTTGTTCGGTCTGAGCCTCAATGCCGTCCAGGGCGGCGCCGGTCGCAGGGTCGATGCCTGCCATGCCCGAGCAGAACACGAGGCCACCGGCGACGATCGCCTGGCTGTACGGACCAAGAGCCGCGGGGCCTGGTCGGTGGGCTCTGCTTGTCGGTTGGTCATCACTGCTCTGTCATGTCGACCGCGTCCATTCTGGTGTGCGCGAACCCACCCAAGCCTGAGCGAACAGTCCGCACCGACGATCACGTCGCGTTTGGGCGTGACTACTGACCGAACGAGGCCTTTTGGAGTGTTGAGTCGGCCACGTATGGTGCAGTCGGTGTATGAGGCCGCCCAGACGTCAGAGGAGCCGCAAGGCTTTGACACGCGGGGGTCAGTGATGACGACGACCAGCGGCACGAACGGGCCCAAAGCAATCCGCAAAGCTAGCACCGAGACATGGCGGAAACCGTCTCTCTTGCCCGGCGAGCGGAGGCAGCGAGGCGAACGGTATTCGGCACGTCACGCGTTCGGCGCCGGCTGACCCGGGATCGCAGGACGCGACAGCGGGCGCCTGACGCGACTCGGCACTCGCGGCCTGCGTCCCGTTTGACCAGGCACGACGCCCAGGAGCGCCTACGGTCGTAGGGTCCAAGGGTCGGCGACCGCAGCAACCGGTCACGAATTGTTCGCGGCGGGTTCAGGCCCGGCGGCGCTACCTGCGCGATCAGGGTCGTACGGCGCAGGCCGGAGTTCGGCAAATCCTCGGGCGCCAGCACGGTGGTCCGCCGTGCGAGCCTGTCGTGCCGAGACCATGCTGGCGGGTACGAGACCGGGTCGAAACTGGGCTGGTGACGGCGAGCAGCCTGGGTGACGTCATCGATCTGGCGCGGCGACGGAGCTTTGTCGGCCGCCGGTCCGAGCTGCGTTCGTTCGACGATGCGCTGGCCGGACTTTCGCGGCGCCGGGTACTTTTCGTGCACGGCCCAGGCGGCATCGGCAAGACCACGCTGCTGCACGGATGCGCGCCCAGGCGCGCGGCGCGGGGGCGCGGCCGCGGTACTGCTGGACGGGCGCGAGATCGATCCGTCACCGGCCGGGTTCACCGAGGCCGTCGATACCCGCGAGTGCAGCCCAGGGCACAGGCAGGCACGGACGGAGCTGAGAGCGGGACGGTGCTCTGATCGACGGGTACGAGCAACTCGCCGCGATCGACGGCTGGCTTCGCCAGGATCTGGATCCCGTCCCGGCCGGCCGACGACGTCGTGGTCCTCGCCGGCCGCGAGCCACCCGCCGTCGCGTGGCGAACGGACCCAGGCTGGCGCCCGCTGGTCGCGATTCATCCCCTCGACCACCTCGACGACGCCCGACAGCGCGGACCTGCTCGCTCACGCGCCGGCGTGGCTCCGCCGAACCGGCAACGGCTCCTGGAGCTGGGCCGGGGCCACCGCTGGCGCTAGCGCTGCTGGCCGACGTCGCTTCGGGCAGTACGGTTCCCGACCGGCTCGCCGACATACCCGATCTGATTTCCGTTTTTAGCTGGAGTCGCTTCTGCGTGATGCGCCCTCCGAGGCCCATACCGTCGGCTTGGCCACCTGCGCACGGGCCTGGCTGACCACGGAGGACCTGCTGCGGAAAACGGTCGGCGCCGGACGCGCCGGAGGTATGGGGGTGGCTCCGGCGCCGGCCATTCGTGGTTTGCGGGCCGACCGGATTGATGCCGCACGATCTCTGCCCGCGATGTCCTGGACGCGGAGTTCGAGCGCCGCTCACCGGAGCGCTACCGATCGCTGCACCGAGTCATCCACGATCACGTGGTCGCTGGTATCCGCGCGACGACCGGCTTGGATCGTCAGCTGCTCGGCGCTCAGCAACTGGCGTACCTGCACCGGCGCAGTCCGCTCACCGCCGCCTACTATGCGCTGCGCGGACGAGAGGCTCGGCGGCCGTGAAAGTGCCGGCCCGGCCCGGAAGGACTACGCCCAGCTGGTGTCGACCATCGAGCACGGAGCGGGGCAGCGGCAGCGGCTGCGATTGCCGAGCGCTGGTTCGCCGACCAGCCCGACCGAACCAGCGTGGTACGAACCGAAGAAGGCATCGCTGGATTCGCGTACCACGTCTTCTGCCCGTCCGGCTCGACGATGGAGGACCGCGACCCCGTGGTCCACGCCGTCCTCGACTACGTGGTGCGCACCGCACCGACCCGGCCCGGTGAGCGGGTCGACATCACCCGGTATTGTCGCCGGAGTACGCGAGTACCAGCGCGACGTGGCATGCCGGTGCTGGCCGGCACGGTGTCCTCGATCATCGATTGGTGTACCGGAGCCGCTCGCCTGGTCGTTCGTGACCGTCATCGACGCGGCGTACTGGGGCCCGTTCTTCGACTACCTCGGTTTCCGACCGGTGCTCGAGGTCGACGACTCCGACAACCTCCACTACGTCGTGTACGGCAATGACTGGCGGCGCTTTCCGGTCGACGCCTGGCTCGATCTGATGAACGAGCGCGAGCACAGCGGCGGCACCGGGCCACCGCCCGACTCGGCGCTGCGCCCGCCGCCGATTTCCGGGCGGCATTCGGCGAAGCCGTACGCTCGGCGCTCCAGCGCCTCAACCGTCCTGACCGGCTCGCCGGGAGCCCGCTCGTCGGGACGGCACTCGGCGCCAACGCCGCCGAGCTGCGCGCCAGCATCGCGGCGGCCATCGAGCAGGCTCGCCGGCGAGCCGAAGGGGTGACCAGCTCTGGTCGGTGCTCAACCGGACGTTCGTCCGCGCCGCACCCGCCCAGGAGGCCGCGGCCGAGGGTCCTCCGGGCTGCCGTTCAGCACCTACCCGCCGGCACTTGGCCAGGGCGATCGACGAGGTGACCGAGGCGCTGTGGTCGTTGGAGATCGGCACGGCCCGCCGGCCCGACGATACCAGCACACCGGCACACCGGCACACGTGAGCAGCCTTTGACCACCAACTGACCTGGAAAAATGAGCACCTCCCTGGCCGACCCTGGCACCCATCGGTTCGTAGGTGGAGGTGCGATATGAGTGAGGCTTCCGAGCACTCGGTACGGATACTCATTCTCGGTGCGGGCCACGGGTGGCCTCGCTTGCGGCGATGCTCCTGGCTCGCGACGGGTACGAGTCGCCGTGCTCGAACGCGACGCGGCCCCGCCGCCACCGCCGGAGAGCGCGCAGGCGCGGCATGGGACGGCTGGCGGCGGCCCCGGCGTCAGCCAGTTCCGGCTGCCGCACTTCGTAAGCTTCCTCGTTGGTGGGGGCAGTTGCGGGCCGAGCTGCCGGAGGTCGGGAACTCGCTGGAAGCCGCCGGTGCGCTGCATCTGCGAGACCTGATGGGGGCGCTGCCGGTCGCGCGGCGGGGCGCCATGCGGGACGGCGACGAGCGATTCGAAACCGTGACCGCCCGCCGCCCGATACTCGAAGCAGTTCTGTCGGCCGCAGCTGAGGCCGCCGGGAGTAGCTCATCCGGCGCGGGTCGTCGCCGTCGCCGGCCTGACCACGGACTGGCACTGGCGGGTGCCTCGGGTGACCGGAGTGCTCACCGAAGACGGCGCCCCGATCACCGCTGACCTGGTAGTCGATTGTGGTGGCCGGCGGTCGGCGCTCAGCTCGTGGCTGCAGGCGGTCGGCGCGCGGCGTCGGTCGAAGAGCGGGCGGATTGCGGATTCGTCTACTACGGCAGGCATTTCCGCTCGCGTACGGGCGAGCAGCCGGTCGTCGCTCAATAACCTCCTGCAGAGCTACGACTCGCTGGTCGATAATCACGTTGCCCGCCGACAACGGCACCTGGAGTGTGGTGCTGACAAGCAGCAGCCGGGACAAGCCGCTGCGGGTGTTGCGCGAGCCGGCCCGATGGCACGCGGCTGTCGCCCGGTACCCGCTCGTCGCACACTGGGCAGACGGCGAGCCGATCTCCGATGTGGACGTGATGGCCGGCATCGAGGACCGGCACCGTCGCCTCGCGGTCGACGGCCACCCGGTCGCCACCGGCGTGGTCCCGGTGGGTGATGCATGGGCGTGCACCAACCCGTCGGTCGGCCGGGGCGCGACGATCGCGCTCATACACGCCCGATACTGCGCGACCTGTTGCGGGACACCGACCTTGCGGACCATGACAAGTTCGCCCGCCGCTTCGACGAGTTGACCGCTGAGGCCGTCGAGCCGCTGTACCGCGCGACGCTCTGGTATGACCGGCACCGGCTCGCCGAGATCGACGCAGACATCGCCGGCGCCCCATACCGCACTGAGGACATGCGGTGGCTGACGAGCAAGGCGCTCTTCGCGGCGAGCCTCGCTGATCCGGACCTGACCCGGGCGTACTCGGATGTGGTGTCCTTTGATCGCCACGCCCGACGAGGTGCTCGCTCCGCCCGGTGTACTCGACCGGGTCATCGCGCTCGGCATGGCCGCCGCGCAGTACCCGCTGCCCGGTCCGACCCGCGCCGAGCTGCTCGACGCGATCGCCTGAAGCGTTCGGTACGTGAGAGATGAACGTCCACCTTGGGGACGTGACCCTGCATGTACGGGATTCCGGCACCGGTATCCCGGTTGTCCTGCTGCACGGCTGGCCAGACACCGGTGACCTGTGGCGGCATCAAGTACCCGCGCTCACCGCGGCCGGATACCGCGTCGTCGCGCCGGACCTGCGCGGCTTCGGTGGGTCGAGCAAGCCGACCGACCTCGCTGCCTACACCGCACCCATCCTGGTCGCCGATGTCATCGCTCTGCTGGACGCACTGGACATCCGGCGCGCCCACCTGGTCGGTCACGACTGGGGCGCCGCAGTCACCTGGATGACGGCGGCGCTGGCGCCCGATCGGGTCGCGTCGATGACCGCGCTGTCGGTCGGCCATCCGGTCGCGTTCCGGTCGGTCGGCTGGCGGCAGCGGGAGATGTCGTGGTACATGCTGCTGTTCCAGTTCGCCGGCATCGCCGAACGGTGGCTGTCGGCCGACGACTTTCGCAACCTGCGCGAATGGTCGGCGCACCGGACATCGAGCCTGTCGTCGAGCGGCTGGCGGACCCCACGGCGCTGACCTCGAGCCTCTCGCTGTACCGCGCGATCCTGCCGCCGGAGTCGCTGGTCGAGCCGCCGACGCCGCTGCCGCCGGTCATCGTGCCGGTGATGGGTGTGTGAGCACCGGCGACTTCGCACTGGCCGAGGCCGGCATGACCGGCTCGGCCCGGTACGTGGCCGGCCCGTGGCGATACGAGCGCGTCGAGGACGCCGGCCACTGGCTGCAGCTCGACGCCCCGGACAAGGTCAACGACCTGCTGCTCGACTTCCTCGATCACGCCGCAGAACGTCCTACGGGGCGTGCTCAGCAGTCGTGACCTGAACGCGGGCGACGGGGCGGTCATCGACAGCGACCGCGGGCTGACCGCCTCCTCAACGCCGACGACGTGGCTCATAGCCGGTCCTGACCGCGACGGACGCCGACACATTCGGCATCGGCGACGACACGGACTCCGTTACCACCATGCTCGCGCGCCGGGTCGTCCCATCGCTCGGGCGGATCGACTGTGGTCAGTTGTCAAAGGGCAGGTCGCGGCGAGACTGGACGCCGAGTTTGATCATGCGCGGTAGAGATGGCTCTCGCCTCTGCGGATCGAGACCGGCGACCGCGTTGGCTGGCTCACGGACGCGGATCGCCAGGTGCAGGAAAGCGCCGCGTCGAGATTCGCCTCGCCACAGGCGGCTATCTATTGACGCAATCAGTCGGTTGCAATAATGTAGCAACCGATAGATTGCTACTTGATGGAGGTCGTGATGGGTTTTCCTGATCGCATCGAGCGGACCGTGCAGATCGCTCACCCGCCGAGCAAGGTGTGGGCGGCGCTCACCACGGCCGAGGGACTTGCCGCCTGGTTCGGCAACGAGGCGTCGATCGACCTGCGCCCGGGTGGGTCGGCCCGGATGAGCTGGACCGACGGGTGCACGATCGACATGCGCGTGGAACGGGTGGAGCAGCCGACAGTGTTCGGGTTCACCTGGCAGATCTACGGGCTGCCCAAGGAGGATCCGCGCCGGACCTACGTCGAGTTCACGCTCGAACCGGTCGGTGCGGGCACGCGGCTGACGGTCGTCGAGAGCGGTTTCGCCCAGTTGCCCGCCGACGCCCACCGCACGGCGTACGACGGCAACACCAAGGGATGGGCGAGCGAGCTGGGCGAACTGGTCAGCTACCTCGATGCCGGCTGATATTGAGGCGATCGCCGAGCAGGTCTTCACCGCCCTGGCCGACCCGACCCGCCGCGCCATCCTGGCCGCGCTGGCCGCTGAGGGCCCGGCGACGGCCACGGACCTGGCCGATCGGCTGCCGGTCACGCGGCAGGCGATCGCCAAGCACCTGGCCCTGATGGCTGAGGTCGGTCTGGTGACGGCCGAACACGGAGAGCGGCGCCGGGTCCGGTACCGGCTCCGTTCGGCGCCGATGCAGGTGGCGCAGCAGTTCCCGGCTGCGCTGGCTCGCGACTGGGAGCGCCCGCTCGAAGCGTTGACGGAGCACCTCGACCGGTCCGCCCGCAAACGCACTACAACCCCGCTCGAGGAAGCCCGAGGGCACCATGCCTGATCACCGATTCACCACTGCTTTCGCAGTCGACCGAAGCCCGGCGGAAGCCAACGCCGGCCCCGCCGCGACCACGAGGGTTGGCACCGCCGCGTTCACGGCGACGCTAGGGCTCGCCGCCGCATCGTGGGTGGTCGCGGTCTGGCAGATGAACGGAATGGACATGGGCGCGGCCACCGAGCTCGGTTCGTTCGGGTTCTTCGCCGCGCTGTGGGTCTCGATGATGACGGCGATGATGCTGCCGAGCGCGGCCCCGGCAGTCGTCAGACACGTTCGTGCCGGTCGCCGGGTGCTCGCCGGGGCGCTCTTCGTCTGCTCCTACCTTGCCGTCTGGGCACTCGTGGGTGCTGCGGTCTACGCGGTCTATCGGCCGCACGGGGCCGTCGCCGCCGCCGTAGTTGTGATCGCAGCTGGCGTCTACGAGCTCACGCCGCTCAAGCGGCACTTCCGCCGGCGCTGCCGCGAGAGCGTCCGCTCCGGATTCGAGTTCGGGCCTCTGCTGCGTCGGCTCGAGCATCGGACTAATGCTGATGCTGGTCGTGCTGGGCGTCATGAGCGTCGTCTGGATGGCGGTAATCACCGTCGTCGTTTTCGCCCAGAAGCTCTTGCCCGCAAGAGCCGCTGTCGACGTGCCGCTGGCGCTCGCGATCGTCGGGCTCGGCATCTGGATCGCCATCGCACCCGCGTCAGTTCCCGGACTCATCCCAACGATGTGAAGGAGAAAATGAATGACCATTCACAAGCACCGGAACTCGTGAAGAGTGGCTCGCGGCCCGGCTGGACCTGCTCGTAGCCGAGAAGGAGCTGACCCGGCGCAGCGACGAACTGGCACGGCAGCGACAGGATCTCCCATGGGTACGCATCGACAATGACTACGTCTTCGACACCGACGAGGGCACCGCGTCGCTCGCCGATCTGTTCCGAGGACGCTCGCAACTGCTCATCTACCACTTCATGTTCGGACCCGACTACGAGGCAGGATGCCCGTCCTGCTCGGCAATCGCCGACAGCTTCAACGGCTCCGTCGTCCACCTCGCCAACCATGACGTGACCCTCTGCGCTGTGTCCCGGGCTCCACTTGCGAAACTGCAGGCCTACAAGCAGCGGATGGGCTGGAGCTTCCCCTGGGCGTCCTCGTTCGATAGCGACTTCAACTACGACTTCCAGGTGACCCACACCAGGGAGGAGTGGCAGTCCGGAGCTGTCGAGTACAACTTTCGCACCGTCGACCTCCGGCTGCCGGAGACCGGCGAGGAGAACCCCTTCGTGGCTGCGATCACCTCCAGCGTCGGAACGGACTGGCCGACCTACCGCACAGAAGGGCTCCGGCATGAGCGCCTTCGCGCTCGACGACGGCGTCATCTACCACACGTACTCGACCTACGAGCGCGGCGTGGACGCCCTCTGGGGCATGTACCCGTGGCTCGACCGCGCACCACTCGGCCGCAACGAGACCGTCCTGTGGTGGCGACGCCACGATGAATATGCCGCCTGACGAGTCCGCGCGAGAACCGCGCAGGCGCCGGCGCGCTGTTGCCGGGCGCAGCCCTCTCCCCCGACGCTATTGCCCGGCGGGAGAACCCGAGTCCAATTGGCGGACGGTGAGGTCTCTTGCCGCGGCGTACCTCTCCCGAATGCCGGAAACGAGGTCGGCTTCGTAAAGCTGCTCCTCGGTCGAGCCCCACGATGGGGATGCGGCCCGCCGCTCAGTGTCCAGGCGGCCTGGATGGCGGCTCCGTTCGCCACGTACTCACCGGGTGATGGAACGGCCACCGGGTGGCCGAGTATCGACGGGGCGATTCGCCGTACCGCCTCGGATCGTGCGCCGCCACCCACCAGGATGATGCGATCGATGCGGGCACCGTGGCTTTCCAAGGCGTCAAGACCGTCCGCAAGTCCGCACACCAGACCCTCGATCGCGGCCCGGGCGACGTGGGCGGACGTGCTAGTGCGCAGCGTGAGTCCGTGCAGAGCACCGGTTGCGTCGGGCCGATTGGGGGTGCGTTCTCCTTCGAGATAAGGCACGAGGACCAGACCATCGGACCCGGCGGCGCCTTGAGAGCCAGCTCGGACAGCGTGACGTGGTCGACCTGGAGCATCGCCGCGGCGGAGTCCAACACTCGCGCCGCGTTGAGCGTGCAGACAAGGGGTAGGAACTCTCCTGTCGCGGATGCGAATCCGGCCACAATTCCGGTGGGGTCCGCGGTCGGCGACGGGCTGACTGCGCATACCACACCGGATGTGCCGATTGAGACGACCACGTCCCCGACCGCCGCGCCGACCCCAAGTGCAGCGGCTGCGTTGTCGCCGGCTCCGGGGCCGAGCAACGCTCCGCTCGCAGCGTGACCCGCTGGCCGGTTGAGGTCCAGCACGGCCGGCACATCCGGCTCGCGGCCCAGCGCCAACCGCAGCAGGTCAGGACGGTACGTCCCGGTTGCCGGCGACCAATATCCGGTGCCGCTTGCGTCGCTTCGATCAGTGGTCAATGACCTGCCATCCGTAGCACCCGCCAGCTTCCAGGTGAGCCAATCGTGCGGCAGGCAGACCGCGGCTGTGCGGGCGGCACTCGCGGGTTCGTTTTCGGCCAGCCACCGCAGCTTGGTGACGGTGAACGAGGCGACGGGCACCGATCCGACAGCCTCAGCCCAAGCCCGGGACCACCCAGCTCGGCGACAAGATCCTCGGCGGCTTGCGCGGATCGAGTGTCGTTCCATAGCAGGGCCGGCCGGACGACCGTCCCGTCCTCATCGAGGCAGATCATCCCGTGCTGCTGCCCCCCACCGCGATGGCCGACACGTCATCAAGGCCGCCGGCTGCGCGCGCCGCCTCTTCCAGCGCGATCCACCAGGTCTGCGGATCCACTTCGGTACCGGTCGGATGGGTCGAGCGCCCTTCACGGATCAGCTCGCCCGAATCCGCGTCCCGGATGACGACCTTGCATGTCTGGGTCGACGAGTCGATGCCTGCCACAAGGGTCATGCGGTCTCCTACCCGCTCAACGCAAACAGCCTGAGTCGGGATCACTAACAACGGGCCTGGGGACGCTCGGCCAGCTCGTGGACGTGCGCTTCGATCCACCGGTGGGCGCGCCGGTACATGCTGGCGGTGCGTCTCCACGTTTGGGTGAAGGCCGGATGACCCCGCTTGCTGCCATCCTCGATGATTTCGGCGATCCAGTCGTTTGCAGCTCTTACGGCTTGGGCGGCGTTCCAGCGGACCTCGGGTGAGGCTCCGTAGCTGTCCAGCAAGAGCCGGAACCGTCCGATGCCACGACCGTGGCGCGAGTCGACGACGTCGCGGGGATCGAGCAGTGGCGCCCAAAAGCAGCCTGCGACAGCCAGCTCCCACGCGACGGAGCCAGGCGCCGCAAGATCGAAGTCAATCAATGCGACGGCGGCGCCGTCGCGGAAGATGATGTTCGCCGGGTTGGTGTCGTTGTGGGTGACAAGCGATCCGCGCCACTGAGCCGGCACCGCGCGTTGCCAGCGATCGGTACCGGGCTTGAAGTCGACCGCGTGCTGGTGATAGCTACGCAGCAGCGTCGCGACGGTGACCAGGGCCTCGTCGGTGAGCGCCCACTCGGGTGGCGGAGGGTATGCGGCATGCCCGTCGATGTAGCTGAGGATCTCGGTTTGACCACAGATTCCGAGGACGCGGGCGAGCCCGTGAATCCTGAGCTCTCCAAGTGCCGCAGGAGCTGGTGGACGGCATCGCTGTATGGGCCGATTGGCCGATGCACGGTATCGCCGATGCGCTGGACGAGGCCGCGGTTCGCTGTGCCTCCGGGCAGAAGGTCAGCGTCAGACACGAGCTGCATCGGCGGAGGTCGGATCGGCCGGATGGCTTCCGGACGCGGACTCGACGAGTCGTCGTGCGAGTGCGGAGTGGGTCACCAGGCTGGTCACCAGCCCTCCGGTGAGCGCGGATCGCACGGCGTCGACCTTGCCTTCGCCGTAGGCGATGCCAAGGACGTCCTTGATCGCTGCCAGCTGTTGCCCGGTTACTCCGATAATCCGTTTGCTCAACGGGCTGATCACCTCGCTGCCGTCGCGGTCGATGAGTACCCCGGAGATCTCTCCGATGACCCCGGCGCGCCGGACACGCTCCCGGGTCTCGGGCTCTACGGCATCGAAGACGGTTGACAGCCCTCTAGCCCAGGCGCCGATACCGACCACCGCGACGGTAACGGCCGGCAACATGGCGGCCGCGTGCATCACGTCCGGCTGGCGCCTGCAGGGCGCGTGCGGTCGCGGCGTCGGCGACGACGAGCGGGGCGTAATACACGTGCGCCGGGCCGCCACCGACCCGGGCCACCCTCCGCACGAGTTCGAGTACGTCGCTCGCATCCGGACGTGACAGCGCACCGGTCAGCTGAACGACGGGGCATGGGGCGAAGTCGGTCAGCGCCGTCCCGATCGCACTCAGCGACCGGCCCCAGGCGAGGCCCAAGACGTCATCGGCGGTGACCAGTTCTTGGAGCAGCTCGGCGGCCGCTTCGCCGAGATGGCCGCGCAACGCAACCTCGTCGTCGTCCGGAATATCGATCACCACGGCATGCGCCAAGCCGAACGTCGACTGAAGACGCATCGAAAGATCGGTATCGATCGATCCCTCGTGCTCGATCACGATGCGAACGAGCCCGGATCGGCGACTCGCCTCGAGAAGCCGGGCGACACGAAAGCGGCTGATGTTGAGCTCGGCGGCAATATCGCTCTTCGATCGGCCGTCGAGGTAATAGCCGCGGGCCACCCGGGACATCAACATCAGCTGCGCTGGCCCGGTCCGCACGTCGATCCATCCCCCTCATGCCACCGACCGCTCACCTGAGCAGCTCAACTGCCAGTTTGGCACACAGGCTCGAGTTCCGGCGCGGCCAAAGGCGCCCTTCCCTACGGCTCGCCCATCCGCCGCGGGTCCTAGGGGATCACTTGGGTCTTTAGGCCTTGTCCGGCCTGGAATGTGTTTAGCGCATCGGCGTAGCGCTCCAGGGGCAGCCGGTCGGTGATGAACACCCGCGGGTCGAGCACCCCTGCGGCGAACAGTTCGGCGGCCCGCTCATAGCTATGCAGCACCGCCATCGCACCGGTGATGGTGATCTCCTTGTTGTAGATCTTGTAAGGCTCGATGGTGGCCCGCGCCGCATAGGCAGCCACCCCGAACTGCAGGAACGTGCCGGCCGGCGCGACCCGGCCGAGACCGTCTTGGATGGCCTTGTCGTTGCCGGTGGCATCGACGACCAGCTCCCAACCGTAGGGTTGCTCCAGGACGTCAGCAGAGGTCACCGCGTTCGAGCAGCCCAGCTGCCTGGCGACCGTGAGCCGGTCCGGATTGACGTCCACGATGTCGACGCTCACCGCGCCGACGCGTTTTGCCAGCTCGAGCATCATCAGGCCCATAGTGCCGGCGCCATATATCAATACATGTGACCCGAGCTGGCTGCGCAGCACGTCGTAACCGCGCACCGCGCATGACAGCGGCTCGATCAAGGTCGCATCGGCCGTCTCGATGTGATCGGGCAGCCGCGCACAGTTGGCGGCGGGCACGGCCACGTACTGCGCCGCCCCGCCAGGCGCGGTCACTCCGATCGCTCCCCATCGGAGGCATAGGTTGTTGTGGCCGATGCGGCAGTAATGGCATTCGAAGCAGTACAGGGACGGGTCGACGGCCACCCGGTCACCCTCACGGACATCGAGCAGCGTTAGGGGCCGGACGCAACGATCCGACCGGCGAACTCATGCCCGGGGATCACCGGCAGGGACGGAGCGAACTCGCCGTCGAGGATGTGCAGGTCGGTGCCGCAGAGTCCGCAGGCCGCGACCTCGACTATCACCTCGCCGGAGCCGGGCGTGGGGTCGTCGACGGTCTCGACGGAGACGTTGCCAGCGGACTTGATGATCGCGGCTCTCACTTCACGGCTCCTAGAGAGAGACCCTGCACGAGCTTATCTTGTGCGGCGAAGCCGGCCACCACCACGGGTATGGACACCACGACGGCGGCCGCGCACACCTTGGCCAGGAACAGACCCTGGCTGGTGACGAAGCTGGTCAAGAACACCGGTGCCGTTTGTGCCTGCACCCCGGTTAGCACCAGGGCGAACAACAGCTCGTTCCAGCTGAAGATGAAGCAAATGAGCGCGGTGGCCGCGATGCCCGGCACCGCGATCGGCGCGACGATCTTGCGCATCGTGTAGAGGACGCCGGCACCGTCGATAGCGGCCGCCTCGATGATCGCGATCGGCACCTCCGCCAGGAACGACCGCATCATCCAGACCGCGATCGGCAGGTTCATCGTGGTGTAGAGGATGATCAGTATGAAGAGGTTGTCGAGCATGTGAGCCTTCTGCGCGAACAGGTAGATCGGCAGAAGTCCGGCGACCAGCGGCAGCATCTTCGTCGATAGGAAGAAGAACAGCACGTCCGACCACTTGCGCACGGGCCGGATGGAGAGCGCGTACGCGGCGGGAAACGCCAGAAGGAGCACGAGGATCGTCGAGGTGACGCTCGCTGTGATCGAATTCGCCAGGTACGGCCACGGGCTGGTGCCGGTGCCCTGCCCGAAGAACTGTCGGTAGCCCTGGAGGGTGAGCGGCGCGGCGAATGTCTGGGCGGATTGGTGCTGGCGTCGGCCTCACTGTGAAAGGACGTCAGCACCATCCACAACACCGGGATGATGAAGATCACGCCGATCACCCAAGCGCAGGAGACCAAGCAGGGCGTTGCCGGCCCGCCATTTGCGACGTGGCCGTGTGTCGGTGACCGCGACAGGACGCTCGCGCTACTGCGGTGGTCATCAGCGTTTTCTCCTCGCGTAGCAGCCCCGACACCGTGCGCAGCGCCAACGTCGCGACGATCAACGAGCCGACCACTACCACCACGCCTTGCGCCGAGGCCAAGCCGTAGTCGTGCGCGCTGAAGAACGTTTGGTAGATCGTGTACGGCAGGTTCGCCGTGCCCAAGCCGCCGGAGGTGATCACGTACACCGCGTCGAAGGTCTGCAGGATGAAGATCGTGCCCAGCAGGCCGGCGAGTTCCAGGTACTGGCGCATGTGCGGCAGCGTGATGTAGGTGAACATCTGCCACGTCGAGGCGCCGTCGACGCGTGCTGCCTCCATCACCTCAGGGTCGCGTGACTGCAGACCGGCGAGCAGGATCAGCATCATGAACGGGGTCCACTGCCAGATCAGCTGGACCTCGATCATGATCTTGGGGTACTCGGTGAGCCAGTCCGGCTGGGGAGCGGTGCCGCCGAATAGATCCCAGATCCAGGTCAACGTGCCGTTGATCAGACCGTAGCTGGCGTTGTAGATGCCGTGCTTGAACAGCAGTGCTGCCGCGACTGGGACAATCAGGAACGGCGTGATCATCATGGTGCGCACGACGCCTCGCCCGAGGAACGCCCGGTCGAGCAGCAGCGCGATAGCCAAGCCGAGTAGCAAGCTGACGATCACCACGGTTGCGGTGAGCACAATGGTGAAGATCACCGACGAGCGCAGCGCCGGATCGGTGAACACCTTCTTGTAATTGTCCAGGCCCGCCCATCCCCGGGTCTGCGGTGAGAGCGCGTTCCACCTCAGGAACGAGATGACCAACGTCACCACGAACGGCAGCTGCGTGACGATGATCAGGAACACGAGCGCGGGCAGCAGCGGAGCGCGGCGCCCCCACCGCTCGCGCGAGGTGGTCGGCGGCCCGCCCGGCGCCGCGCTGCGATCGGCTCGACGGCGGCCACGCGACGGTCGTACCTCGGCGTCGGTTACCTGTGTTGCCATCGCTTGTCCTCCGCTACTTCTGGTAGAGCTTGCCGGCGTTCGCGGCCAAACGTTGGCTGGTTTCCAGCGCGCTGTGGACCGACTCCTTGCCGCCGATCGCCGAACCGATCGCCAACGAGGAGGCGCGTGCCGAAGTCGGTGAACTCCGGAATGTCCACGAACTGGATGCCGATCGTCGGTCGCGGCTGAACGCCCGGTGAGACCGGGTTGGCGCTCTGGATAGCGGTCAGCGTCGGCCCGGCGAACGAGCGGGCGACCTTGAGGTAATCGGGATTCGTGTACGTCGACGTCCGTTTGCCGGCCGGTACCCGAGCCCAGCCACAGCTTGGTGCCAACGAGGTCCTCATAACCCTTACTCGACGCCCAGGAGACGAACTTCCACGCGTCGTCCTTGTTCTTGCTGGCCTTCTCGATCGCCCACGACCACGCGTACAACCAGCCCGAACTCTTGGTCAGCTTGACCGGCGCCTGGACGTAGCCGATCTTGCCGGCGACCGGCGAGTCTTTTCCGTCAAGTGACCCGGCCGCGGATGTCGCGTCGTACCACATCGCGACCTTGCCCTGCTCCAGATCGGTGAGGCACTCGGTGAAGCCGGCCTGCGCGGCACCGATCTCACCGTGCGAGCGGACCAGGTTGACGTAGAAGTTCGTCGCCTCGGTGAAACCAGGGCCGTTCACCTGGGCGTTCCAGTCCTTGTCGAACCAGGTACCACCGAACGTGTTCACCACGGTCGTCAACGGAGCGAAGCACCTGCCCCCAGCCGGGCTGCCCGCGCAAACAGATGCCCCGCATCCCCGGCTGCGCGTTGTCGACCTTGGCGGCCAGATCAGCGACCTGGTCCCACGTCGGATGATCCGGCACAGTCAAACCCTTAGCCGCGAACACGTCCTTGCGGTACATCAGGAACGAGGACTCGCCGTAAAACGGTTCGCCGTAAATCTTCCGGTCCGGGCCGGTCAGGCTCAGGGCAATGGGCTTGAGTATGTCGGCCTGGTCAAAAGCGGGGTCCTTGGCGATGTAGTCATCCATCGGGGTGAGCCAGTTGTTCTTCGAATAAAACGGAATCTCGAAGTTCGGACAACGTGCGCCACGTCGTACTGGCCGGCCTGACTGGCGAATTCCAGACTGGCCTTGTCCCGCAGGTCATTCTCCGGAAGCACGGTGAAGTCGACCTTGATGCCGGTCTGCTGCGTGAACGTGCCGGAGAGTTTTTGCAGATCCACCATCTGCGGGTTGTTGACCATCAGCACGCGCACCGCGTTGCCGCTGCCGCCAGCCCAACCAAGTCCACCACAGGCCGCCAGGCCTAACGCCGCGGTCAGCGCCGCCAGCATTGCCAGGATCCGCTTAGGCGCGCCACGAAGCATGAGATCTCCTCATCAGAGGACCGCTCAACTGAGCGGACTAACCCTCAGATGTGACCCTGGTCAACATCCGCCGACTGGCGATCTTGTCAGGGCTCCTGTGAAATCGTGCGCTGGCGTGGCGCTCATATGAGCGGAAGTGGTTGGTGCGTGGTTGACGGTCAGCGCCTAGCCCCTGCGGCGGCTGGCGTCAGTTATCACAGCCGAAGTGGTCAAGGACGACGTGCAGGGAGCGTGGTCGCGCATCTCCTCGGGTAGGAAGGGTAGGTCGAAAGCAGGCAGGCCAGAGCTTGATCCCGCTGCGGCGCTGGTAGCGCGTGGGGTCAAGCCGCACTCAGGAGGCCCCGCCCGGCGTCTGAGGCGAACCTCCGGAAAAGCGCCTCGCCGGGCCGCGTCTCGTCGATGCGATCGTGCCGTCGACTTGGAGAGCCGGTTGGCCGCTGCTTTCCATCAGTGCCAACCCGATCCGCTCGGCGGCCGATGCCACCGCCGGTCGAGAGATACCCGATATCGGCGCGACCGGGCTGATGATCATGGCGTCGAGCATCGGTGACACGAGCGGCCCACCGGCGGCGTACGAATAGGCGGTCGAACCTATCGGCGTGGCGATGACCAGCGCGTCGCACCGGTATCGCCCGCTTGGCCGCCCGTTGACGCTTAGCAAAGCCTGTACGGGATCCCTCGCCGGGCACACTAGCGAGCGCGATGTCGTTGAACGCGACCGACTCGTCGCGTCCATCTGTCAGCACCGCCCCACTGTGTTCCTCGATGCTGTAGTCCCCCCGCTCGAGCCGATCGAGCGGCGGCGCTCGGCTCGTTCGGTTCGACCTCGACCAAGAAGCCGAGGTTTCCGAGGTTCACCCCGAGGACGGGACGGGCCGTTGCGCCACGAGTCGCAGCGCGCCGAGCATCGTGCCGTCACCGCCGAGACTGATCAGGGCGTCGGCCTGGTCGGCCAGCTCAGTTGCGCTCACCGGCTCTACGGCGACGTCGTCGGACGATCGCGCCGCATCCCGGGCGTCGACGATCACCCGCTTGCCGTGTGACCGCGCCCAGGTTGTGAGCGTCTCCGACGACGGCCGTCGGGTCGCTATGCGGGTGCAGGACGAGCCCGAGTACTCCCTTCGGCTTAAGCGCCGGCATGCCTGCAATCGTCGCATGCCGATCCACTTCGGGGACATGACCGATGAAGCGCGATGACCGTCTATTCGCCGGCAGCCTGAAATACTGGCGGCGTGCGATGGAGTTGGCCAGGCAAGGTTCGTGCGCGGCGCAGTGATCCGCGCGGGGATGTTGCGCGCCCTGACCGGATCGATGCCGCAGACATCGACTCCCTCACCCGCGCTGGTCGAGTCACCGCCCGATCGCGTGGTCACGCTCAGCGATGGTGTCATCGCCATCGCACTGACGTTGTTGGTGCTCGACCTGACCTCCATAGAAGTTCACGGCAGCTCAGCCCGCGAGCTCTGGGATACGCTCAACCAGCAGTCATCGCGATTCGTCGCATTCTTCATCGCCTTCTGGTGATCGCGCAGTATTGGCTTCTGCACCATCGGGTGTTTCGGCGTATCAGCCGGCACGAAGACACCCTTGCCATGCGGAACTTCTGGTTTCTGTTCGGCATTAGCGTGCTGCCGTTCACCACGATTCTGCTGGGCCGGACCACTGAAAATCCGCTGGCGGTCACCCTGTTTTCGGCCAACCTGCTGCTGATCAGTTTGACCCTGGCCTGGCTGGCGCGGACAGCGGAGCGCCGGCGTCGCCGAACCGGTGTCTGACGAGCGCCAGCTGCTGATGACTCGAGCCTCGCCGCATCACCACGGCGACGCTGATCGTGGCAATCGCCGGCCTGGCGTGGGTGATCCCGCCTGGCCGCGCTGAGCTGCTATTCCTCCTGATGTACTGCCGACGTGCCTGGGCGGCTGTTGGTCCACCGCCGCGAGCGCCAAATACCTGGATGGCCACACAACGCTTCGACCGACGGATAGCTGCCCTCCGGATGCCGGCGCATCACGCGAATTGAAGAGCGCCTTTACCATTCCGTGGATCCGACCGGTTGATAGGCCTTTCGTACGACGCTTTCGCTAGCGGTTGCGCCAGTCGGGCGGGCGCTTCTGTGCGAACGCGCGCCGGTCCCTCCCTGCGCGTCCTCGGTGACCAGTAGGTTGTCGATGGTGTCGGTGTCGCGGTTGACGGCTTCGATCGTGTCGGCAATGCCTTCGGTTTCGCGCATGATCTCCAGCGAGATACGCACTGAAGTCGGGGAACCGGCGAGGATCTCGGCGGCCAATCTCGCGGGCGCCCTCCAGGGCCGTACCGGGGGCGACGACCCGGTTCACCATTCCCCACTCCCTGGCCTCATGGGCGTCGATACGGCGACCGGTCAGGATCATCTCGGTGGCCACCTTCGGCGGCACGGTTCGGGCAGGCGGATCAGCCGCCTGCGCCGGCAACGAGGCCGACTCGCACCTCGCTGAGCGCGAACTTCGCGTTCTCATCGGCGACGATGAGGTGGCAGGCCAGGCTATCTCGCAGCCGCCGCCCATCGCGTAGCCGTTGACGGCCGCGATCACCGGCTTGGGGAGGTCGCGCCGGTTGGTGAGCCCAGCGAACCCGTTGAGGGGCACAGTGACGGGCCTGCCACTGGCGGACCAGACGAGGTCGTTGCCTGCGGAGAACGCCCGATCGCCGGCGCCGACCAGGATTGCCACCCACAACTCCGGATCGGCGAAGTAGGCGTCGAACACCTCGGCGAGTTCGGCGTTTGCCGGCGGGTGCAGCGCGTTCAGCGCGTTGGGCCGGTTGATCGTCACCTCGAGTCAGATGCCCGATGCGGTGCACCAGTATGTGTTCGTAGTCGTCGCGGAAACCGGGCGCACGCACCGGAAGTAACTGGTCCATCTGTGCCTTTGAGGATGCGACCCGATTTCCTTCCGGCAGGGCCCGCACGTAGATCGGCGCTTTGAACGGATCGCCATTGCTGAGCAGATCGAGCACATCGCGTCAGCGCCGGCCGCGAGCGTGGCGACGAAGCGCCGGCCGTCGGCGTCGAGCGCGGCCGATAACGACGCCGCTGCGTTCGCCATCGCGGCTATGCCGAACGGTGTAGGTCTCAATCATCGCCCGCCCCTCCGGGTGGTGCGCGACCGCCACGGTCGGCTTCGCGTCCAGCTCGGCCTGCAGCGCGCCGCTGCGGTCCGGGCGCCACGGAGCTGGCGTGGTCGAGTAAATCCCTGACGGAGTACTTGCTGAGCGTTCCGCCGTTCGCCCCGATGAAGCCGTAGCTGCCGGGCGCGCTGCGGGCGCGATCCAGAGCGTTTCGACGATCGCGTGCATCGAGTAGTTGTTGCCCGCTCCGCCGAAGAAGGGCAGCCCTCCCGATAGCGTCAGTCCGCGCGGATCGTCCGGCGCCAAGTCGAATGCGTCCGCGATGTTGAAGACCGGAATCGGGAAGCAGCTGTACAGGTCGATTGTCGATACCCTCCGACATCGACAACCCGGCCATCTCCAGGGCGGCTTCACTCGCGAGCACGGCAGCCGGGCTCCGACTCAGGTCCGGTCGCCGCAACAGCGGAGGCTCGTGCAGATCGGCGTGACCGAGCAGGAACACCCAGCGCTCTTCGGCGATGCCGAGCCTCGCGGGCAGCTGCGATCGACATGAGAACGACAGCAGCTCCTGGTTCACCTGGTCGCGGGAGACGATCAGACGTGGGTAGGGCTCGGCGATCATCCGGTTCGCTTCGTTCAGCGTGACCAGCTCGGCGGCGGTGCGTTCGACCGGCGCAGCGGCGAACGGATTGTTGGCCGCGACTCGAGTGAATCGGAGCGAACAGCGCGCCCATCTCGGCCGCGGTATTCCTCCCGGCTCAGCTTGAGCCGGGCGCGACGGGCATTGTCGAACAACGCGTATTGGCCGGGGCCGTCCATCAGGCTATGCACGGCGAGATGTGGCGATGCGACGTCCCTCCAACCCGTAGCCGCGGTCCTCGAGGCTCCCCACCGACGGTCTCGGTGAAGTCGGGCTTGTCGGGGGCCCTGGGCGTAGTGCCGCACGGTGGAGATTGCTTCGAACCGAACACGAGCGCGACCTCGGTGTCGCCTGGCCGCGATCGATCCGGACAGCTCGGTGATCAGGTGCTGTGGCGCCTGCCCGCCGGACACTTCGAGGATCGCCCGGGCCGGATTCGCGCCGACGCGCGCGGCTACGGCTCGCGGGTAGTTGTCGGCTCGGCCTAGGGGCTACCGCCTGCGGCGTCGACGTCTCGAACTGGCGGACGCCGCCGACGGTATCGACGGCCGCCGCTACTGCGACCGGGTCGACTCCCGGTGTCAGCAAGTGCGCGCTGGGCCGCTTCGGCGGCGAGCTCGACCGGTGACAGAGCCCGGTAGTCCGGCGCATTCAGCTGTTCGGCAGACTGACCGCCGCCGACGAGCACCGGCGTGCGGGGGTCTAGATCGTCGAGGGTGTACGTCATGAACGGTAGCTCTCCTCACACCATGGCGTTGTTCAAGGGTCTATCGGACTCCTCCAGGACACCGTCGTCGATGAGCTGCTGGATCTCGGCGTCGGCCACGCCGAGCACCTCGCGCATGATCTCGCGAGTCTGCTCACTGTGCAGCGGCGCGCTGGCGCGGGCGGCGAGATGCGGATGTGGTCGAACGTCGCGGGCCGCGCCTCGTCGGCAGCTCGCCGAGCTGGGGCTGGTGCATCCTGGTGAACAAGCCGCGGGCCACCAGATGCGGATCGGTCAGCAGTTCGGGTACGCGGGCCATCGCTGCAGCGGGAACGCCGGCCGCCTGCAACGTGGCCATGACCTCGCGAGGGGCGTGCTCGGCGGTCCAGGCCCGGACGCGCTCGTCGATCGGCTCGCGGTGCTCGATCCGGCCCGTCGCGGTGCCGAGGTCGACATCAGCGGCGAGGTCGTCGGCGCCGATCGTCGCGCACAGCCGATGCCAATCGTCCGTGTCCCGGACGCAGATCACGCACCATTGGTCCTCGCCCGCGCACCCGTAGACGCCGTACGGTGCGTCGAACTCGCCGCTATTGCCGACCGGCGACGAGCGAGCCGGATTCAAGCGACTCACGCAAGAACTCGGCCCCTGAACTGCGTGAGCATCACCTCCGCCCTGCGCGATGCTGATCGCGCTGCCGCGGCCGGTGGCCCGCGCTGCGATCAGTGCCGCGAGGGCCGCTGTCGCGCCGACCCGGGCCGCGGTGTGGTCGGGGTAGATCGTGATCGCGTCGCAGAAGCCATCGGGATCGTCCGGATACCGCCACAGGTTGGTCACGCCGGAGCGGGCCCGCACGAGCGGGCCGTACCCCATCCGCCGACTCGCCGGGCCGGTGCGGCCGAGGGCGCTGGAGTCGACGGCGACGATGGCCGGGTTGACGGCCTGCAGCTCGTCGAACCCGAGCCCGAGGGAGTCCATGGTCCCCGGCTTGAAGTTGCTGAACACGACGTCGCTGGCCGCGACGAGGCGCAACAGTACGTCCCGACCTTTCGGATTCCGCAGATCGACACCCAGGCTGCGCTTGTTACGGTGACCCCACGCGAAGGTGGGGAGTTAACGTTCCAGGCGCCGACGCCGCGCGGGCGCCGTCTGGGAAAGCCCGGGACTCCACTTTGATCACGTCGGCGCCGAGATCGGCGAACAGCCGGCCGGTTTCCCCGCCGACGACGATGATCCCGGAGGTCGAGGACCCGCAGCCCGGACAGCGGGCCGGGGTTGCCGAGCGCGGAGCCCGGGCGGACGCCGCGGAAGTGGCCGCGCGGGGCGGAAGCTGCGCCCGGTGCCGGTCTGGTCCAGCGACGCACGGTAGCCCACCCGCCGGCCGTCGACCTCGACCAGGCCGTGTGGCATGCGACCGGAGCGCCCGGACGGCAGTTGGATGTCGACGAAGGCGCCTCGCGCGTTCAGGTGCTCGTCGACCAGCACCTTCGGAGGCCAGCTTGACGCGCCCCGATCGGAATACCTCTCTGCTGACCGTCGTCGACGACCTCGCCTTGCGCGCGGTCGGCGAACAGGGCCGCGATCACAGTGGATAGAGCCGGTCCCCGATCCTGGTATCGCGCGGCCATTGCGTCGTACTTCCGGATCCGCGAACTCGGCCGGCTCGCCCAACCAGCTGAACATGGCTCGCCATTGCCGCTTGGCCAGCATGCAGATGCGCACATACCCGTCCGCGCACGGGAAGATCGGGTAGAAGTAGCTGACATCCGGACGACCGGGCGGGAGGTCGCTCGCTGGCATCCCGCCGGTCGCCGTACCTCCCATGCCCCACGCGGCGTCGAGGCTCAGCACCGTCGCCTCGAACAACGAAACGTCGACGTGCTCGCCCTGCCCGGTCTCGAGCGCCCACCAGTAGGCAACGAGAGTGGCCCAGGCGGCTTGCGCTGCGCCATGCTCGGCGGCGAGTCGGCCCGGCGGCATGAGTGGGGGCCGGCCCGGGCTGCCCGAGCGCGACAGCACGCTGGACAGCGCGAGATGCAGCACCAGTCGGTGCCAACCCAGTCGCGATAGGGACCCGGTCTGGCCCGAAGTCGGTGACGGACGTGATCACCAGTCGCGGGTTGGCGGCGTGCAGGACTTCCGGCCCGAGACCGGCCACGGTCAGCCGTCCAGGCGTTTGGCTCTCGAGCAGGATGTCGGCCGCACGCGCAGGCGAGGACTTCCTCGCGACCGGCCGGAGTGGACCAGGTCGATCTGGCATACTGCGCTTGTTCGCGCTCTGGGTGAGGGAACGGAAGGCTGACGCCATCGACAAGCGGCGGCGCGGATCGAGCCCTCGCACCGCCCGGCGGTTCAACGAGAACGACGTCGGCACCCAGATCGGCGAGTAGCCGCCCGGACATCGCGCCGGCACCGTCGGTCAGGTCGAGAACCCGGACGCCGTCGAGTGGCAGTCGGCCACGCAAATCCTCAGCCGGCATTCAGCCCTCCTGTTCAGCAACCGCTGCCCATGGATAGTCGTTTTTCCAAAAGCATCGCCCAGGTGAATTCGCGCGATATTCAATGTCAGCGCCAGATCAAGGGCATCACCATACGTCGACCTGGCGGTGCCGCTCCGCCGCTCGAACGCCGAGGGCTTCGCGCGCTGCGCCAGCCGCCCGCCCGGTGGCGCCGCGCGGGCGAAGCGGACGTCGCGCCGACGCCGGGCGCGCAGGTCCTGCATCCCGAGATCCGCCGCTGTGCCCGAGGCTTCACCGGCCGCGAGGCGGAGCTCGCGGCCGTCGAGGCCGCGCTGTGGACGCAGGGGCGGCACTGGCGGCGCGGCGCCAACGTCGCGGCGACGTCGGCGGCGGTGAAGGGCGCTGGGCGGGGTTGGCAAGTCGGTGCTGGCGCAGGAGTACGCCTGGCGCAACCGCGGACGCTACCAGGGCGTGTGGTGGATCAGGGCGGAGAAGGCCGAGACGCTGCTCGACGACCTGATCGAGTTGGGCGCGCGGTTCATTCCCGGCATCACGGGAGGTGCCGGACCGCGCAAAGGCGGCGCATGCGCGCGCTCGGGCACATCGCTCAGATGCGGGCCGGCAAGCCGTGGCTGCTGGTCTACGACAACGTCGAGCAGCCCGGCGACATCGAGAAGCTTGACGCCGGTGGAGCGGCGCTGCACGTGCTGATCACGACGCGGTGGTCGGACTGGGGCAGAGGCGGCGTCGCCGGTGAAGATCGGCGTGTTTCCACCCGATGTCGCGGCGCAGTTTCTGCTGGACAGCACCGAGCCGGACTGACCGGGCGGAGCGCAGAGCAGCTGGCGGCGGCGCTCGGATATCCTGCCGCTGGCGCTCGATCATGCGGCGGCCTACTGCCCGGCGCACCGGCATCGCCTTCGACACGGTATCGCGACGCTTGCCGCCGATTTGATCCGCAACGTGCCGAGAGGCGGCCGACTACGCACGAGGAGACGCCGGTATTCGCGACCTTCGAGCTCGGCGATCCAGAAGGCGGCGGGGGCCGTGCCCGGCGGCGGAGAAAGCTGATGGGCATCTGCGCCTTCCTGGCGCCGGAGCGCATCCGCCCTCGACATCGTGACGTGCGGATGTCATGAGCGAGATCGAGCGCGGCGAGGCGGTGGCGGCGCTGCAGGAGGTGTCGCTCGTCGCGCTGGAGACGCTGGACGACGGCTCCGCCGGCATCAGCGTGCACCGGCTGGTGCAGGGAGGTGATGCGCGGGCGGCTCAGGTGGCCGACACCCACCTCGCGAGCCGTGGCTCTTCACACCCCACAAGGGAGGCGCGATGCGGCAGCTGCGGCGCTCGCAACGACGCTGGTGGCGGATGCGTATCCTGGCGGCGACATCGGCCCTGACGATGTCCGCTCGTGGCCGGCCTGCCGCCGGCTCGAAAGTCACGCGCATCGCGGTGCTGGACGCGTCGCTGCCGCACGAGGGAGAGCCACGCGAGAGGACGAGCCTTCTCGTAAATCAGTATGCATGCACTCTGCACGCGCGCGCGGACTATCGCCGCCGCGGAGCCGCTGATGCCGCGCGGCTATCGACGAGGCGAACTTCGGCTCCGACCATTCCAGGGTCGCCAGCGGACCTCAACAACCTCGCCGCGCTGCTGGTGCGACACCAATCGGCGGCGAGGCGTGAGCCGTTGATGCGCCAGCGCGCCGAGATCGTCGACGAGATCGCGCTTCGGCCTGACCGCATCAAGGTTAGCCATCGACGTCTCAACAGCCTGGCCCAGCTGCTGCAGGCCACCAGCCGGCTCGTCGGGGCTGAGCCGCTGATGCGCCGCGCGCTGGCCATCGGCGAGGCGAGCTTCGGACCCGACCATCCCAATGTCGCTTCCGGAGACCTCAACGACCTGGCCCAGCTGTTTCAAGACACCGGCCGGCGTCGGCGGGGCCAGGCCGCTGTGTCCCGACGCGTTGCGCCATCGGCGAGAGCGAGTCGGCCTCGACCGATCTAATGTCGCCGTCCGCCTCGACGACCTGGCCCGGCGGCGCCGGGCCGCCAACCGGCTAGGAGAGGCGGATGCTGTGCGCCGACGCGCGGGCCATGATTCCGGGCGATGCCTCGGGCCCGGACCAAGCCGAGCACACGACGGTGCGCGACGACCTGAGGCCCTGGAGGTACAGTTGCGCGGCGCCGCAGCGGGCGTGTTGTGGCGCCGCCCGTGCGTTGCCCGGGATGAGGCCACGCGGCCGTCAGCGACGCCGCGAAGTCGCGCCGAGCAGGCATCGCGTCAGGCGTGGATGGTTCGGTGGCGGGTGAGGGCGCGGCCGTCGCTCCCGGCCGCGGGCCAGAGCGTCGCGCCGGTGGCCGGGGATGCGGGCAGCATCGCGCAGGCGCGCAGCGCGGGGTTGCGCAGGCGTGACGGGCGCGTAGAATAGAGTCATGGTCACGATCCTCGACAAGCGCGCGGCCGCGGCATCCCGAGAAGGCGCAACAGGCCGGATACGCCGGTGCTGCGCAAGCCCGGACTGGATCCGGGTGCGGGTGCCGGCGGCCTCGCGCGCAGTTCGGCGAGACGCGGCGCGATCCTGCGCGAGCACGGGCTCGTCACGGTGTGCGAGGAGGCGGCCTGCCCCAACATCGGCGAGTGCTGGGCGCAGCGCCACGCCACCATGATGATCATGGGCGACACCTGCACGCGCGCCTGCGCCTTCTGCAACGTGGCGACCGGGCTGCCGGAGCGCGCTCGATCCGGCCGAGCCCGAGAACGTGGCGCGCGGCGGTCGCCGAGCTGGGGCTCGGCTCACGTCGTCATCACCTCGGTCGACCGCGACGACCTCGCCGACGGCGGGGCGGAGCATTTCGCCGCAGACCATCCGCGCCATCCGCGCGCGCACGCCGGCGACGACCATCGAGGTGCTCACCCCCGACTTCCTGCGCAAGGACGGGCGCGGTCGAGACCGTGGTGGCGGCGGGGCCCGACATCTACAACCATAACCTCGAGACGGTGCCGGCGCTCTATCTCAAGATCCGCCCGGCGCGCGCTACTTCGCCTCGCTGCGGCTGCTGCAGCAGGTGAAGGAGCTGTCGCCCACGATGTTCACCAAGTCGGGCATCATGGTGGGCCTCGGCGAGGAGCGCGACGAGGTGCTGCAGGTGATGGACGACCTGCGCGCGGCCGACGTGGACTTCCTCACCATCGGCCAGTACCTGCAGCCGACGCGCAAGCACGCCGAGGTCAAGCGCTTCGTGCCGCCCGACGAGTTCAAGGCGCTGCGAGCGCACGGCGCTGGCGCAAAGGCTTCCTGATGGTGTCGGCGAGCCCGCTGACGCGCTCCTCCTATCATGCGGGCGAGGACTTCGCGCGGCTGAAGGCGGCGCGGCTCGCGGCGCAGCGCTGATCTCGGGCCATCGCCGCGCCCATGCAGCGTATTCTGTCATCGGCATCGCGCGGCGCCGGCAAGAGCGACGCTTGCGCGCGCCAGCTGGCGGCGAGGCTCGGCCTGCCCTGATCCATCTCGACAAGCGAGTTCTGGCAGCCGGGCTGGAAGATCACGCCGGCGCCGACGGAATGGCTGCGCCAAGGTCGGAGCCTGGTGGCGCGCGCGAGGCCTGGGTGATGGACGGCAACTACAGCGGCATCGTCTGCGATCCGCGCCTGCCGCGGCGCGGACGCCGTCGTGTGGTTCGATCTATCCGCGCCGCGTGCCTGCTTCCCGCGCGCGATGTGGCGCATCGTCAAGAGCTACGGCCAGGTGCGGCGGACCTGGCGCCGGGATGTCCGGAGAAGATTCGATCTCGGAATTCCTGCGCTTCATCTGGGAGTTCACCAACGCCACGAGCCGGCCGCGAGATCGCCTACCATGCTCGCAGAGCACGGCGGGCGCATCTGCAGCCGTGCCGATCGCTCGGGCGCGCATCGCGATGTCGCGCGCGTTCCTTGACGGACTGTCGGGGCGACTTGAGCGTCGTCGCAGCGCCGGGCCTGATGCCCACGTTCAGCACGACCCGCCGGGTGGCCTTCACCGCCGCGGCAGATGTTCGATCTCGTCGCCGACGTGGAGCAATATCCGCAGCTTCCTGCCGCTGTGCGAGGGCCCTGACCGTCAGGAAGCGCGGAGCGCGCGGGGAACGCGAGGTGCTGATCTGCGAGATGACGGTGGGCGTACAAGGCGATCCGCGAGACCTTCACCAGCCGCGTGACGCTCGACCCGGCTGCACTGCTGGTGCACGCGGGCAGCGTGCCCGAGTACCCGAGCGGGCCGTTCCGCCAGGTGGAGAACCGCTGGAGCTTCGCCGAGGCGCCGGGCGGCTGCGACGTGCAGTTCTATCATCGCCTACGAGTTCAAGTCGCTGATGCTGCAGGCCTGCTGGTCGGGCAGAGCCTGTTCGACCGCGCGTTCCGCCGCTACACCGCCAGTCGAGCCTTCGGTAGGAGCGCGCGCGCAGGCGGTGTACGGTCACGGCGCGGCCGCCGCGCCCGCGGCGTCTGGCAGTGCTAGTGGGCTGGCTCGGCCAATTGCCGGCGATGCCATGCTGCGAGCGCAGGGCCGGAGCGCGGCACTCGACGGACTTGAGCGCGCACCGGCGTCGCGGCCGATGTCGCCGAAGCGGCATTGCCGGTGCAGCGTCGCCCCGCCTCTGCGCGCGGCGGCCAGATGCACGAGGCCGACGGGCTTGGCCTCGCTCGCCGCCGCCGGGGCCGGCAATGCCTGGTGACGGAGACCGCAGATGTCCGCCGTGCGAGTGCGCTGAGCGCGCCCTCGGCCATGGCGCGCGCCACGGCTCGCTGACGGCGCCGTGGGCCTGGCGATGCACGGCTCGGCAACGCCGAGGCATGCGACTCTTGGCCGCGTTGGAGTAGCGTGACGAAGCCGCGCTCGACCACGTCCGGAGGCGCCCGGGATCTCGCGTGAGCAGCGCCGCGATCAGGCCGCCGGTACAACTCTCCGCCGTGGCGATGCGCTGTAGCTGCCGCGCGCGGAAGGCGCTCGAGCAGACGCGCGGCCTCATCCTGCAAGGCGGTTAGGAACATGGCTCGAGCCTCCTCAGGCGCAAAACGCGCCCGGCGCGCATCGGGCGATGCACCGTCGGAGGATAGAGAGGAAAGCGGAGGCGAGACGAAACCTGTCAGGCGGCCGCGAGCTTCTCGGCTTGCGCCAGCAGGTCGTCGAGGCGTGGAGCGGCTCTGCGATCCCCATGATCTCGTCACGGTCTTGGATTGGGCGTCCATCCGCACCGGATAGGCCTGCTTGATCGACGTGCCTCGCCTTTGGGCGTCAGGTGCAAGGCCGCGGCCGCGCCGGCCGGCCGCCGGCGGGTCCATGATGAGAGGCCGACGCGCCAGCAGGCGCTTCAGGTTCCGCGAGAGCGTCGACTTCTCGATGTCGAGCGAGTGGCCGATCTCGACGGCGGTGATGCCGTCCTGCTGGCGCGAGCTGGGTCAGCAGCGTGAACTGGCTGGCGGTGATGCCGAGCGGCCGCAGCGCGTCGTCGTAGACGCGCGTGACGATGCGGCGAGCTGCCGCACGCGCGTCGAGATGCAGGCGGCCGATGTGCTCTCGGCGATGTCGCTGATGCTCGGCCGATGCGGTCGCGACACCGGGTGTCATGATGTTCATTGGGGCATCCCTCGGCCCGTGATCTACCCGTGACCGTACAACCATCTAGCGGCTGCATGCCGCGATTCTGGCGGAGCATGGCAACGGCACCGCCGCGGGCACGCACTGTGGCCGTGTGCAAATCGCGATGCAGCGGCAGTGCCGTCAGGCAGGCGTTAGCCGCAGGATCACCGTTGCGGTGGCAAGGGCGGCGATGCCTTCGCGCCGGCCGGTGAAGCCCAGGCCCTCTGTGGTGGTGGCCTTGACGGCGACGCGGGCCGCCTCGATGCCGAGCATCTCGGCGATGCGCGCGCGCATGGCGTCGCGGTGCGGGGCGATCTTGGGGGCCTCGCACAGGATGGTGACGTCGACGTTGCCGATGCTGCCGCCGCGCGCGCGCGCACCAGGCGCAGCGGCCTCGCGCGAGGAAGAGGTGCGACGGCGCGCCTTTCCAGCGCGGATCGGTGTCGGGGAAATGCTGGCCGATGTCGCCGTCGCCGATGGCGCCGAGCAGCGCGTCGGTCAGCGCGTGCAGCGCCACGTCGGCGTCGGAATGGCCTTCGAGCGCGTGCGTGTGGGCGATTCTGACGCCGCACAGCCAGACATGGTCGCCGGCGACCAAGCGATGCACGTCGAAGCCCTGCCCGGTGCGCACGTCGGGTGGCGCTGCGAGCCTCGGTCGGCCATGGCCAGGTCCTCCGCGGTGGTGAGCTTGTGGTTGGCCTCTCGCTGCCCATGACCAGCGCCACCGGCAAGCTCGGCCCATTCGGCAGACGGCCGCATCGTCGGTCATGGTCGGTGCCGGCCGCCGTCGGCGGCGGCGTGGGCGGCCAGGATATCGCGCAAAGCGGAAGCCTTGCAGGGTCTGCGCGCGCCACGACCGCGCTGCGGTCGAGCGTGGCGGCGATGCGCCGTTGTCGGCGCCGGCCTGCTTCGAGCGTGTCGGCGACGGGAACGGCGGCGACGGCGCCGGGCGCATCGGCCAGCGCCTCGAGCACGCGGTCGATGATGTCGGGCGTGACGAACGGCCGGACGGCGTCGTGGATCAGCACCCGGTCGGGCGCGTGCAGCGCGCCAGCGCGCGCGAGGCCGTTGCGGACGGAGGCCTGCCGCGTCAGCTCCGCCGTAGACGGGCGGAGCAGCTGCCACGATCCGAGCCTGCGACGGCCGCGTCGTAGTGGTGCGGCATCGTCGCCGCCGCCGATCACCACCTGCACCAGATCGACGCCGGGATGCGCAAGGAACGCGCTGCAGGGTGCGCGCCGAGCACCGGATCACCGCCGATGCGGGCGTATTGCTTGGGCACGACGCAGGCGCCGGTCCGTGCCGCGGCCGCCGGCAACGATCAGCGCGGCGGTCTTCAAGCTGCAGCCTCGCTTGCCGACACGATTGCATTACTGGGCTTACCGCGGCCGGCAGGACCAACAACTCCGAGCATCCGCCGGCTTTGACGCTGCTTCGCACTTGCGAACCCGACGTGCGCCGCTTACTCTGCCCAAGACGAGCGCAACACGGAAAACTGCCTACAAAATGGGCAAATGCGCAAGTTCTGCTATCCCGACGGCAACGCTGCCGTCCATCCGCATCGGCCGCCACATGCTTGCGCAGCAATGTGCTCCTGGCGCCGATGTCGGGCGTGACCGACCTGCCGTTCCGCCGACTGCGCGCATTGCCTGGGCGCCGGGCTGGTCATCACGGAGATGGTGGCCAGCGAGCACCTGGTCCACGACCGCCACGGAGCGCGCGACCGCGCAGTTGGCCGGAATCTTGCTCCCTTCGTCATACAACTGGCGGGCTGCGAGGCGCGCTGGATGGCGGAAGGGGCGCGCATGGCCGAGAACTGGGCGCCGACATCATCGACATCAACATGGGCTGCCCGGCCCGCGAGGTCACGGGCAAGCAGTCGGGCTCGGCGCTGATGCGCGACCTCGACCACGCCGCGCGGCTTGATCGAGGCCGTGGTCGGCGCCGTCAGCGTGCCCGTCACGCTGAAGATGCGCACCGGCTGGGATGACGGCCAGCCGCAACGCGCCCGAGCTGGCGCGGCGCGCCGGAAGCCGCCGGCGTGCAGCTCATCACCGTGCACGCGCGCACGCGCTGCCAGTTCTTCAAGGGCGCGGCCGACTGGGCCTTCGTGCGCGCGCGTCAAGGGAGGCCGTGCGCATCCCCGTCGTCGTCAACGGCGACATCGTCGATCCGCACGAGCGCGCAGGCCGCGCTCGACGCGTCCGGCGCCGACGCCGTCATGGTCGGCCGCGGCGCCTACGGTGCGCCGTGGATGCCGGCCCGCATCGACGCCTATCTGGCGAGCGGGCGCGATCCCGGCCCGCCGCCGCTTGCCGAGCAGGGCGCCATCGCCGCTGCGGCACGTGCGAGGACATGCTGACCGAGCACGGCGCGCGCCACGGTCTGCGCGTCGCCCGCAAGCACATCGGCTGGTACCTGGCCAGCCAGCGGCCGGCCGCGCGAGACCAGTCAAGGCCTGGCGCCGGCGGCTGTGCACCATCGGAGGATGCCGGCGAGGTGCTCGGCGGGCTGCGCGCCGTTCTACGCACGCAAGCCCAGGAGATGGCCGCATGAACCCGAGGCGGCACGCGACCGGGCAGGCGTCGCAGCCAGCGCCGGCACATCGAGCACGATCTGCTGCTCGCCGCGCTGCCGCATCCGATCCTGGTGCTCGGCGACGACGACCGCGTGCTCTACGCCAACGCGGCGGCGGAGTCGTTCTTCTCGCTCAGCCACGGCATGCTCAAGCGCCAGACGCTGCCCGACATCATCGCCTTCTCGAGCCCGCTCGGCGCGCTGGTCGGGCAGGTGCGGCGCGCCGGGCGCCACCGTCAACGAGTACGGCGTCGAGGTCGGCCTGCCGCGCAGCGGCGTGCACCGGCTGGTCGACGTGTTCGCGCGGCGCGCATGCCCGACCAGCCGGGCCTGATCGTGCTGATGCTGCAGCAGCGCTCGATGGCGCAGATGATCGAGCGCCAGCTCACGCACCGCGCCGCCGCGCGCTCCGTGTCGGGCATGGCGGCGGTGCTCGCCCACGAGATCAAGAACCCGCTCTCGGGCATCCGCGGCGCCGCGCAGCTGCTGGAGCCCGGCCTCGAAGGACGAGGACCGGGCGCTGACGCAACTCATCTGCACGGAGACCGACCGCATCCGCAACCTCGTCGACCGCATGGAGGTGTTCGGCGACGAGCGCCCGCTGGCGGCCGAGCCTGTCAACATCCATTCCGTGCTCGACCACGTCAAGCGCCTGGCCGAGACCGGCTTTGCCGACGGCATCAAGATCAGCGTCGAGCTACGACCCCTCGCTGCCGCCGCGTGGCGGGCAACCGCGACAAGCTCATCCAGGCCTTCCTCAATCTGGTGAAGAACGCAGCCGAAGCCATCGAGGAGGGCCGCGAGCCCGGCCGCATCATGCTGCGCACGGCGTTCCGGCCGGGCGTGCGCCTCTCGCGTGCCCGGCACCGGCGCGCGCGTCAGCCTGCCGCTGATGATCGAGGTGGAGGACACGGGCCCGGCGTCGCCGGAGGAGCTCAAACCGCACCTCTTCGACCCGTTCGTGACGACCAAGCGCAAGGGCACCGGCCTGGGCCTGGCGCTGGTGGCCAAGATCATCGGCGACCACGGCGGCGTCATCGAGTGCGAATCGGTGCCCAAGCGGACCGTGTTTCGCGTGCTGCTGCCGCTGCAGGACAAGCCAGCGGCGCAGACGAAATAACGAAGCGTAAGGCCAAGTAGCATCATGGCCGGCGGAACCGTACTCGATTGCGGACGACGACAGCGCCATCCGCACCGTCCTGAACCAGGCGTTCGCCCGCGCCGGCTATGCGCCGCGCGCCACCGGCAACGCCGCAACGCTGTGGCGCTGGGTGGCGCAGGGCGAGGGCGACGTCGTCATCACCGACGTGGTGCATGCCCGACGAGAACGCCTTCGACCTGATCCCGCGCATCAAGAAGCTGCGGCCCGACCTGCCCATCATCGTCATGAGCGCGCAGAACACGCTGATGACGGCGCTCACGGCCGCCGAGAAGGGCGCCTTCGAGTATCTGCCCAAGCCCTTCGACCTCAGCCAGATCGTCAGCATCGTCGGCCGCGCGCTGGCCGAGCCCGGCCGGCGCAAGGAGCGCGCCGCGCGCCGGAGGCCGAGACCGAGGAGCTGCCGCTGATCGGCCGCTCGCCGGCCATGCAGGAGATCTACCGCGTGCTGGCGCGGCTCACGCGCACCGACCTCACCGTCGATGATCACGGGCGAGTCCGGCACCGGCAAGGAGCTGGTCGCGCGCGTGCTGCACGACTACGCCAAGCGCCGCAACGGCCCGTTCGTCGCCATCAACATGGCGGCCATCCCGCGCGAGCTGATCGAGAGCGAGCTGTTCGGCCACGAGAAGGGCGCGCTTCACCGGCGCGCAGGCGCGCACCGAGGGCGCTTCCAGCAGGCCGAGGGCGGCACGCTGTTCCTCGACGAGATCGGCGACATGCCGATGGAGGCGCAGACGCGCCTGCTGCGCGTGCTGCAGGAAGGCGAGTACACCACCGTCGGCGGCCGCACGCCGCATCAAGACCGACGTGCGCATCATCGCCGCCACCCACCGCGAGCTCAAGACGCAGATCCAGCAGGGGCCTGTTCCGCGAGGACCTCTACTACCGCCTCAACGTCGTGCCGCTGCGCATGCCGCCGCTGCGCGAGCGCGCTGGAGGACGTCGGCGACCTGGTGCGCCACTTCCTGCGCGTGGCGGCCAAGGCCGGCCTCGGCCACAAGTCGATCGAGACGGCGGCCATCGAGCGCCTCAAGCAGCTACCATTGGCCCGGCAACGTGCGCGAGCTCGAGAACATGGTGCGCCGGCTCGGCTGCCCTGCATCCCGAGGACACGCTGACCGCCGACATCGTCGAGGCGGAGCTGGCGGAGACGGTGCCGCCGCCGACGGCGGAGAGCGGCAAAGACGCCCAAGGACCTGTCCGAGCATGGTCGAGCGCTACCTGGCCGGGCACTTCGCCGGCTACGGCCGCGAGCTGCCGCCGCCCGGGCTCTACGACCGCATCCTGCAGCACGTCGAGCGTCCGCTGCTGATGGCGGCGCTGGCGGCCACCCGCGGCAACCAGATCCGCGCCGCGGCGCTGCTCGGCCTCAACCGCAACACGCTGCGCAAGAAGATCCGCGACCTCGACATCCAGGTGTTCCGCACGCCGGCGGCGCGTGAGGTCAGCCCGTTGCTCGACGCGCGGTCATTCGCGGCCGCAAGGGTCTGACACGTCATCCTGCGGCGCTGCAGGCGACCCGTACCGGCTATTGTGGCCGCATCTCCACAGTACCGCGCGCTGCCACCTCGCGCGCCCGCCTTGCTCTTCGCTGAGCGCTAGTGCGCGCCGGATCGATGCTCGTCGAGGGCTGCCGGCACAACCTAACGCTTGGGGAACCCGGCTCGATGTCCCGAACCCCTCGAAATCCAATTCATGCCTCCGCTGTCGGCGGCGCCGGCAGGCGGCGCTCGTGCGTGCTGGCCGGGCCAGGAGCTGGCGCTCGGCAGCCGACCGCCCGCGGCATCGACGAGCGCATGCAAGGGCGCGCTGTCGAAGGCGGCGCGCGCCGCCGGCTTCACCGGCAAGGCCAAGACGCGCGATCGAGATCCTGGCGCCCGGCCGGCATCGATACCCAGCGCGCTGATGCTGCTCGGAACGGGCAAGGCCGCCAAGGAGCTCGACCGGCTGCTGCTCGGCGGCTTTGCCTTCGCCCAGATCAGCGCCCGCAAGGGCGAGGCCGCCACCATCATCGTCGACCCGGCCGACCCCGGCGAGGTGAGCGCCGAGGTGTTCGCCGCCGATCTCGCGCTACGGCGCCTGCTGCGCAGCTACACCTTCAAGAAATACCGCACCACGCAAGCCGCCGAGGACGGCGCCGAGGAGCGAACCGCCGCGAGGGCCGCGCCAGTCTCGTCATCCAGTGCGCCAAGCCGGATGCGGCCGCCAAGCTGTTCGCAGTGCCGCAAGGCGCTGGCGGAGGGCGTGTTCCTCGCCGCGCGATCTCGTCAACGAGCCGGCCAACATGCTGGGCCCCGTCGGAGTTCGCCGAGCGCATGCGCGATCTCTCCCGCAGTCCGGCCTAGAGGTCGAGGTGCTGGACGAGGACCAGCTCGCCGCGCTCAAGATGGGCGCGCTGCTGGCGGTAGGGCAGGGCAGCGAGCGGCCCTCGCGCGTGGTCGGTGCATGCAGTGGCACGGCGCCAAGTCCAAGCGCGCCAAGACGCTGTGCTTCGTCGGCAAGGGCGTGTGCTTCGACACCGGCGGCATCTCCATCGAAGCCGGCTGGCGGCATGGAGGACATGAAGGGCGACATGGGCGGGGCTGCCTGCGTCGCCGGCCTCATGCTGGCGCTCGCCACGCGCAAGGCCGCCGTCAACGCGGTGGGCCTGATCGGGTCTCACCGAGAACATGCCGTCGGGCACGGCGCAGCGCCCCGGCGACATCGTCACCAGCATGTCGGGCCAGACCATCGAGGTGCTCAACACGGACGCCGAAGGCCGCCTCGTGCTGGCCGACGTGCTCTGGTACGCGCAGGAGCGCTTCAAGCCGCGCTTCATCGTCGATCTGGCGACGCTGACCGGCGCCATCATGGTGGCGCTCGGCAAGGAGTACGCGGGCCTGTTCTGCAACGACGACCGCCTGGCCGCCGAGCTGGCCGCGGCCGGGAGGCGACCGGCGAGAAGGTGTGGCGCATGCCGCTCGGCAAGGCCTACGACAAGCTGATCGACAGCAAGACCGCCGACATGAAGAACATCGGCGGGCGCCACGCCGGCGCCATCACGGCCGCCCAGTTCATCCAGCGCTTCATCAAGGACACGCCTTGGGCCCACCTCGACGTTGCCGGCACGGCGATGGACTCCAGCCGCAACGACATCAACCCGAGCTGGGCATCGGGCTGGGGCGTACGGCTGCTCGACCGCCTGGTCGCCGATAACTTCGAGAAGGCCGAGAAGTAACCATGGCTGGACGTGCGTTCCCTGGCCTTTCTATCTGTTGTAGATAACTCAAATACGATCTTTATTCCATAATATATATTATGCGAACGATGTGCTCAGCAGCGAAGCGGCTTCTGCTGAAGGCCGGCACGGTCAAGCCGCCGGCGATCCGAACCTGCCGCTTGAAATTGGACGGACTGACCTTCAACTCCTTGCGGAAGTGATGGCGGAGATTGGCGGCCGTGCCGAAAGCCCGCCGCCGTTGCCACGTCATCGAGCCCCAGATGCGTCGTTTCCAGTAGGTGCCGGGCTCGTGCCAGCCGTGCGCGCACCAGCCAAACGCCGGGCGTCGCGCCGGTGCCAGCCTTGAAACGACGCAGGAACGTGCGCCGGCTCATGCCCAGCCGCCCGGGCCATGCCGGCGATGCTCGTATCGCGCGCGGGCTCGGCGCGCAGACGGTCGAGCACGCGGCCGAGCCGTCCCCCTTCCCTCGCCGCCGGTACCGGTGCCTCGATGAACTGCGCCTGGCCGCCGTCGCGATGTGGCGGCACCACCAGCCGGCGGGCGACGCTGTTGGCAGCCGCGGTGCCCCAGTCGCGGCGGATGAGGTGCAAGCTGAGGTCGATGCCGGCCGCCGCTCCCGGCAGCCGTCAGCAGACTGCCCTCGTCGACGTACAGCACGTCGGCCACCACGCCGATGCGCAGGGTAGGCGCTTGGCCAGCCGCTCGCTGTAGCGCCAGTGGGTGGTGGCGCGCTTGCCGTCGAGCAGGCCTGTCGCGGCCAGCACGAACACGCCCGAGCAGAACGACAGCAGCCGCGCGCCCGCTTGCGTGCGCCCGCCGCAGCGCCCGCACCAGCGCGCGCCGGCACCGGCTCCTCCGCCCCCTCGCCAGCCCGGCACGATGATGGTGCCGGCCCGTTCCAGCAGGCGACAGCCCGCCGTCGACGCTCGACGCGGATGCCACCCATGGCGCGCATCGGACCCGCATCGGCGGCCGCCACGCGAAAGCCGGTACCAGTTGTTGCCCATCTCCGGGCGGTCCAGTCCGAAGATCTCGACCGCCACGCCGAACTCGAAGGTGCACAGCCTATCGTAGGCCAGCGCCACCACCAGGCGGTTCGTCGGGCGGGCGGGGTCGTGCAGAACGCTTTGGCACGATCTTTACGCTTGTTGGCGTTCGTGCCACTTTCAGCTCAGCATGAAAGCTGGCGTCAAATGCGCGTAGTCCTGCAACATCAGACGTGATCCCAAGGGAGCAATACGTAACGCTCGGTGTGCTTCGTTCAGTTACGTATTGCTAAACGTTGATGATGTGCTTGTGGCAGCCGGTAGACGACGGCGACCGCCTGCCGATCCCCGACGCGCTCGACTCTGCGCGCCAGCAGGTCGAATCCCTGCGCGGACAGGTCCCGCACCATCGGCGCGAATTCGAGCCGGCCCTGGAACCAGGGGCGCACCTCGTGGCGGTCGGACGACGCCACGTCGATGCGCGGCCCGCGTGGGCGTGAGCGACAGCGACATGCCGCGCGACCACCAGCTCGGGATACGTCGATCCAGCAGCGTGCGGTTGCGCGAGCCACCACCCTCCGAGCGCCCCCATGACCGCCGTCGACGCGCCGAGCGCCAGCGCCTGCCACCAGCGCAGCGTCCGGCGCGGCGCTTCGGGCTGCTGCGCGCGCTCGATTTCGCGCAGGATCGACTTCGCGCAGGCCCTTCGGCGCCGCTTCGCGCAACGGCGACGATCGCAACGCGGTGTCGCATCGCCACGCGCTGCGCGTGCAGCGCGGCACATCCGGCGCACGTCGCGAGGTGCCCCACCATCTCGGCGGCCGTCACCGCATCGAGCTCGTCGTCGACGTAGGCGTCGAGCATCCGCAGGGCCAGCGTGCAGTTCATCGCCGGGACGCCTTGTGGGCGAACGGCATCCGCTGCTGCAGCAGGTCGCGCCCGCGCGAGAGGCGCGACATCACCGTTCCGATGGGTATGTCCACGATGGCGCTGATCTCCTTGTAGGACAGCTCTTCCAGTTCGCGCAGCACGACGACCTCGCGATATTCGCGCGGCAGGGCATCGATGCAGCCGCGCAGCCAGCGCGCATCCGAGGCCCGCGCGACGATGTCCTCGGGCGTCAGCGTGCCGTCGCTGCTCCGGCGGCGCTTCCATCCCGTGCACGTCGTCGTCGTACTCTTCATCGGACGCGTGCGCCCGGCTGCTCGCGCAGCAGTCGATGCACGTGTTGCGAATCACCGCGAGAAACCAGGCGCGCGGCGTTCGGCCCCTGCATCCGGTCGAACGCCTGGAACGCGCGCAGGCAGCCGTCCTGAACGGCATCCTTCGCCATGCCGGCGTCCCGGGTGATCCACCGCGCGAGGTTATGCGCGGCGTCGAGGTGCACCAGGATCTCTTCCTCGAAGCGGGCGGTCCTTTGCCTATCGGCCAATCGCGGAGGCTCCCCGGATCGCATGTCCTTAGTGCGAAGACGTGGAACGGCCCGACTTTATTCCCGATCTTGCGAGCGCCCGAAAGCGGGAATAACGCCGCCGCCGCCGGAGTCTTCATCGGCAGGAGGTTAGCGCGGGTTGAGCGCGGCACGCGCGCCGGCCGATCCCCGGTCAATCACATCACGAGACGAGGCACACCGATGGACTTCGAAGACGTTCGACAGGCGCGATTTCCTCAAGCTGGCAGGATTGGGCGGCGTGGTCCTGGTGTCGGGTTGCGCCTCCACCGCCTCTTCAAAGGCGGCGGCATGGCGGCCGCCGCCGACGACTTCTATTTCGTCCAGCTCTCGGATTGCCACTGGGGCTTCGAGGGGCCGCCGTCAATCCGGATGCGAAGGGACGCTCAAGAAGGCGGTCGCCGCGGTCAACGGCATGGCGCGCCCGCCGGACTTCGTCATGTTCACCGGCGACCTGACGCACACGACCGACGACCCGAAGGAGCGGCGCCAGCGGATGGCCGAGTTCAAGGACATCGTCGGCGACCTCAAGGTCAAGGACGTGCGGTTCATGCCGGGCGAGCACGACGCGTCGCTCGACAACGGGAAGGCGTTCAAGGAATTCTTCGGCGCGACGCACTACACGTTCGATCACAAGGGCGTCCATTTCATCGTCGTCGACAACGTTTCCGACCCCATGGCCGCCGATCGGCGACGAGCAGCTGGAGTGGCTCGCGCGCGGATCTCGCGACGCAGCCGAAGGACGCGCGCATCGTCGTCTTCACGCATCGGCCGCTGTTCGACCTCTATCCGCAATGGGACTGGGCGACGCGCGACGGCGCGCAGGCGATCGAGCTGCTGCAGACGCACGACAACGTCACGGTGTTCTACGGGCACATCCATCAGGAGACACCACTTCATGACTGGCAACATCGCGCATCACGCCGCCAAGGGGCTCATGTTCGCGCTGCCGGTGCGCCGCGTCGCAGCACGCGGCGCATTCGCCGAGCTCGTGGGACACGAGCGCTCCTACAAAGGGCCTCGGGATACCGCTGAAGTCGAGGCGGAGACGTGCCCGTGCACTACGCGATCGCCGAATTTCCGGTGGCTTGAAGGCGCATGGCCATGCAACGTCGTCGGCGCTTGCTGCTGCGCGCGGAGCGACGGCCCTGCGGCCTGGTCGCGGTCGCCGGCCGGATCGCGGTCAGGCGCAGGGAAGCCCCGCGTCGTTCCCATCGTCGCGCGAAAATTCACCTACGAGCCGGCCGAGATCACGCTCAAGGTGAACGAGCCGGTCGTGTTTCAGTTGACGACCCAGGATGTCGTGATGGGGTTCAGCCTGCCGGACTTCGAGGTCAGGGGCGACGATCATTCCCGGACAGACGGCCGAGGTTCCGACTGACGCCGACGAAGGCCGGCGAGTTCATGTTTCTCTGCGACGTGTTCTGTGGCTCCGGTCCGGAGCATGGAGGCATGCTGCGGGTGACGGCCTGACCATTTCTCAGGCCTTCCGCATCGTTCCCAGTGGTGAGTTGGGCCATCAGGGCCGCAAATTCGACGGGCTTCACGAGATGACCGTCGAACCCGGCTCCTGGAGTTCGCCGCCGATCCTCCTCCTGTCCCCAACCGGTGAGCGCGATGAACGTGATGTCGCCACCCCACGGCTGCGCGCGGGCGCGGCGGCGGGCTTCGTAGCCGTTCAATCCGGGCAATCCGATGTCGAGCAGCACGACATCCAGGACGTTGCCTTTCCATCGCTGAAACGCTGCCGGGCCGTCGTGCAGAAGGCGGTCGGACTCTCTTTGTCATCTGCAACAGCGTCGACGGCTGATGTGGCCGCGTCCTGATTGTCGTCGACGACGAGGATCCGATGGACCGTTGCCGGCTCGTGCGCCACTATCGCGGCGGGCGCCGCGCTTTACGGGCTCCGCCATGACCGGGAGGCGGACGATGACTGGCACCCTTTCCCTCGCCCTGCGCTCCTTGCCTCGATCGAGCCCCCATGCATCTCCACCAGCCGCTTCACGAGCGTGAGACCGATGCCGAGCCCACCCCGCGACCGCTCGATCGACCCATCGATCTGCGTGAACTATCTCGAAGATGCTGGAGAGCTTGGCCGGCGGTATGCGCGATCCCGTGTCGGCGACGGTGATGACGGCCTCGAGGCCATCGCGCTCGGCGGCCGCACGCTGATCCTGCCGCCCGGCGGCGGCGTGTACTTGCAGCTGTTGTTGAGCAGATTGTCGACGATCTGCGTCAAGCGCACCGGATGGCGTTGACGTAGATGCTCTCCCGCGGCAGCTTTTACGTCGATCCTTTGCCCAGCTGCTCGGCCAGCGGCCCGCGAGGCCTCGACGGCCTGCTCGATCGCCTCAGTGAGCACGACGCGCGTCGTCCGCAGCTCGATGCGGTTGTGCGTGATGCGGCTGATGTCGAGCAGGTCGTCGACAGACACGCACGAGCTGACCGAGCTGGCGCTCCATCATCTCCACAGCCTGCCCGACGGTGTCGCGGTTGCCGCGCTTCGGGACCTCGAGCATGTTGCGGATCGGCGCCAAGGGGTTGCGGAGCTCGCGTGCGGGGTCGCCAGGGAATTCTTGCGACGATCCGCTTCGAGAAGATCGGCGGCGAGCTTCCTCATGTTGTCGTCGAGCCGCTCGCGCCCGGCCTCGGCGCGCTTGCGGCGCGTCGATGTCGACGCGCCATCTTCGACGCGCCGACCACGTCGCCCGCATCGTCCCTCATCGGCGACACCGTGAGCGACACCCGGACGGAGGCCGGCTGCCGCTTGCGCGCGCCGCCGCATGCGTCTCGAAATGGCCCACGCGCCGGCCCGCCTTCAGGCTCGCGATTGATCGCGCTCCTCCTCGGCGAGCCGCTCCGGCGGGATCACGAGCGAGATATGGCTGGCCGATCGGCCTGTTCCGCGGCCGTAGCCGAACGCCCGCTCGGCCGCGGCGTTCCAGCTCTGGATGATGCCGTCGAGCGACTTTGCTGACGATCGCCACCTCCAGACGACTCCACGATCGACGCGAGCGTCCGTGCGGTCGAGCAGCTGGCTCGCCCGGTCGCGCTCCGCCCGCCGCTGCGTGGTGACGTCGCGGAAGATCAGCACGCAGCCCGAGACGACGCCGTCTCGTCGCGGATCGGCGCTGCGCTATCGTCGATCGGCAGCTCAGACCCGTCGCGGCGGATCAGCACCGTGTGATTCCCGAGACTGAGCACGATGCCCTCGCGCAGCGCTCGCGACGCGGGGCTTCTCGACCGACTCATGCGTCGCCTCGCTGACGATTCGGAACACCTCGTCGAGCGGCCGGCCCACCGCATCCGCCAGCGGCCAGCCCGACATCGACTCGGCGACTTCGTTCAGGCAGGTGACGCAGCCCTCGACGTCGGTGATGATCACCGCGTCGCCGATGCTGCCGCAAGGTGACGCGCAGCGTCTCGCGCCGATCGGCGCGCGCGCCGTGCGCGTTCCGGCGCGACCACCCCGAGCCCAACGATCAGCACGCGGTGAACAGATACGCAGCGAGCCCGACGGCGTCTCCGAGATCGAGGCATGTTCAGACCGCCGCGCGGCGCGATGAACCAGTAGTTGCAAGCGCATAGCCCGCGACCGCCACTACGGTCGCCGTGGCGTAGCCGCTCGCCAAGCGGCGGCCGCGACCGCGCCGAAGCAGCGTGACGAGCGGCAGCGTGTCGCCCATCACCGGGTCGAGCAGCTTGCGCAGCACGACGGCCGCGAGCAGCACGGCGAACGCACACCACGTAGCCCCTGACCGAATACCGCACACCCTCTCCTTTGGAGTCGCGGCGGAGACGCCGCCGGATCAATGAGTCTACGCCGGAACGCGAGGCATTGCATTGCGCGTCGCGTTGTGAGCATCTGACAAGAATTCAGGCGATCGGCGGCCGTGGCGGCGCTCCGCAAGCCTACAAAGTACAACAACTGGCCGTCAGCAGCAAGGTGTCGGCCCGTCCGTTGTGGGACAAGCCCGGCGCATGAGCGCCGGCCCCAGAGAATATGTCATGCGGAAGACTTTGATGCCACTTGCAACGGCGGGCGTGCTGGCAGCCGGCTTACTCGCGACCCGCGAACACGACCGGCCACGTCGGCTCCGGCAGCTTTGTCCCGGTACAGCACACCAACAGAACCAGGACCGGTGGCATGACGACCGGTGGGACGACCGGACGCAGAACGTCAATGAACGCGAGGCGCGCATCCGGGCGCGGATCGAGCGCGGCCAGAGCATTGGTCGGCTGACCGACCGCAGAAGCGCCCAACCTCTATCGTCAACTCAACGTCATCGAAGCGAAGGAGCGTTCGTTCATGGCCGGATGGCCGGCAATTACCGCGAAAATCGGAGCTGAACCAGGGCCTCGATCGCCTCGCCCGGACAACGTCCGCGCGCAGATGCTACGGGACGAGAATCGGCGTTATTCGTACAACCAGTAGGTACGCGTGAACGGGTCGCGCATTTGAACCCTGCGCGATTCCATCGGCCGCCGGCGAGGGCACCAGCGCTCGCCGGCGGTCTCATCTTGTTCAAGCCGCGCTCGCCGGCGTACCGCTTTCCGGCAACCACCATTCCTTTGAGGCGGAAGCGCCGATCCGCCGCAAGGCGCTCGCCCTGCGTATCGTGAAACTCGAACGCGCCGTGCTCGATGTCGACGATGGTCGCGTCGCCTTCGGTGCCGACCGCGAGCGTGCCGAGCGAAGGACGCCGGATCGCTTTCGCCGGCGCGGCGGTGACGGCCGCCACCAGCGCATTCACGTCGACGCCCAGCACCAGGAATTTGGACATCGTGGTGAGGAGATCGAACGCGGGGCCGTCGACGTTGAGGACATGCACGTCGCTCGATATGACGTCGGGGCGGAATCCCGCGGCGAGCAGGCCGCGGCACGCGTGGAAGCCGAACGAGCCGGCGCCGTGTCCGATGTCGAAGGTCACGCCGCGCTCGCGGGCGAGCAGCGCTTCCTCGCGCACCGCGCCGTCGCCGCGCAACAGCGAATTCGGGAAACGGCCGGTAGCAATGGGTGAGCACGTCGCCGGGACGCAGCCGCTCCAGCACCTCCCTGCGATTGGGCGGCGGATGGTCGATGTGCGCCATCACCGGCAAGCCGAGCTCTTCCGGCGACCTCGAGCGCCATGTCGAGCGGCGCGACGCCGCTCGATCCGCCGGCGCCGCGACCCACGCGCACCTTGATGCCCGACGATCAGGTCACGATTCTCGCGCGCCACGCGCACGCATTCGTTGAGGTCGAGCAGCCGCAGGTCCGACGATTCGCCGACCATCACGGTGCGGCTGAACGCGAAGATGCCGGCGAACGAGACGTTGAGATAGGCGAGGATGCGCACCGGCGACGGCTCGATGACGTGCCGCCGGAAGCCGGGGAAATTCGCGGGCCCGGCGGTGCCGGCGTCGACGAAGGTCGTGGTGCCGCTCCGGCGCGCGATCGGCTCGGCCTCGACGCCGATCGACGTGCCGCCCCAGTAGACATGCGTGTGGAGGTCGATCATGCCGGGCGTGACGATGGCGCCCGCGACGTCGCGCTCGTCTTTGGCCTTCTCGGCGATCCGCGGTTCGACGGCGGCCACGCGACCGTTCGCGAAGCCCACGTCGCACGTCGCGTCGAGGCCGCTCGCAGGGTCGATCACCCGTCCGCCGCGCAGGATCAGATCCATGGGCCGTGCGGCTCAGTATTTCAGTCGAGGGGATTGTACGGTCGCTTCGCAGGTGTACCGGGTCACCGTGCGACTCGCAGGACTGAGATTATCCACGCCACCGGCCAGTCGTGGCCGATGATGCGCGGCAACATGGAGATTGCGTGCCGCAGAGCGGAAAAAACACGGCTGCTCGATCCATTGGCTGCTGTTCTTCGCCATTGCCCTCGGGCTCGGCTACCCCGCGCTCGGCCCGCTTCGACCCGCGCACACCGTGCCCAGGCTGCGCCGATTCCACGCAAGTACTACGAGATGGTCGGCGGCGACCCGGCGGCCGCGAGCCAGCGGTTGCTCGTCGAGACCCGCTCGTGCCGTGGGTCGCGAGGCCATCGGCCGATTTTCGCCTGAGCCCGCAGGACGACCTCCGGTCGTGGGATCCGGTGGCGTTCGCGGTCTGCTGGTGGCCAGGCTCGCAGCTGTTCACCGCCACCGGCGCGCTTGCATCCTGCTGCAGCGATCGGCAGGACTCATGCGGTCGCGTCCGGCGCACGGCGCTCGCGTCGGCTACGCACGCACCACGCTCAACTTCGCCGTCCACAGCAAGCACTACCTGGGATGCGGCCTCGTCGACTCCGGCGAGATCCTCGATCCTGCTGAGGTGCGCTCTGCTGGCCGCTGCTCACTCGCGCGGAAGTACTTCCTGTCTGCCTCGGTACGTCGGTCTGCGCCGGCGCGCTAGCCAAGGAAGACGTTCATCCCGATGGCGGCCGATCGCTCACGCTGGCCTGGGCACAGTCGTCGCGATTCCGGCAGCGGCCGGCGGACCGCATCGCAAGGCGCTATGGCTTGCTCGCGCATGATCGTCGTCGGGCTTGCCGTCACCACGGTAGCTTCTGCAGTCCACAGCCGCCGTACGGCCGGCTCATCCCTGGCCCTGGGGAGTTCGCCGCCCAGAGACCACGAAACGACCCCTGGGCCGAGGAGACGCGTGAGCCTCGTCGCGGGGGCTTGATCGGCTGTCTCACTGCGACCGTCGGGATTCTGGTACATCTTCGGCTGGCTGCTGCCGCTCGCGGATGTGCTGCGGTTGAAAGCAGCTGCCGCGCGCGTGGGTCAAGGCGCCTCGCTCGGCGGGGCAGCCGCGGCGGCTCGCGATGGGTGCCTGGATCAACGCGGGCGGCGTTTTGCCGCTCCTGCGGTCTTCAACGCGATCGGTCCCATCCTGTCGCTCTCGCGGCAGCGTTCATGCTTCGGCGAAAGGCTGGGCTCCGCAGCGGCGATCCGCGTTCGCTGCCATCAGCGCAGATGACACGCGACGTGGTGGCCGGGCGAGCAACTCGCGCAGTTCCGGCGATTCGTTCCGGCAACGGTCGAACACGTACGGGCAGCGGGTGTGAAACCGGCAGCCCGCCGGCGGATTGATGGGGCTCGGCACGTCGCCCGGCAAGAATGATGCGCTGCGCGCCGGATCGCCGGGTCGGGGTCGGGCACCGGCACCGCGGACAGCAGCGCTTCCGGTGTAGGGATGCTGCGGATGGGCGAACAGCGCGCGGCGCGGCGCGAGCTCGACGATGCGGCCGAGATACATCACCGCGACGCGATGGCAGATGTGCTCGACGACCGCGAGGTCGTGCGCGATGAAGAGGTACGACAGACCGAACTCCGCCTGCAGGTCCATCGAGCAGGTTGATGACCTGCGCCTGCACCGACACGTCGAGCGCGGAGACGGGCTCGTCGCAGACGATCACCTTGGGCTCGACCGCGAGCGCGCGCGCGATGCCCAGACCGCTGGCGCTGGCCGCCGGAGAATTCATGCGGGTACTTGCGCATCTGGTCGGGCCGCAGGCCGACGCGCGCGAACAGCCGCGCGACGCGCTCGGTGCGTTCTGGCTCCGACGCGATGTCGTAGTTGCGAAGCGGCTCGCCGACGATCTCGCCGGCATTCATCCGCGGATTGAGCGACGCGTAGGGATCCTGAAAGATCACCTGCAGGCGGCGCCGGCGCGGGCGCATCGCGGCGCGGTCGAGTCGCGTGATGTCCTCGCCCTCCGAGCGTGATCGTGCCGCTCGTGGGCTCGACGAGGCGCAGGATCGCCTTGCCCGTCGTCGACTTCCCGCAGCCGCTTTCGCCGACCAGGCCCAGCGTCTCGCCGGCGGCAAGGTCTGAACGACACGCCGTCCACCGCCTGCACCATGCCGACCTCGCGTCGCGAGGAGCCCGCCGCGCACCGGATAGTGCTTCACCAGTGCGTCGACTTCGAGCACGGGCACCGACGCGACTTCGACTCAGGCACGGACCATCTCCGGCAGCGTGTCGTGCGTTCCAGCAGGCGACGAAATGGCCCGGCGCCGCTTCGACCTCCGGCGGATACGCGGTGCGGCATTGTTCGCTCGCATAGGGGCAGCGCGGCGCGAACGTGCAGCCTTCCGCCATGCCGATGAGCGATGGCACGACACCGGGAATCTCGGTCGAGCCGCTGGGCGCCGACGGAATCTTCCGCCGCGCAGATTGAGCCGCGGGATCGACGTCATCAGCCCGCGCGTATACGGATGGCGCGGTCGCGCGAACAGCGCCTTCACCGACGCCTCCTCGACCTTGCGGCCCGCGTACATCACGACCACGCGCTGCGCGGTCTCGGCGATCACGCCGAGGTCGTGCGTGATGAGCATGACCGCGGCGCCGGTGCGCTCCTTCATTTCCAGCATCAGGTCGAGGATCTGCGCCTGGATCGTGACGTCGAGCGCCGTCGTCGGCTCGTCGGCGATGAGGATGCGTCGGCGTGCAAGCCATCGCGATCGCGATCATCACGCGCTGGCGCATGCCGCCGGAAAGCTGATGCGGATATTCGCCGGCGCGCCGCCGCGGCATCCGGGATCTTCACGAGCGTGAGCATCTCGATCGCCCGGTCGAGCGCCGCGCGCCCGCGGCAGATGCTGGTGCAGGGCGACGGTTTCGGCGATCTGCCGGCCCACCGTCATGACCGGATTGAGGCTCGTCATCGGCTCCTGGAAGATCATGCCGATCCGGTTGCCGCGAATCGCGCGCATGGCCGTCGGGATCCAGCGTCAGCAGTTCCGTGTCGTCGAAGCGGATGCTTCCGGCGACGATGCGCCCCGACGTCGGCGGCACGAGGCGCATCACCGACAGCGCGGTGACCGACTTGCCGCATCCGCTTTCGCCGACGACGCCCAGCGTTTCGCCGCGGTCGAGCGACAGCGACACGCCGTCGACGGCCTTGACCACGCCGTCGCGCGTGTGGAAATGCGTGCGCGAGGCTCGCTGACCGGCCAGAACCGGCACGCGACGACGCTCATCACATCCGCCGCGCGAGTCGCGGATCGAGCATGTCGCGCAGCCCGTCGCCGACCAGGTTGATCGCCAGCACCGTCACCGCCAGGAACAGGCCGGGCAGGAGCACCATCCAAGGCTTCAGCTGAAAGTAGGGCCGCGCTTCGGCCATGATGTTGCCCCAGCTCGGAATCTCCGGCGGCGTGCCGGCGCCGAGGAAGCTCAACGCGGCCTCGATCAGCACCGCCGACGCGCAGATGTAGGTCGCCTGCACGATCAGCGGCGGCAGCGCGTTGGGCAGCAGGTGGCGCAGCATGATGCGCGGCACGCTCGTGCCGATCGCCGTCGCCGCCTCGATATAGGGCTGCTCGCGAATGCGTCAGCACGACGCTGCGCACCAGGCGCACGACCCGCGGCACTTCGGGCAGCGTCACCGCGACGATCACGATGAGGATGCTCGCCTTGGACAGCGCAATCAGCGCGATGGCGAGCATGATCGCCGGAATCGCCATCATGCCGTCCATCACCCGCATCACCACCGCGTCCACCGCGCGCAGATAGCCGCTGACGAGGCCGATCGCCAATCCGATCAGCGTGGCGAGCGCCGCCACCGACAGGCCGACGATGAGCGAGACGCGACCGCCGTAAATGACGCGGCTGTACGAAGTCGCGTCCGAACCGGTCGGTGCCGAACCAGTTGTCGGCGGAGGGGCTGCGCAGGCGATGCGACGGATCGATCGAGATCGGGTCGACGGTGGCGAGCCACGGCGCGGCGATCGACGCGAGCACGATCGCGAGCAGCAGCGCGCCGCCGATCGCCACCGTCGGATGGCGGCGGACGAACGCGGCGACGCGCGGCGCGCGCCGGCGGCGGCGACGGATACGGCTGCGGTCGCTGGTCGCCGTCGCTCACGCGATCAATACCGGATCCGCGGGTCGAGCACGGTGTAGAGCATGTCGACCACCAGGTTGACGACGACGTACGCGCCCGAGAACACGAGGATGATGCCCTGGATCACCGGATAGTCGCGGCGCAGGATCGCGTCGACCGTCAGGCGCGCCGAGGCCCGGAATCGCGAACACGCTCTCGGTGACGACGACGCCGCCGATCAGCAGCGCGACGCCGATGCCGATCACCGTCACGATCGGCACCGCGGCGTTGCGCAGCGCGTGCCTCATCAGCACGTCGCGGGTGGCGAGGCCCTTGGCGTGCGCGGTGCGGATGTAGTCCTGGTTCAGCGTCTCCAGCATCGACGCGCGCGTGATGCGCGCGATCAGCGCCATGTAGGCGAGCGCGAGCGTGACGCTCGGGGAGGATGATGTTGGAAAGCCACGGCCAGAAGCCCTTGGCGAGCGGCGTGTAGCCCTGCACCGGCAGCCAGTCGAGCTCGATCGCGAACAGCCAGATCAGCACGTAGCCGATGACGAATCCGGGCACCGAAAAGCCGAACACGGCGAATCCCATCACGCCGCGGTCGATCCACGAGCCGACGCGCCACGCCGCGATCACGCCGAGCGGCACCGCCAGCAGGACGGAGATGAAGAGCGTCATCACCGTCAGCGTGAGCGTCGGCTCCAGCGCGCTGGCCGATCAGCTCCGAAACCGGATGCGCCGAGAAGATCGAGTTGCCGAGATCGCCGCGCAGCAGCTGGCCGATCCACGTGAAGAACTGGATCAGCAGCGGCTGGTCGAGTCCCAGCTTGGCGCGGATCTTGGCGACGTCCTCGGCGGTGGCGAGATCGCCGGCGATGATCGCCGCCGGATCGCCGGGCGCGAGATGCAGCAGCGCGAAGACGAACACCGTGACGACCACGATCACCGGCACGGCCGCCAGCAGGCGGCGGATCAGGAAGACATGCATGACGGCGGGTGTGAAGCATATCGCTGCGCCGCTCAATCGGTGCTGCGGGGTGGCTGCACGGGCGGGTGTTGCCGATCCGGCGGGAGGAGCTGCGG
>ERZ1370068.8560-contig-7402_pt1 | contig 49192 bp, 51 predicted proteins | sample MGYA00561227_ERZ1370068 | MGnify/ENA primary metagenome ERZ1370068 (study PRJEB38410, sample SAMEA6850437) | metagenome | study: Metagenomic assessment of the ecological functions of the soil: analysis of the soil microbiota associated with the... | reverse complement strand
TCGTACTTCGTTCAGTTACGTATTGCTAGCCACGCGCGCTTCGAGCCCGCCGGCTCCACGGGCAACCCCGACATCCCGATGGCGAAGTCGGTCACCGACTACGTCTTCCGCTGGCTCGGCCTGAACTTCCCGAGCCGGCGAGTCGCTCGTCAGAGGACGTGCAGGACGAGTACGTCGACGGCGTCGGCCTCGACCGGCCCAAAGGCGACGGGAACGGAGGCGGGTCGTTCCGATCCGCGGCGTGCAGCGCGAACGAGCCGCGCCACGCGATCGGCCAAGAGGACGCGCCGCCCTGCACGCAGCTGCGGGTCGATCATGGTGCGGGCAGGTGCGTGCTTCGCATGCCGCGAGTGCCGGGAGACCGGCGGCTGCCGCGCTGAGCTCTTCTTGTTGAGGCCTGTTCGTTCGGGTTCATTCAGGTCGACTCTTCCGGCGCCATCGCTTCGCGCGAACCCGCGGCGATGTTTGCTCGAATTCCGCGCGCGCTTCTACAAAGCCGACCCTCGTTCGCGCTGAGAACACGTTCGCGCTCGCCACGGATCTGGCACGCGGCCTGCCCTGGGCGGGCATCCCGTCCGACGAACGCTCCTGGGCGAGCGTGAAGGGAGAAGCGCATGGACACGAAGAACGACGACCGACGAGAAGGCGATCCGGGGAGATGATCCACGCCTGGTCCGACGCGGTTCGCGCCGGTGACTCGGCGCGCGCGGTGGAGCCGATGGCCGCGAAGGTCACCTCTACGAGCTCCGGCCGCCGCTCGAGTACCGCGATGCGGCTGCGCGCAGCGCGAAGAGGACATGGACGGAGTGGTTTGGGACGTGGGACGGCCCGCTCGACATCGAGATGCGCGATCCCACCATCCTCGTCGACGGCGATCTCGCCGTCGCGTTCGAGCCTCAGCCACATGCGCGAAGAAGCGCGGCACGGGTCCCGGTCGACCTGTGGTACCGGACGACGCTCTGCTTCCAGCGCCAGCGCGGGAAGTGGAAGGTCGTGCACGAGCACGGCTCGGTGCCGATGCTGATGGACGGAAGCGGGAAGGCGGCGACGCAGCTCCGGCCCTGAGCCTCAGCGCAGTTCGCGCGACTGGTGCGCCGTACAGCCGCAGCCCTCTCGGTGGAACCGTCCGTTGCCCTCGACGGTTCCACCTTTTCCGTACATCGCGCGGCCGCACCCAATCGGCCAGCGACTGGCAGCGAGCCAGGCTCGTTCCGCCCTTTCGGCGTCAGGTCGAGGATCACGTACGTCGCGAGGATCTCCTCCGCGCCGCGGTTGGAGCACGAGTACGTGTGGAAGATCTGGCCCGACTCGTCCTTGAAGAAGACGCTGTCGCCCGAGTAGTCCTCGAGCCCGGCGCGTGCCAGCGGTAGTTGTAGTAGCCGCGGCCGGCGGCCATCTCCTCGGGCCGGAACGAGACGTGGAAGTCGTAGTTGAAGTCGGTGCCGATACGACGAGACCCAGGTGATCGGCCAGCCCATGCGCTTGCGCATGGCTTCGATCTCATCGATCGGCGCGCGCGCGACGACGGCGTACCGCCACGTCGTGGTTCGAAAGGTGCACGAGCGTGGGCGCCAGGTGGTCGACCTCGATCGAGCAGCCGACGCACTGGCCGACCTGGCCCGGGGCCCAGCATGAAGTGCTTCACGAAGAGCTGGCTCTGGCCGGCGAACAGGTCGGACAAGGTCACCGCTGGCCGGATGGCGACGCGAACACGTAGCTCTTCTCGACCTGGACCCAGGGCAGGGCGCGGCGCTCGGCCGCGAGCGCATCGCGGAAGCGGGTGAGCGCCTTCTCCTTGACCAGCAGAGCTGCTTCCGGGCCTGTTCCCACTTCCTCGCGCGAGACGACGGGGTGCATGAAGTCTCCTTCCACCGCTCGTCGCGTAGAGCGCGCGCCAGAATCGACGGCTCCGGGGCAGCTACGGCGACGCGAAGTTGAACCGCGCACGCCGGCGTACGGCCTGGAAGCCGCTTTCCCCTGCACGTTGTGCCCGGCCGATGATCCAACAAGTGAACCGTCTCGCTCAGGTCCACGATCCCTCCGCCGTTGAGCCATGTGGGCTCGCGACTCTCGGCTTCCTGGGCCGTCTTGTGGGAAGACCTCGCCGCCGACGGTCAGCCAGCTGCTGAGCCTCCGCTGGCAGAGCGCGCCCACGAACCGCAGTCGCGGTTCCCGCTGCCCGGATTGATCAGTAGCCGCCGCCGCCGTACGCCGTCCGCGCGCTCGTCGGCGCCCCAGCTCTTCTGCACCCATACCGGCAGAAAGGCCTGTACGTGCCCGCCGCCAGCCCGCGCCTGCTCGTTCCCCGTCGGCACGACCAGCGGCAGGTGGGCGCCAGCCTGCCGAGCCGTGGCGGATGCTCACGTCTCTTGGACGAAGCGGAACTTCGCGCCGAGCTCCGTTGTCGCCAGCCTGCCACGTAGCGGCGCGGCCTCGTCCTAGGGAGCGTCGAAGGCCGAACGGGACGATCGGGTGGGCGGCTGCAGAGTTTTCCGCACGCGCGGCCGCGGTTGGCGTCGACGGTGGCGGCGCCGTGCCCGAGCCACCCGCCGGGATCGTGCCAGCAGCGGCGGCGCCGCGCCGCAGAACACCCACCTCGAGTGTGTGTGTCCCAGCCCGGCGGGTCTCCGGGTCGTCGGTGACGGAAGGCGCCCGGCGTGCGCCAGCGGGTGCGGCGAGCGCGCTGCGTGAGCGAGCAGCGCGTATTCAGCTGGCGCTGGCCACCCGGCCCGAAGTCTACCTGTCGATCCGGCGCGGCTTGGTTCGACTGAGGATTGAACAGCCGTATCGAGGAGAGCCCGTGCAGTTCATGCTGGTGTTCAGCAGGCGGAGCGCCTGCGCCCGCCAGGGCATGGCCGTGATGGGGAAGTACGCACAGGGAGCTCGCCCGCGCGAAGAAGCTGCTCCGCGGCTTCCGCTGGCCGCGCGCCTCCGAACGGCGCGACCGCGTGCGCGCAGACGGGCCGTTCGTCATCGACGGGCCGTACCCCGAGACGAAGGAGCACGTCGCCGGGATCTGGATCGTCGAGGCGGCCGACCGCGCGGAGGCGCTCGAGATCGCCAAGCGCTGTCCGCACACGAGTCAGGCCGCACGACCGAGGTGCACGCGATCGCAGCAGGCCGCTACGTGTTCGACGACTCCGAGAAGGGCCGGCCGTTCATCCTGAGTGTTCCACCTCGAGCCCGGGTTTCGTCCCCGACCCCGCCATGGGGCGCGAGATGATGGAGTTCGGGACCCCCCCTCGTCCGCGACGGCGTGCAGTTCGAGACGGCGCACCTCGGCGGCCCGTTGCCGCGCGGCCGGCTCAGGCCAGGACGGCAGATCCTCGTCACCGACGGCCCGTTCGCCGAGACGAGAGGACCTGCTCGGCGGCTGCAGCCTGGTGCGCGCGAAGGGCACGCGCGGAGGCGATCGAGCTCGCCACGCGTTTCCCGCACGCGAAGTGGGGCCCGGTCGAGGTGCGCGAGATCCTCTTCTTCGATCGGGTCTGAGCGATGGAGTTCATGCTGCTGTTCGCGTTTGAGGAGCGCGCCCGAGCGCTCCGACCCGGCGTGCAGGACCGAGATGGGAAGCTCGCGCAGAGCTCGCGCGCGAGGGCAAGCCTGCGGCGCGGCTTCCCGCTCGCGCCGCGCCGCCAGCAGCCGCGAGCGTGCGCGTCGCAGGCCGGCAAGCCGTTCGTCACCGACGGCCGTTCGCCGAGACGAAGGAGCACCTCGGCGGCGCGTGGGTGATCGACGTTCCCGACCGCGCGGCGGCGCTCGAGATCGCGCGGCGCATCCGCACGCGCGCTGGGGCACGGTCGAGGTCCACCGCCTGCGCGTGCGCTACAGCGCGCTTCCTCCGACGCGAAGGCGTTGGGAAGCCGTTCGCTGCTCGCGTTCCGGGAGACCCCGATCTGCGCGACCCCGACGGCTCGAAGATGCGCGCTGATGATGCGCGCACGCGGCGCATGCTCGACGGCCAGGGCGTGCTGATCGGGAGCGGCGCCGCTCGCCAACGACCCGCCGGCCGCGCGCGTGCACCGCGCGCGACCAGAAGGTCCTCGTCACCGACGGCCCGTTCGCCGAGATCGAAGGACGTGGTCGGCGGCTACGGCATCGTGCGCGCCGCCGGACCCGCGCCGCCGCGGTCGAGATGGCGAAGGCTACACGACGGCCGCGACGCTGGGAGGCGGTCGAGGTGCAGGTCCTGTGTCTTCGACGACGTCTGAGCGTCAGCGCAGCGAGTCGCCGCCGCTTCTGCGCCACCGTCTTCCTCGCTGGCCGCACAGCCCTGGTGTCCTGCATGCTGCACTGATCGGACTCGGCCGCCAGCCGAAGGCCTCTACGCACTCGTCCGGCGAGTCTCCAGCGCATTGCCTTGCGTCTCACCGCATTCGCACGGCTCGTGCGCGCGCGCATTGCTTCGGGGTTCGCCATGGGGCTCTCCTGTCGCCGTCCATCCCGGCATGCAACGCGCGTGCCCGATCGAGGAGCCCTCAGTTCACCGCCGCCAGCACCCGCCCCGACGACGAGTCAGGTGGATGATCCAGAAGCGCCTCGGCGTCCTCCTGGCTGATCATCAGCGACCACGCCCACGCCGGGCGAGAACACACCGTAATGACCGGTCAGGCCCTGGTGTATTGCGCGGGGCCGACTCGCCCGTCGTCAGCGTTGACCCGGATGATACGTGCCGGCGAGGCGCATCCACGGTGCGACCTGGTATGTACCCAGGTATGTGAAGGTGCCGGTCGAGCGAGCCCGAAGGCGCTGGTCAGGTCGGGTCGTCGAGGTAGTTCACCGACACCTTCTGCGCGAGTTCCGCGTCTCGCCGGGCTTCATGCCCTTCAGCAGGAAGCGGATTCGGCGGCGTCGTGATCACCACCACGCCCTCGTAAGTGTCCGTCACCGCCGGCATCATCAGATCGCCCGTCGACGGTGTTGCGCAGGAAGGCGGCCAGCGTCGAGAGCCGAGCCGCCAGGCGTCGTTGCCGCCCGGGCGCTGCGCACGCTTCGCGACCTTCAGCACCTGCGTCTTCCCCGCGTTCTTGCGGCCGGACGTCACCGTGTAGCTCGGCGACTTCCTCGGTGAGCGGGAAGTAGCGCATCGGCTCGTCGATCGGCCCGCTCGGCAGCGCCTTGCCGACGCACGCCCGCGCCGAGCAGCGCGTCCATCCGCTGCTGGTCCGCCGCCGGGAGCGGCGGGGCCCTGGCCCTGGGCCGACGCGGCTCCGGGGCAGCAACGAAGGCGCGAACGCAGCGGCAAATTTGAGCATGGGATCGCAGCATATCAGGCGCCTGCGCTACGCGGTTCGCATGCCGAGACCGTCCGCGCTAGACTCGGGCCGTGGCTGGCGGCACATCGTTTTGAGCGCCGTGCTGATGGCCTGCGCAGATGGTATCTGCTGCTGCGACGGTCGTCGTCGACGCCAGTCATGCCGACATGCCTCATAGCCCCCCTCGTTGGCAAGCCGAGTGCGGAGACGGGACCGGAGGCGGCTTGTGTGATCTCCGGCGGCTCGTGCCCGACCGAGCCCGACTACTGCCTTTGCGTCTCCGCACGCCGAAGGGTGTCCGGCCGACGGCGACGTCGAGCTGGGCGAGCGAACGCAGGCGCCGCTCTGAGGGATTCAATGCCGGTCGATCTCGATTCGCTCGAGTCAGTGCGCGAGCCGGCGCGCTACTTCGCCGACGCGCGGAAGCGCGGCGGCGACGTCGCAGTGGGCGAGGCGCACAGCGCGGCTGGGTCGTGCTGTCGCACGCCGAGGTCGAGGCCAGCTTCCGCGACGTCGCGCGCCGCTATCCGCCGACCGCTGGCGAGATCTTCGCCCGCGTCGCCGCGCGCCGTTCGCCCGCGTTCGCCGAGGTCGCCGCGCTGCTCTCCGGCTGGATGAACTTCCGGGACTGACCCCGCGCACGCGCGCCTGCGCGAGCCGGTGCGCGCCGCGTTCACGCCGCGCCGGGCCGGCGCCTTCCGAGGCGGACGTCGCGCGATCGTCGAGGGCGCGATCGACGCGCTTCCCGCGCGACGGCGAGGTCGAGCTCTACAGGCGTTCGCGCGGCCGATCCCGCGCGCGTGATCGCCTCGCTGCTCGGCGCGGAGCCGGAGGACAGCACCCGCTTCATGCGCTGGTCGGCCGATCTCGCCGCGATCGTGTTCTCGCTCGCGCGCCGAGCGCCTCGACGAGGCGCCGCTCGTCTCGGCCACGCGCGGGAGTTCGCGAGCTTCTTCGGCGCGCTGGTCGAGCGCGAGCGCGCGCAGCCGTCGGGGAACCTGCTCTCCGCGCTCGTGCACAGCGAGGTCGGGACGCGCTCGGCCCCCTCGAGCTCGTCGGCGCGTGCACGCTTGCTCTTGTTCGGCGGGCACGAGACCACCACCAACCTGATCGACAACGCGCTCGGCGCTCCTGCTCGAGCGCGCCCGAGCTCGCGCACATGCTGCGCGTGCACCCCGAGCGCTGGGACACCGCGATCGACGAGCTCATGCGCGTGGTCGGCCCGGCGCGCACGATGGCGCGCAAGGTCGCGCGTCGCGCACGGCGCGCCGGCCAGTCGCTCGCGCCCGGCCAGACCGTCGTTCCTCGCGATCGCGGCCGCGAACCACGACCCGGCCGTCTTCGAGGATCCAGCCGAGGTCGACTTCGAGGCGCACGCCGAACCCGCACATGGGCTTCGGCTGGGGCCCACACTACTGCCTGGGCGCGAATCCTCGCGAAGCTCGAAGCGCGCATCGCGTTGCAGACGTTGCTCCGAGCGCTTCCCGAAGCTGCGGCCCGCGCGGCCGATCGCGCCGCTCGCCGGCGCGACGATGGGCTACGCGCGCCGGCTCCTGCACGTCGGCTTGCTGTAGCCTACGCCGTGAAGCCGCCGTCGATCGTCAGGCTTGCGCCGGTCACGTAAGCCGCCTCGGGCCCGACGAGGTACGGCGACCATCGCCGCGATCTCTTCACCGGTCGCCGTAGCGCGGCAGCGCCATCAGCCCGCGCAGCGTGTCGGCAAAGCCGCCGGTCGCGGGGTTCATGTCCGGTGTCGACCGGACCCGGCTGGACGTTGTTCACGGTGATGCCGCGCGGGCCGAGGTCGCGCGCGAGGCCCTTCGCCAGGCCGACGAGCGCGGCCTCTGGTCATCGCATACACCGCGCCGCCCGCGATACGGCATGCGCTCGGCGTTGCAGCTGCCGATCGTGACGATCGCGGCCGCCCGACTTCATGCCTGGCCGCGGCCTCGCGGCGAGCGACGACGGCCGCGCGCACGTTCACGCGAGCATTCGGTCGAGGTCCTCGAGCTTGAAAGTCGTCGATGCGGCGCCATCACGCGCGATGCCCGCGTTGTTCACCAGGATGTCGAGCCCGCCGAGTTCCTTTGCGGCCTGATCGACCGCGTCGGCGATCGCGCTCGGATCGGCGGAGTCGGCCTGCATAGCGCTCGCGCGCGACGCCCAGCGTGCGCACCTCGCGCGCAAGCTCGTCGGCGAGATCGGGCTTGCTCACGTAGCGTGAACGCGACGTGCGCGCCCTCCGCGCGCGAGGCGGCGCACGATCGCGGCGCCGATGCCGCGGCTGCCGCCGGTGACGAACGCGCGCTTTGCCGTCAGAGCCTGATCCATGACCGTCCTCCGCGGGCCAGAGCCTACCTCGAGCGGAGAGTGCCGGCTGACTCGGGCCCCGGAACGGGGACTCGAATGGGCGCATGGCCTGCCCGAGCTCGGACCTCGACCCGTTCGGCGACGAGTTCCTGGCCGACCCGCACCCGTCTCCACGGCGGGCGCTGCGCGAGGCGGGGCCGGTCGTCGGCGTCTGGCTCGAGCGCTTTACGGCGTGTTCGCGATGGCGCGCTACGCCGGAGGTTCTGCGCCGCGCACTCGACGACTGGCGCACGCCCTGCTCGAGCCGCGGGGTCGGGCTCAGCGACTTTGCGCGCAGAAGAGCCCTGGCGCCGGCCGAGCCTGGTGCTTTCGAAGCCGACCCGCCGCTGCACACCCGCACGCGCGAAGCGTCCTGTGGCGCGCCATGTCGGGCCCGGCGCTCGAGGCGCTTCGCCCCGGCCCTCGCCGCGACGGCCGAAACGCCTCGTCGAGGGAGCGGAGTGGCGCGCGAGCGCATCGACGCGAACCGCGAGCTCGCAGAGGCCTTCGTGCTGAGCGTCTTCCCCTGGCACGCGCGGTCGGGCTCGCCGAGGAGGGCCGCGGGAACCTCCACCGCCGTACGGCAGCATGGCGTTCAACGCGTTCGGCCCGCGCAACCGCCTGTTCGAAGAAGTCGTTCGCCAACGCCCAGAAGGTCGCCGAGTGGATCGGCGCGCAGCGCGCTTGCGCGCCTCGCTGCGTGCCGAGTGGGCTCGGCGCGCGCGTCTACGCCGAGGCGGACGCAGGCGAGATCAGCGAAGAGGAAGAGGCGGCGCTGCTCGTGCGCTCCATGCTGAGCGCCGGGCTCGACACGACGATCGCCGGCATCAACGCCGCCGCCACGCCGCTTCGCGACGAACCCCATCCAGTGGCGGCTGCCGCGGGAGGAGCCGTCGCTCTCTGCAGCGGCGCGTTCGGGCGAGGTCATGCGCCACGGCTCGCCCGTGCAGATCTTTCTTTCAGGACGACGACCCGCGAGGTGGAGGTCGCCGGCAATTCAAGCTCGCCGAAGGCCAGAAGGCGCTGCTGTTCCTCGCCGCCGCGAACCGGGATCTCGCGCAGAGTGGCCCGACCCCGACCGCTTCGACATCCCGGCGGCGCAGCACCGGCCAACCCCGCCTTCGGCCATGGAGTGCACATGCCGTCGGCCGTGGTGCTGGCGCGCATGGAGACCGAGCTCGTGCTCGCCGCGCTCGCGAAGCGAGGTCGCGGCGATCGCGCGCGCGGTCGAGCCAACCTGGCGCCTCAACAACACCCTGCGCGCGATCGAGCAGCCTGCCGGTCGCGCTCGTCTCGCGCTAGCCGCGCAGCGCCGCCTCGAGCCGGTCGAGGAGCTCGGCCTGCGCGGGGTTGATGCGCAGGCGCGCCCGGCCAGCTCGAACCACTCGGCGATCGATCCACCCGGGAAACTCGCGCGAGCCTGTCCCGACTTCGGCGGCCACTCCAGCTCGAACGTGTTGCTGCTGCAACGTGACGCGGGTCGGCGTCGCCGCGCACCGCGCCCACGCGTGGACGACCTGCCCGCCGCGCTGCCGTGACCTGCCCCAGCGGGCAGCGCGGGGACCATCGGCCGTGAAGCCGGTCTTCCTCCGCCGCGCCTCGCGGTGCGCGGCGGCCGGGAGCTCCTGCGCCCGCCTCGACCTCGCCCTTCGGGATCGACCGAAAGGCGCCCAGGTCCTTCCGCGCGAAGAACGGCCCGCCCGGATGGACGAGCAGGACCTCGACTCCGTTCGGTGTCCGGAGCGATGGAGCAGGATTCCGGCGCTCTTCGACGCGTGGGCCTCACGTCTCCCGCAGGGTATCCTGATGATCGCCGCGCCGCGCCAGCCCATCGCTGGGCCACGGGCGCAGCTCTGCGACCGCGCGGCCAGCGAAAAGCCGCAACCTCTCCTCATGACGACCGTCCACCGCGTCTGTCCCGTTCTGCCAGGCGACCTGCGGCCTCGCCCTCGAGGTCGAGCGGCCGGACTCCATCGACGCCGATGCGCGGCGACAAGGAGGATCCGTTCTCGCGCGGCTTCATCTGCCCGAAGGCGCACGGGCTGAAGGAGCTGCTACCACGATCCGGACCGGCTGCGCCGGCCGGTGCGGCGCACGGCCGACGGCTGGCAGGAGATCTCGCTGGGACGAGGCCTACGACGAGGTCGCGACGCGCCTGCTCGCGATCCGCGAGCAGTACGGCAACGACGCGATCGGCACGTACACGGGCAACCCGGTCGTGCACGACCTCGGCGCGCTGCTCTACCGGCCCGTGCTGCAGCGCGCGCTCGCGAGCCGCAGAGCATGTTCAACTCCTCGGCGATCGACACGCTTGCCGAAGATCGTCCAGACCGGCCTGATGTTCGGGCGCCACGTTCCCGACCGGCGGTGCCGGTGCCCGACATCGACCGCACCGACTATCTGCTGATCATCGGCGCGAACCCGGTCGATCTCGCACGGCAGCCTGATGACGATGCCCGACGCGCCCGGGCCGCCTGAAGGCGGTGCTCGAGCGCGGCGGCAAGGTCGTCGTCGTCGACCCGCGCCGCACCGAGACGGCGAAGATCGCGAGCGAGCACCACTTCATCCGGCCCGGCGACGCGACGCCGCGTTCCTGCTCGCGCTCGTGCACACGCTGTTCGACGAGGAGTCTCGTCGACCTCGGCGCCGCCGCAGGGCTGCGTCGCCGGGCTCGACGCGTGTCGCAGCGCTCGCGCGCGAGTTCGCGCCGAAGCGGTCGCCGACTACTGCGGCATCCCGCCGCGCGAGATCCGGCGCATCGCGCGCGAGACTGCGCGGCCGCGGAGTCGGCGGCGTGCTACGGCCGGCTCGGCACCTGCGTGCAGGAGTTCGGCACGCTCGCGAGCTGGGGCTGCGACCTCGTCAACATCCTCACCGGCAATCTCGACCGCGCCGGCGGCGTGATGTTCACCACGCCGGCGGCGCCGATCGACGCGGCGCTGCCGAAGGCGAAGGGCTTCGAGATCGGCCGCTGGAAGAGCCGCGTCAGCGGCCAGCCGGAGGTCGAGGGGCATGATCCCGTCGTCGACGATGGCCGAGGAGATGCTGACGCCGGGCGACGGCCAGGTGCGCGCGATGATCCTGCTGATGACCAACCCGGTGCGCAGCGCCGCGAACTCGGCGCAGCTCGAGCGCGGCGTTCGCCAGCCTCGACTTCCTCGTCGCCGATCGACTTCTACATCAACGAGACGACGCGCCACGCGCACCATCATCCTGCCGACGCCGTCGCCCGGCCGAGCAGGCGAACTACGAGGTCGGCCTCTACCTGCTCGTCGGTGCGCAACGTCGCGAAGTGGTCGTGGCCGGTCGATCGCCGGCCGCGCCGGACACGCCGGAGACCTGGCAGGTGTTGTCGAACATCGGCGCGCGCGCTGATGGGGCTCGGCAGCGTGCCCGCGCAGGCCGTCGACGACTTCGTGTTCCGCGCAGTTCGCCGAGGGCGCGGTCGACGACGCGAGCCGCGTGGGCCGGGCTCTGACGGTCGACGAGGTCGTCGCGAAGGTCGACGGCGGCGATCGGTCCGGAGCGCGTCGTCGACATGCTGCTGCGCGTCGGCCCGTACGGCGACGGCTTCGGCCGCCGACCCGGCGGCCTCACGCTCGCCGCGCGTGCAGGCGGCGCCGCACGGCATCGACCTCGGACCGCTCGCAGCCGCGCCTGCGCCGAGGTGATCAACACGGAGAGCGGCGCGATCGAGCTCGCGCCGCCGACGATGCTCGACGACCTCGCGCGGCTGCGCGCGCACATGGCGCGAGCGCCGCGGGCGAGCTGCTGCTGATCGGGCGCCGCGACCTGCGCTGCAGCAACTCGTTCATGCACAACCTGCCGGCGCTGGTGAAGGGCCGCGACCGCTGCACGCTGCAGGTCTCGCCGCAGGACGCCGACCGCATCGGCCTCGCGCACGGCGGCGCGGCGCGCGTCACGCAGCCGCGTCGGCAGCGTCGTGGCGCCGGTCGAGGTCACCGACGACCTCATGCCGGGCGTCGTCAGCCTGCCGCACGGCTGGGGCCACGACGTCGACGCGACGCGCGGCTCGCGCGTCGCGAAGGCGCACGCCGGGCGTGAACACCAACGTGCTCACCGACGACCAGCGCCTACGACGCGCGCGAGCGGAACGGCCGGTGCTGTTCGGCACGCCGGTCACGCTGGACGCCGTGTAAGCTTCGCCGCGTGAGAGTCCTGGTGCGCGTGGTGCTCGGTCGCCAGGTGGCGGTCGCTCGCCGCCGCTGCGTGCGACGGCCCGCTCGCCATCCGGATGCGCGAGACCCCGACACGGGCGGTGGCGCCCCCGCCCGGAGTTCCCGGCGTTAGCTCGACGTCAGGCGGTCACCGCGTCCACGTCGTTGGAGAAGGGCTCGGGACCGCCGCTGCTATTGGTTCACGGCTTCGGCGCCAGCACGTTCGACTACGAGGAGCGGGTGCTCGAGCCGCTCGCGCTTGCAGCCATCGGGCGGTCGCGGTCAGGCCTGTACGGCTTCGGCTGGAGCGAGCGCAGCGACGAATTCGCGTACGGCTGGGCTGCTGTGGTCGGAGCGAGCTCGCGGGCGACGCTCTTCGACGCGCTGGGAATCCGAGCGCGCCGCGATCGCGGGTCACTCGATGGGCGGGGCGGCCGCTGCTGTGTTCGCGGCTCGCCATCCGAGCGGGTCGAGAAGCTCGTCCTCGCCGATGCGCTCTATCCGCTGGAGCCGACGAGATCCCGCTGGTGTTCCGCGGCCTGCGGACTCCGGTCGTGGGCGAGCTGATGCTCGGGCTCGTGGCCGACACCAGCCCTCCCGGCTTCTCGGCCGCGTACTACGAGCGCGCGCGGCCACGTGGCACCGCATCGCCGGAACCCGGCGGGGCTCCTCGACTCGTGCGCGACCCGAACCGCCGCGCCGAGATGAGCGCGGCGTATCCACGGATCGCCCGCGCCGACCCTGATCCTGCACGGCACCGCCGACGCGGAACGTGCCTGCTATGCGGCGATGGGCAGGCGCTCCGCCATCCGCCGGGCCCGCGTCGTGAAGCTCGAAGGGGCGGCCACTTCCTGCTCCGCACGCGCCGGACGCGTTCGTGCGCGAGGTCGACGCGTTCCTGGCCGAATGATGCGCACCGAGCGCCTGCCGCTGCGCCGCTGGCGCCCGTCGGATCTCGCGCCCTTCGCGGCGCTGAACGCCGACCCGCGCGTGATGCGGCACTTTCCAGCGATGCTGTCCGCGCGCCGAGAGCGACGCGTTCGCGGAGCGGATCGAGGCGCACTTCGCCGAGCACGGCCTTCGGCGTTGTGGGCCGTCAGGTGCCCGACCTCGCGCCGTTCATCGGCTTCGTCGGCCTGTCGGTGCCGCGCTTCGAAGCGTCCTTCACTCCGTGCGTCGAAGTGGGGTTGGAGGATTGCGCGCGGACGCACTGGGGCGGGGGCTACGCGCCCGAAGCGGCGCGCGCCGCGCTCGCGTTCGGCTTCGAAACGCTCCGGGCTGCGCGGGATCTCTCGTTCACCACGGTGGTGAACGGGCCGTCGCGGCGGGTGATGGAGAAGCTCGGGCATGAGCCACGACCCGTCGGACGACTTCGACCACCCGCGCTCCCCGAGGGACACGCGCTGCGCCGCCACGTGCTGTACCGGATCACGCCCGTGATCCGCAAGCTCCCGAACGGCTGCTACCGGCTCTACTCGCGCAAGCCGAACCCGAAGACGGGCAAGCGGCGCAACCTGGGCACGTTCAAGACCCGCGCCGCCGCCGGGAAGCACGAGCAGGCCGTGCAGTACTTCAAGCGCGCGCGGCTAGCCCGTTTGACTTGTCGACCAATGGTCGGTATACACAGACCGGAGGTCGGTAACATGCCTGACACGAAGACGATCGAAGCTTTCGCAGCGCTGGTCGAGGCCGGCGGAGTACCTGGCCGCGATCGAGCGCTTCTACGCGCCCGACGTCGCGATGTTCGAGAACCAGACTGCGCAGCCGGGCGGACGCGATGGGCTGCTCCGGGCGCGAGCAGCGCGACCCTAGCCGCGGTCCAGAGCATCAAGGGCCAGCGCGCGCGTCCGATTCTCTGCGACGGCGATCAGGTCGCGATCCACTGGCGCTTCGAGGTGATCCCGCGGGCGACGCCCGCGCGTTCGGAAGGTCGCCCTGCAGACCTGGCGCGGCGAGCGGATCGTCGAGGAGCGCTTCTTCTACGATCCGAAGCAGCTGGCCTAGCCGTCCTTCAGCGGCTCGAGCCCCGTCTTGCCCCCGAGCCGCGGCAGCTCGTCGTCGACCGCGACCCAGTCCGCGCGCGAGTCGAAGAGACGATGCAGCTGCGGGGCGCGGTCGATCGGCCCGTCGACGGTGCCGAGCGCGATGTCGACCTGATCCGGTGGTGGGCCGCATTGTCGCAGAACAGCGGGTGCCGCAGCGCCTGCAGAGCGAGCGGCTGCCGTGCTCCGAGGACATGAAGCGGACCAGATCCTCGCTGCCGCCTCTGCACCGAGAGAGATCCCGGCGGAACCGCGAACCAGGTGACGAACCCGGCGCCGTGATTGCGGCGGCACATCAGGCAGTGGCAGTGCGCGCAGAACAAGCTCGGCAGCTGCGCCGGTGAGCGGACGGCGCCGCACAGGCAGTGCCCCGAGACTTCTTTCTCGCTCAGCTGACTCCTCTCTCGTCTATTATCGCGCAGCCGGATAGAAGACTCTGCGCGCCGTGGCGACCGGCCTTCTCCTCGCCCTGACCCATGCGACCGCGGCGCTCGCCGACTCGCGAGTTGCCGACTGGCCAGCGTCACCGAGGGCGCTCCTGGCGGCGGCCGCTACTCGCCGCTCGCCGAGATCACGCCCGGAGAACGTGAGCAAGCTTCGCGTCGTCGTGGACCTACCGGCACGGCGACTTCTGGCGCGGCAGCTTCCCGCTGCCGGTGAATCGCGGCAGCGCCGTTCGAGTCGACGCCGCATCGTCGTCGACGGCCGGCTGCTCTTCACCACGCCGCGCAACCGCGTGATCGCGCTCGACCCGGAGACGGGCCGCGAGCTGTGGACGTTCGATCCGAAGCTCGAGCGCGGCGGCGCCTACGCGAACATGTGGATCAACCGCGGCGTCGCCTACTGGCGCGGCGGCGAGCGCGACCGGCGCCGTGCGCGCGCGCGTCTTCCTCGCAACCCTCGACGCGCGCCTGTTCGCGCTCGACGCGGCGACGGGCGTGCCGTGCGCCGGCTTCGGCGCGGGCGGCAGCGTGAACCTGCTCGACGGCATCGCGCCGCTCTACGACGACTGGGAGTACAACGTCACCTCGCCCGGCACCGTGGTCGGCGACGTCATCGTGGTCGGCTCGTCGATCGCCGACGTGCTGCGCCCCGACGCGCCGCCCGGCGACGTGCGCGCGTTCGACGTGCGCACCGGCGCGCTGCGCTGGACGTTCCACACGATTCCGCACGCGGGCGAGCCCGGCGCCGAGACCTGGGAGACCGGCACGCAGCTCACGGGCGCGGCGAACGTCTGGTCGACCATCACCGCCGATCTCGACGCGCGGCTGGGTGTTCCTGCCCGTCAGCACGCCGAGCCCCGACTTCTACGGCGGCGACCGGCTCGGCGCGAACCTGTACAGCGACTCGGTCGTCGCGCTCGACGCGCGCGACCGGCGAGATCCGCTGGCACTTCCAGACCGTGCACCACGACCTCTGGGACTACGACCTCGCCGCGCCGCCCGTGCTCGCTGACGCTGCAGCGCGACGGGCAAGTCGGTCGAGGCCGTCGCGCAGGCGACCAAGCACGGGCTTCGTGTTCGTGCTCGACCGCGCGACCGGCGCGCCGCTCTTCCCGGTCGAGGAGCGGCCGGTGCCCGCGAGCGATCGTGCCCGGCGAGCGCGCGCTGGCCGACGCAGCCCGTGCCGACGGCGCCGCCGCCGCTCGTGCCCCAGCGACTCGAGCGAGGCGATCTCTACGCGCCGACTCCCGCGCACCTCGCCGCGTGCACGCGAGCAGCTCGCCGAGCTGCGCAACGACGGGCTCTTCACGCCGCCGAGCCTGCGCGGCTCGGTCGATCTATCCGTTCACGGGCGGCGGCGCGAACTGGTCGGGCGCGCGCGTGGGATCCCGTGCGCCAGCGGCTCGTCGTGCCCGTGCAGAATCTCGTGCCACGTGATCCGGCTCGAAGAGGTCGGCCGAGCGCGCGACCGGCGGCGGCGCCGACGTGCAGCCGCTCAGCGGCCTCGACGCTGCGCGAACCTCTACTGGCTGCTGACGGGCCGCGGCACCGGCGAGCGCTATCGGCTGAATCCGACCTCAGGGCGCACCGTGTTCGCGCACGACGGCATGCCCGTGCAACAAGCCGCCGTGGGGCATGCTCGTGGCGGTCGATCTCGCGCGCGGCGCGATCGCGTGGACCGCGTCCGACCAGCGTCGCGCGACGACGATCCGGGCACCAGCGGCTACGGCCCGGCGCTCGTCACCGCGAGCGGCCTCGTCTTCCACGGCGGCACGCGACAGTCCGGTGCTGCGCGTGCACGACATCGCGCACCGGCGCGCGCATCGCGACCTTCGCGCTGCCCGCGGGTCTGCACGCCGGCCCGATCAGCTACAAGCTGCGGCCCGACGGCAAGCGCAGTTCCTCGTGATCGCGCCGGGCGGGCACGTCGGGCGTCGGCTCGCCGCTCGGCGACTACGTGATCGCCTACACGCTGCCGGACTAGGCTTGGTAAGCTTCGGGTCGGAGGCCGCCATGCCGAACATCCGAACCCTCTTCAACTTCGAGCCGCCCGTCACGGACGACGAGATCAGGCCGCGTCGCTCCAGTTCGTGCGGGCTCACGGGCTTCAACCGGCCGTCGCAGGTGAACGAGAAGGCGTTCAACCGCGCGGTCGACGAGATCCGCCGCCGTCGCGCGTGCTGCTCCACTCGCTGGTGACGAGCGCCCCGCCGCGCGACCGCGCCGTCGAAGCCGAACGGGCGAAGCAGCGCGCGGTCGTCCGGTTCGGCAAGAGCTAAAATGAACGCGCTCCTGCGCGCGCTCGCGCCTGGGGCTGTTGCTCCTGGGCTGCGCTCCGCGCAGTGGCCGCCGGTCGCGGAGTGGGAGCGCCATGGCGTTCCGGGACGGAGCGCCTCGCTGTCGGCGCGCTTCCCCGTCGCGGCGCAGAAGAGCGCGAGCCGCCAGGAGCTTCCGCGACTCGCGTCGACTGGTTCGTGCAGCGCGGCGACGGTCGGCTGAACCTGGGCATCGTGAGCAGGCTTCGCCGAGGCGCCCGGCTTCAAGGGCCTGAACCGCGGACCAGAAGCTGCAGAGGCCGTCGAGGCGATGGCGCAGCTCTTCGGCGGCTCGGTCGCCCGCACGGCGCCGGTGCAGACTCAGGCCGCACGCCGGCCTCGCCTTCGAGATCGCGGCCGGACGGCTCGGCGTTCGCGGGCAGCTCCTCTTCCACTGCAGCCGCCTGGTCGTGATCCACGCCGTGTTTCCGACCGGCGATCCCGCTCATGAGGCGCGTTCGACGAGTTCGTCGCGTCGCTCGGGTGGCGGTCTGGGAGCGGTCTGCGCCGACCTGGCGTGGCACTGGGGCACCACGCCGGACGAACGCGCGCGGCCGTTCCCCTGCGACGACGTGCTGCCCGGCTTCGACGTCGGGCTCTTCCGCGGCGTGTCGGTTGCGCGCGCGCGCGCGGTCGTGTTCCGCTGGCTGTGTCAGCTCCGCGTCGCGCCGCTACAGCTACGACTGGCTCGACAATCTCGGCCGGCGCAGCCCGCGCACGCTGACTCCGGGCGCGGAGCGGCTCGAGCTCGGCCAGCGGGTGATGGGGAATCTTCGAGCTCGTCGGCTTCGAGCCCGACCGCCACCCTGACCTTGCGGCTCCGCAAGCCGGGGATCTTCCCGCCGCTGGCGGTCTCCACCTCGTCGCGCCGCGCGACACGCGGCGGAGTGTCGCCTGCTCGCGAAGCTGGTCGTGCGCGAGCGGCGGACTGCGCGACCGGATCGGCCGCGAGATCTCCCTGGCTCGACTGGATCATGATGCGGCGGCAGCTGCTCAGCGCAAGAGCAGCTCTCCGGGGCGAAAGTCGGGCTGGTGGGGGCTCTGCAAGGCTACGGCTCGCCCGGCGCCGGCTCGCGCGTTGGGTGAACGAGCGCGCGACCCCGGTCGAGATCGCCGACGTCAGAGCGGGCCGCGCGCGCCGACGTCGAGGCGCTGGCCTGGCTGGATCCGCTCGTCGCGGGCAAGCGCTTCGCGTTCGTCGGCGAAGCCAACCACTTCGTCCACGAAGCTCGGCTACCGGCTGTTCGTGACCCGCTACCTCGCCTCGCGCGGCTTCACGGTGCTGCTCGAGGAGCTCGCGCCTGGTCGGACGGCGTGCGCATCGCTACCGTCGTGTCCGGCGACGAGAGCGTGGCTCGAGCGAGGTCGGCACGTTCGGCTACACGGGCGACGCGCGGCCCGATCGCGACGACCGCTGGACGGGCTATCTCGCGCAGAGCCGCGAGCGCTACCCGACCGACGGCGTTCAAGCGCGGCACGTGCGGCTGCTGCGCGCGCTGCGAGCTGCGGCCGCGCCACGTCGAGGCTCACGGCTTCGACGTGGATTACCAGCCCGGCGCCAGCTACGCGCACCTGGGCAGCGCTCGACGCCAGCTCGCGCGCTCGCGACGCCGCTAGCCAGGCAGGTCGCATCAGGCGGAGATCGCGCGCCTGGAACGCCTCGTGCAGCGCGCTCGAAGCGCGGCCGCGCGAGCGCCGCGCAGATCCGCACCGCGCGGTCGCTGCGCGACGGCTTCCGCTACACCGCGCTGGTCAAGGACGCGCCGCACGCTCGAGTCGCTCCGGCCGGGCGTGGCGCTTCGCGGTCGGTCATGCACACAGCAGGTGGACGACGTCGTGTCGCGTCATACCCGGCCGACACGCGCTTTCGCCGTGTTCGCGCCACGACCTGCACCTCGCGCGACGACCGACGCGCGGTCCGGGCCAGCGCCGGCGTCGGTCCGGCGGCGGCGAGGTCGACTCGATCGGCACGCACCTGGCGAAACGCCACGGGCGAGGTCTTCGCGGCTCTGGATGCTCGACTCGAGGGCGCGACTCGCAGCCGTTCGCCGCGCCCGGCGATCGGAGTGCACGGGCGCGCGCATTGCTCGGCCTCGCTGAACGCCGCGCTCGCGCGCGCGCCGGCGGACGTCGTTCGCTCGTCCCGGTGCGCGGTCCGCTCGGCGGCCCCGACACCGGCCAGCGTTCATGTACGGGAGCACCGCCGACCTCGGACCTCGGCGCGCAGGCCGACGCGCTCTACTTCTCCCGCCGCGTCTCGCCGTTGCAGAGCTGAGCTGATGGGATGCGGCCACAGCTCTGGCGCTCAGGGGGGAGAGCCATGGCCGCCAGGCCCGATCCGACCGCGTTCTCGACGGAGGCCGTCGCCGGCCAGCGTGGCGCCGGGCGTCGTAGCGCTCCGCCACCCGGAGGCGGAGCAACGGCGTCTTCTACCAGAGGAGCCCGCGGCCGCGCCTGGGCCCGAGCGCGGCGGCTCGCCCGTCGCGCTCGACTCGGTGTTCCGGATCGCGTCGATGACCAAGGCGATCACCTCGGCGGCGGCGATGAAGCTCGTCGAGCAGGGGCAAGCTCGGGCTCGACCGATAGCCGATGGCCGAGGTCGCCCCGAGGCTCGCCGAGACCGTGATCCTGCTCGGCTTCGACGACGACGGGACGCCGCGGACGCGCAAGCCGCGGCGCCGCGATCACCCCTGCGCGCACCTGCTCACGCACACCTCCGGCTTCTCGTACGACCTCTTCAAGCACGGACGTCGCCGCGCTCACATGGAGCACGAGGGCTGCCGTCCATCGCGTCGTCGCATGCCAACGCGTCCTTGCGCGCGCCCGCTCCTCTTCGAGCCGGGCGAGCGCTGGGAGTACGGATCGGAGATCGACTGGGCGGGCAAGATCGTCGAGTCGGTGAGCGGTCGGAAGCTCGAGCGCTATCTGCGGGACGAGTTCTTCGGGCCGCTCGGCATGCGCGGACACGAGCTTCCTGCTTCGCGACGACATGAACCGGCGGCTCGTCGCCGCAACGCAGCGCCAGCCCGACGGCGCGATCGCGCGCATCGGACTTCGAGTTCCCTCAGGACGCCGACTTCCACATGGGCGGCGGAGGGCTCTTCTCGACCGGGCCCCGACTACCTGCGCTTCACGCGCATGCTGCTCGGCGGCGGCGCCCTCGACGGAGCGCGCGTGCTCGCCGCCGAGACCGTGAAGAAGATGGGCGAGAACGCGATCGGCGACGTCGCGGTCCCGCGCTCACGAGCGACAACCCCGCGATGGCGATTCCGTACGAGTTCTGGCCGGGGCAGATCAAGCGTTGGGGCCTCGCGTACATGCTCCAACACCGAGGACGTCGCGGGTGGCCGCGCCGCTGGAAGCTGGACGTGGGCGGGGCGTGCACAGCACGTTCTTCTGGATCCGACCCGCGCGCGGCGACGCACTGGCGGTGCTGATGATGCAGCTCCTGCCTGCGAACGATCCGAGGTGATCGACACGCTCGAGAAGTTCGAGCGCGCGGTGTACGCGCGCTAGATCGCCTCGCGCTTCGCCCAGGCCAGCCCGCGGCGCGAGGCTCGTGGTAGACCGGCAGCTCCCACGAGCCGCGCTCGACCGTCGGCCACCAGTCGAGCACCGGCCGCATGTCGAAGTGGCCGCGGCAGTGTCCCAGGGTCAGTGCAGAGCACGGCGCCCGCCCGACCTCGGTGCAGAGTACATCACCGGCCGCGGCGCGTCGTCGCGTCCACTCCGGCCGGCGTGAAGCCCGGCGTCTTCCCGCCGAAGCGCGTCTCGAGCAAGGTCGTCACCCGCGCCGTGGAACTCCGGACGAGGTAGAGCTCGTCCGGCGCGTCTCGAACGGCTCGATCCCTTTCACGAGCGGATGCGACGGGTCGCTCACCGTCGACCCGAAGTAGGGCGCGATCGCCGGGTGCGCGAGGAACTGCAGAGCCCAGCGTCTGCATGAAGCGCGGCGCGAGCCGGGCGCTCGACCTTGCCCCCGCGAGCTCGAGGATCGAGTTCGTGCCGTGCAGCGCGAGCCAGCGCCCGCCGTCCTCGACGAAGCGGGCGAGCGCGTCGGCCTGCGCCTCAGCTCGGGCGCAGGTCGCGAGGTGTAGGTGACGAGGAAGTCCGACTCCGTCCCACGCGTCGCTGCGGCTCAGTCGCCGAACACGCGCGTGCGCACGCGCTCGTCGCCGGCCAGGTGCTTCAGGAGCTCGAGCCGCGCGTAGTCGAAGTCGTGGAAGCGGCCGCCGCAGACGAGCGGCCGCGCGCAGGGACTTGGCTCGCCGCACCCGTCAGCCCAGCGCCCTGCGTGGCCGCGATCAGCCACTGGCTCTCGAGCCCGCGGCCCGGTGCACGCCGATCTCGGAAGCGACCTCACGCGCTCTGCGCGATCTCGACGAACTTCTTGCGCGACGGATACTCGGCCAGCGCGACCGATCGTGGAACCCGCAGTCCGCTTCGCCGATCACCGTGGAGTCGACCCGCGCCCGCAGAACAGCATCCGCGCGCCCGTGCGATCTCGGTGAGCGCGCGCATCGCGGTGCCGTAGAGCTTGGTAGGCGCCCGGCAGCCCGAGCGTGGCCGACGTGTCGGGCGCGCCGGCGCGCAGCGGGCGAGAAGCGTCAGCAGGTTCACCATCACCACTGGGCGAGTCCTGCGGGCCGTCAGAGCAGAGTCTGAGGCTGGTCAGCGGCCTGGGTAGATCGGCACGGGGTCCCTCCGGGTCGCAGCTCGCCGTAGAGGCGGCTGCACGAGCACGATCAGCCGGTCGATCGGCAGAGGCTCGGCGCGAGCCGCTTGCGGCCGGCCCTCGGTGCCGGGGAAGCCGCTCGAACACGCTGATCTCTCGAACGGCGTCGCGCGCCCCGGCACTTCGCGTGAGCGCTCCGCGCGCTGGCCGCGACGAGCCCGAAGGGCGCTGCGCGTGGCCCGCGGCGGTGTTGAAGCCGTCGCCGACCCGGCCCGCGAGCTCCGGCCATCTTGGGCCCGAAGCCGGCGACGACGATCGGCAGGCGGCGGGGAGGCGTGCAGGAAGCCGGGCGGATCGCCGGCCCCAGAGCGCGCGGATCTGCGCGATCGCGCGCCTCCACGTCGCGACGCCGTTCGGTGTCGCTGCCGACCGGCCGGCCGAGCGCGACCTGCTCGTCCGCGTACGGCGTCGCGAGGCTCCCGCCCGCGCCGAGCGCCGAGCGCGAGCCGCCCGCCCGACACCTCCTGGAGGGTCGCACGCCATGTTCGCGAGCACGCCGGCGGTGGCGGTTCGCGACGTTCAGCACGAGACGGTCCCGAGGGCTGACCCGCGAGGTGCAGCGCGGCGAGCGCCGACAGCGCCGTCCAGCACTCGGGCACCGGCGCGGGACCCGCGGCGCCGCCGCCGCGCAGGTGATCCCACGAGCCAGACGCCGTCGTAGCCCGCGTCCTCCGCGGCGCGCGCCGTCGGATGTCGTCCAGGTCGCGCCGAACGGGTACCAGCAGGACATCTCGTCCTCACGGGGCACGGCTCTGCCACCTGCAGCGGCTGCTTGCCGAGGTTCTCGCCCTGGAACAGGCGCAGGAACGTGCTGCGGCGCGTTCTCGATCCCGCGCTGGATGTCCTCGGCGTGCGCGAGCTTCCCTCCGCGCACCCACTGCCGCGAGCTTCGCCGCGCCCTCGGCGAAGCGCGGCGCGTAGTCGATCACGATGAAGCCCTCCATGCGCGCCGCGCTGGCGCACCAGGTTCATCAGGTTGCGCGGGCCGGGCGGCGGCGTCGCTCTCGTTGTAGCCCGGAGATCCCGCCGCACAGCACGATCCGCGCGCGCTGCGCCAGATTCGGCGAGCGCGGCGTCGAGGATCTCGCCGCCGACGTTGTCGAAGTACACGTCGATGCCCTTCGGGCACAGCTCGGCGCAGCCGCGCGCCGACGTCCTCGCGCTTGTAGTCGATCGCCGCGTCGAAGCTGCGCCGGTCGCGGTCAGCCAGCGACACTTTCTCCGCGCCGCCCGCGATGCCGATCACGCGGCAGCCCTGGATCTTCGCGATCTGCGCCGCGATCGAGCCGGTCGCGCCGGCCGCGCCCGACACGACCACGGTCTCGCCGCGCCTTCGGCTTGCCGAGGTCGAGCAGGCCGAAGTACGCGGTGAGCCCGGTGATGCCGCAGCACGCCGAGCGGCCAGGTCGAGCGGCGTGCCCTTCGGGATCGGCGTCGCCGCATGAGCCGCCGCGGCCGGCGATCGCGTACTCCTGCCAGCCGAACATGCCCTGACACGAGCTCGCCGACGGCGTAGTCGACGCGTGCGTTCGACTCGACGACCTGCGCCGACCGCGCACGCGCGCATCACCTCGCCGAGTCCGACCGGCGGGATGTAGCTCGGGCGGTCCTCCATCCAGCCGCGCATGCGCCGGGATCGAACGCCGACGTAGAGCACGCGCACCAGCGCCTCGCCGTCCTTCACGGCGGGCAGCGGGCGACTCGCGCAGCTCGAAGTCGCTCTCCTTCACCATGCCCGACTAGGACTGCGCGCGCAAGTAGCCATTGCCGGTTGCTCTTTTGCCATGGTCGTCTCCTGCTCCAGAGCTTTGCAGGTCCGCGCGGACTTGCCCTGCATCATCTCCGCGCCGGTGAGGGAGCTGGATCTGGAACGGCGTCAGCTTCAGGACGCCGAACGTATCGTCCATTGCCGTTGCGCCAGAAGAGCTGCCGGGTCGTAGCCGACCGGCGGCGGCGTGTCTTGAGCAGGTTCCAGATCGCGTCTTCGTCGGCCGTATCGTCGCACCACTCGGCTCGCGCCTGAACCACCGCGGTGTCGTGCTGCGGATCCCAGTAGGACAGCGCCACGTTCAGGTTCGCCGCGAGGTGCTTGGTCTTCAGGGTCTGGCGGCCCGTCGCGATCCAGCCCGTCGAGCCTTCCACACCGGAATGCAGGATGCGCGAGTAAGGGCGGCCGCGTCGTGTCGGTCGTCGAAACGGTGCACCACACGATCCGCCTGACCCGGTCGAGGAACTCCTTCTCGATGTCCGCGAAGCGAGAGCGCGCTGGCCATGGGCCTCCTCGTTCAGCGCCGGCCAGCAGCCGGTCAGGTGTTGGTGGAAGCGCTGCCGCCGCCCTCGTTGCGGCCGAACAGCACATCGGCGCGGGCGCCGGTGCAGCAGCGCGCTGCTGCTGGCGCAGGCCGGTGGCGTAGTCCTCCTCGCGGACGACGTGGCCGAGCGGCTCGAACGTCTTCTCCGCCGCCTCGCGCTCGCCCGAGTCGGGCTCCTTCGCGCAGCAGATACGACTGAACGGTGACCGACTCGCCAGCGCGCTCGCTCCCGGGAACAGCTGACCAGGGACCAGCACGCGCGCGGGCCCAGGTCGAAGGTCGCGATCGAGACGTGCGGAGAAGATCGTCCATACGCCGGCCAGCAGCTCGCGCGTATCCCACTGCGGCTTCGGGCAGCTCCTCGAAGCGGAGCAGGCCCGGGTTGGGGAAGCTCACCCGCTGGTGCGGGCCGTACGCGTCGTAGAGCGCGCGGTTCGGCAGACCGCTGCCGAAGCTGTTCTTGTGCAGGACCGGCAGATGGTAGAAGTCGAGGTAGCCGTCGTAGGCGATCTTCCAGTTCGGTCCTGCGACGCTGCGCCGCGCGAACAGGTGCCAGCTCGCGAAGTCGAACTCGCCGAGCACGGCGTCGTAGCCACACAGAAAGCGTCGAGGTCGATCGGCGGACCAGGCCGCAACACCGCCCAGATCAACCCGCGCGCTCCGCGACCGGCAGGCGCACCAGCCCGTGGCAGGCGGGGTCGACCTTCGCCGAAGTCGTTGCGCGCGTACACGCCGACGAGCCCCGTCCTCGTCGTAGCTCCAGGCGTGGTACGGGCAGACGAAGCGGCGGCTCCGCCCGGCACGGCTCGGTCACGATCTGGGCGCCGCGGTGGGCGCAGCATGTTCACGAACGCGCGTGCGCGCCGTTCGATCCGCGGCTCAAGCAGGACGGGCACCCCCGCGACCTCGAGCGCGCGGAAGTCGCCCGGCTCGCGCAGCTCGGCGGAGAGCGCCGAGCACGAGCGGTGCGCTTCCACACGCGTTCGAGCTCGAGCGCGAAGCGCGCCGGATCGGTGTAGTCATGCTCGTCGGCATGCGCGCAGCACCATCGGGCACCTGGTCGATCGTGTCGGCCTTCACGTGCGCGATGTTGCGGCGCGGCCATGCGCAGGAGCTCGGTCCGGCTCATCGCCGCATGGTACACATCACGTTCGCGTCCCGAACGTGAACCGAACAGAGGAGAGCCTCCATGGACCGATCGGTTGCCGACGAGCTCGCGATTCGGAACCCTGGTCGCGCGCTACTGCCGCGATCGCGGACCGCGACGACAAGGCGTGGGCCGCGTGCTGGTGCGCCGGACGGCGAGTGGAACGTGCTCGGCCAGTCCGTGCGCGGCCGCGAGGGCGATCCTCGGCCACTACCAGAAGCTCATCGCCGGCTGCCGCTGGGTCGAGCAGGTCGCGACCGACGCCGTGCATCGGGTCGCGACGGCACGGCGAGCGGCCGATGGCGGATCGCCGAGACGATCTTCACTGCAGCCGAGGGCGCGGTCGATGGTGAACCGCGGCTCCTACGCCGACGCTTATCGGCCGCGACTCCGACGGCCGCCTGGCGCGTTCGCGCGGCGCGAGTTCAAGGGCAACTATTTCGGCGCGCCGGATCTCTCCGCCAAGCCGCGCTGATGAACGCCGGCTGAGACCCAGCCGAGCGCGTCCGGACGGATCGCGCCGCCACAGCCCGCGGTAGGGCTGCGCCGCGATCAGCATGTCGGCCATGAGCCGGCGCGCGCGGCGGCTGCGGCCTGCGAGCGCGACGCGACCAGGTCGACGGTGCGCAGGCGGTAGATGCCGGCGCGCCAGGCGCGCGCAGGCCGCGAGCTCGCCGCCCGGGCCGGCCTGCCGCCAGCTCGGTGTAGAGCGCGGGCGCGCGCTCGGGTCCGGCCTCGACGAGCGCATCGGCGGCGAGGCCGCCGGAGTCGAGCGCGTGCTGGATGCCCTCGCCAGGTGATCGCGTCGTTCGCAGCGGCGGCGTCGCCGACCAGCGCGAAGCCGGGCCCGCGACCGGCCCGCCGCCGACGGGAATGCTTCGCAGCGTACGGCTCGCGCGGCAGCTCGAGGCTGCCGGGGTAGCGGCGCGCGAGAAGTCGAGGACGCGCGCGGCAGCTTCGCGCCGCTCTCCGCGCCGACCGGCGCGGCGATCCCGACCGATGCGTGATCGGTTCGCGGGAACGCCAGAGGTAGCCCGGGTACTCGCGGGTGAACTCGATCGCGATCTCGCACTCGGCCAGGCCGTGGACGTGGAAGCCCGCGGTCGCGTAGCTCGCCGCGCCCCGGGCTTCGCGCCGACGAGCGAGCGGCGCACGATGCTGCCGGCGCCGTCGGCGCCGACCACGAACTCGTGGCGCGCGCGCTCGCCCGAGCCGAGCTCGAGCTCGACCGCCACCGTCGTCCGGCGCGGACTCGCTTCACTCGCTCCGCGCGCAGCTCCGCGCCGCGCCTTGCGCGCGCCTCGAGCAGGAGCGAGTCGAGCACTCGGCGCGAGAAGATCTCGATCGGCGCCGCCAGCTCGACCGCGACCGTCCCGCCGCGCGGCGCGTGCAGGCGAACCGAGTGCGCAGGCCGCGCCGCCGTCCGCAGCTCCGCGATCCGGCCAGCGCGCGAACGCACCCGGCGTCGACGCCGCCGCCGCATGGCTTCTCGCGCGGATGCGACGGGTCGTAGAGGGTGACCCGGTGCCCCGGCCGCGCGAGCCGCCGCGGCGCAGAACGAGCCCGCGGGGCCCGCGCCGACGACCGCCACGTCCATCACATGCATTTGCGTGTAGTCGGGGCCGTCGCCGCCCTCGGGCGTCGTCCAGGTGATGATCGCGTACGGATCGGCGACGTCGCAGGTCTTGCAGTGGACGCAGTTCTCGTGGTGGATCACCAGGCGCTTCTTCCAGGGTTCGCGTCGTCCGGCGATCATCTCGTACACCGCGGCCGGGCAGAAGCTCTCGCACGGGTTGCCGTACTCGGTCGACGCACTTCGTGGCACACACGTTGGTGTCGGCCACGTGCAGGTGGTGCGGCTGGTCCACCTCGTGCCGCGAGCCAGCCAGCGCGACCGCGCGTCACCTTGTCGAAGGTGTACTTGTTGTCGTAGGCGACCTTTTCCTTCTTGCTGGCGCTCCTTCGGCGTGAGCTCCGGACAGCTTCTTCATGTGCTCGTGGTCGGGGTGCGCGTGCACCATCTTCACGAGCCCGCGGCCGCCGGTGATCATCGCCAGCGCCTGGCCGTTGATCAGCCACGGCAGCTGGCGCAGCCAGCCGAGCCAGCGCGGCATCTTCTGCGCGTACTTGAGACGAGGCGTGGAAGTTGCGCGCCTTGTAGTGCTCCTTGGCGAGCCAGCTCGCGTCACGCGTCGTCTTGTACGAGGCGAGCGTGTCGGCTTCGCTGAAGTCGTCCTTGCGGATCGCCTCGACGAGCGTCTCCGCGGCGAGCATCCCGCTCTTGATCGCCAGGTGCACGCCCTTCAGCCGCTCGCCGTTGCAGGTGCCGGCCGAGTCGCCGATCAGCAGCGAAGCCGTCGCCGTAGAGCTTCGGGAACGAGAACCAGCCGCCGACCGGCATCGGTCTTCGCGCCGTAGCGGATGCACTCGCCGCCCTCGAGCAGCTTCTTCATGCGCCGGGTGCAGCTTCCAGCGCTGCATCAGGTCGTGCGGATCGGTGTAGGGGTTGTCGTAGTCGAGCCCCGTCGACGAAGCCGATCGAGATGCAGTTGTCCTTCAGGTCGTAGATCCAGCCGCCGCCGAAGGTGGTCGGATCCTGCGGCCAGCCCATCAGTGTGCACCACGCGGCCGGGCACGTGGTTCTCGGCGCCTGATGCGCCAGATCTCCTTGATGCCCGTCTCGTACGGCCTGCGGGTTCGGGCCCTGCAGGCCGAGCTGGTCGATCACGACCTTCGGTGCACGAGCCGCGCGTGCCTTCGCCGAAGATCACGCACTTCGCGTAGATGTTCGGGCCGGGCTCGAACGACGCCCTTCTGGTGGCCGTCCCTTGTCGACGCCCGTGTCCTGGATCTGCACGCCGACCACGCGCTTGCCCTCGAACAGCGGCACGGTGCGCGGGAAGCCGGGGTAGATCTCGATGCCGCGCTCTTCCGCCTTCGTGCCGAGCGCACTTCACGACGTCGGAGACGGAGATCGCGTAGTTGCCGTGGTTCTCGAACGGCGGCGGGATGATGGGGGCCGAGATCGCCCGCTTCGAGGTCATCGACCCAGACGTAGTCCGACGTGCACTTGTGGTGGTAGGGGAAGCCCTGCTCGACGAAGTCGGGGATCCAGCTCGGCCAGGCCCCTCGGATCCATCATCGCGCCCGAGAGCTGGTGCGTGCCGAGCTCGGGCGCCTTCTCGATCACCAGGATCGCCGGCATCTCGAGCTGCTGCTGCTTGCACAGGTCGGCGAGGCGAATCACCGCCGCCAGCGTCGCGGCGCCCGCCCCGACGAACAGAAGATCCACGTCCAGTCGCTCGCGCTCCACGGCGTCGCTCATCGCACCACTCCGAGTCCAGCCCCCGGACCGAGCATACCGGATCAGGGCTGGGGCAGCAGTACCCGTGCGGATGCGAGGAACACGCCGAGCGCCGCCAGCAGCGCGAGGCCGGCGAAGAAGAACGGCGGCCGGCGCCGGTGGTCGCGAATACCAGGCCCCAGCACGATGCGCCGAACGCGCGGCCCGGGTGGATCATCGCCTGGCTGCGCGACATGGCCGCCCCCTGCTCCCGTGGGCTGGAGCACCTTCGAGAACAGGCTCGTGAAGGCGGGGACGGCGATGCCCGCCGCCGAGCAGCGACGCCGATCGAGCAGAAGGTGAGCGGCTGGGATCGAGTGACACAGCCGACAGCCCGCGATGGATGCGCCGGTGAGCGCCAGCCCGACAGTCGTCATCATCCGCTTCGCCCCACAGGCGCGAGCGGTCCGACGATCAGCCCTGGCTGCCGCCCAGCACGAGCGCGATCGCCGCCATGAACAGCCCGATCTGCACGCTCGTCCCAGCCGAAGCGAGAGTGCGCGAACAGCGGGAACATCGACTCGATCGCCGAGAACGCGAAGAAGATCTGGAGGAACAGGACCAGGTAGACGACCTGCTTCCGGGTCATGCCTGCCACGGCCTGCAGCGGCTCCGGAACGACCGCATGCGCGAAGCCGCGCCAGCTGTGCTCGCGGGTGAGCGACGTCTTCGACTCGGGCAGCGCGAACGCCGCGAGCAGGAAGTTCAGCCCCGCGACTGCGGCGGTCGCATGGAAGGAAGCGCAGGGTCGATGCTGCCGAGCAGACCGCCGAGCGCCGGTGCCGACCACGAGCCCGATCCCCGACGCCGCGCCGATCACGCCCATGCCCTGCGCGCGCGAGCTCTCGTCAGTCAGGTCCGTCATCGCGGCCTGCGCGGAATGCCGATGCTCGCGCCGAAGAAGCCGCCGAGGAAGCGCGCGAAGAGCGCCATGCCCGAGCGACTGCGCCGTCGCGAGCAGCACGAACGAGCAGCGCCGTGCCGAGCAGCGACACCAGGATCACCGGCCGGCGCTCCGATCCGGTCGGAGATCCAGCCCAAGCGGCAGGAACAAGCACGAGCCCCAGTGCGCGTAGAAGGCGGTGATCAGCCCGATCCCGAACCGCCTCGACGCCCAGCTTCTCCGCGTAGGTCGGGAGCACGGGGATCAGGATCGAGTAGCCGAGGAAGTCGATCAGGATCGTCGTGAACAGAATGCCGATGGCCAGCCGCGTGCCACGGCGCCCGCCGCTCATCGGATCGGGACCCGTCGGCCCGCCGGCGGATCTGATATCGTTCGCGAGCGCTCTACGGTCCATCGGGGCCACATCGATCTCTGCATTCTACGGGTCTATCGTGCAGCGCGGGAGGTCGTGCGATGGAGCTTCGCGAGCGGCGGCTCGCCCAGATCGTCCGGGACTTCATGGAGGGCTACGTGCTCTCGCAGGAGGTGGGGCGCGAGCTGCCGCGCCGGGCGGCTCGCCTTCGGCACCGTGGCGCGGCTGGTCGGCGACGCCGGGGACAGCGCGCTGATTCCGCCTCAAGGAGGAGTGCCACGCGCTCTTCCGCCTGGACGACGCGCGGCCGCGCACGGAGGTGCAGGCCGAGGAGCTCTTCGACCTGGCGGTCGGCGCGCTCTTCCACGAGACGATGAAGTTCCGCGAGGGCTTCTACCTGACCGACACCTACGGCCCGCGGCTCCAGCGGATGATGGCCGAGGGCTCCGCATCGGGTCCGCTCGCCGACGCGTTCTGGCGCGTGTTCGAAGGCGGCAGCCGGCGCATGCTCGAGTCCGAGGCCGAGGCCGAGCAGCTGTTCCGCGAGACCCGCGACCAGCTCCTCATCGTGCTGCGCCAGCTCGCCTTGCCTCGGGCGCGGTGGCGCGCAGCCTGGTCGAGGACGCGCCGCGTTCCGAGCAGGTGTTCGGCATGCCGCTCGCGCGGCTGCTCGCCGACATCTACGGCTCGGCGGGCCGCGGCTACCCGGCTCGCGGTCGAAGGCTTGATCGAGAACCGGCCACTACGCCGAGGCCGCCGCGGTGCTCGAGCAGCCCGGGCGCGGTGGCGGCGGGCGCGAGCGACGGCGCGCTGCCGTTCGCGCGCGGCATGGCGAGCTACTACGCGGGCGACAATCTCGCCGCCGGTCGACTCACTGGCGCGCTGGCGCAGCGGCGAGTCGAGCTCGCCCGGCGCTCTGGCGGCAGAGCGCTTCGCGCGTGTTGGCTGCGCTGGCCCAGAGCGTCGAGCTGTCGGACCAGAGGCTGGCCAAGCAGCGCCCATCGCGCTCGCGACCGAGCTCACTTCGCCGCGGCGCGAGCTGAGCGGCGCGGGGCGCGCGCGTAGAACCACAGCCAGGCTCGCTTCACGCCAGCGGCGATGCACGCGAGCGCGACCAGCTGGGCGTTCGACAACGCACCGATCGCCGACGGATTGACCCGGAAGTGCTCGATCCAGAGCCGGCCGAGCCCCGAGAGCACCAGCCATTCGCCGAACAGGAACGGCGAGCGCCCGCGCCGGTGCCACAGCCACGCGAACACGGGGATCAGCCAGAAGGTCTCGTAGAGCATGGTCGAGGTGCACGCGCTCGGTCGTCGGCGGCGTGCCGTTCGGGAACGCGATCGCCCACGGCGACGTCGGACGGCTTGCCGTAGTCGTCGCCGACGAGGAAGCAGCCGATCCGGCCGATCGCGTGGCTCGCGGCGAGCGCCGGCGCAGCCGCGCGTTCAGCGGTGTCGAGCAGCAGCAGGCCGTACGAGCGCGCGGCCAGGATGCCGCCGATCGCGCCGCCGAAGAAGCCGCCGTACCAGGTCGAGTCCGCCGCGCAGGCCTTCGACGCTCAGCAACGTCGCGACGCCCACGTTCGGATTGCGCGCGACCTCCTCGGCGAACCACCACAGCTTCGGCGCCGAGAAAGCCGCCGACCACGCACCAGGTGAGCAGAGTCCCACGCCACGCTGCCAGGGTGACCCAGCTTCTCGAACGAGCGCGCCGAGAGCCAGCCGCCCGCGAGGAACGCGAGCCCGACCATGATCCCGAAGGTCGAAATGGGAAGCCGAAGATGGTGAAGAGGACCGGATACACGCGCGGCAGAATACCGTCTGATTTGACTTCGCTCGGCTGCGCCTCGCTGTAGCTCCGCCGTCGCGTTGATCGTGGCCCTGCTCGAAGATCCGAGTCAGGACTCCGCCGGAGCCTCTCTTCCAGTGCTACGAGCTGCTCTGGGAAGCACTCCTTTGCGGAGCGGATGAACTCGGCGATCCGGCGGGTGTCGAAGAAGTCGGGGCTCGAGTCGCCGAGCTTCGAGGCCGATCAGGCGGACGTCCTTGCGCATGCGGAGCAGCTCGGCGTCGCGGCGGTGCATGGTCTCGATGCCTGCGGCGGCGACCGTCTGCATGAGCCGCAGCTTGCCGAGCCGGCCCGGGTGCGAGCGGTAGGTCTCGGGCCCGCCGGTGAGCTTCACGTACACGATCACCAGCGCGCTCGCGCGTCTCGCCGCCGTACTGGCGGTCGAGGTCCCACTTGCGGACGACCGAGTGCAGCGGGACGTCCTCGGTGGTGCGAGCCGTCGATGTCAGTGCGCGTCCTCGCTGATGCGGCGGATGATGCGCGGCACGAACAGGAGCGGAACGCTCGACGACGCGAGCGCGGCGCTGCGCGCCTCGGCCTGCACCATGAACTCCGCCGAGGTGCGGCGGGTACGATCCCCGGCGTCAGCACGTCCGGGCTGGCAGTCGCGCAGGTTGAAGGCGATGCAGTAGAAGGGCAGGCGCGGCTCGGCGTCGCCGCAATAGCGCTCGAGCATGCGCGAGAGGCCGGCCGCCACGTCGACGAAGCCCGCGCCCGCCGCGCCGAACGACGGCAGCAGCGCGCGTCGCGGACCAGGTGGCGCAGGAACATGAGCTTCGACGGGCGCAGCGCGAGGTCCGACCCGTCCGTGTACAGGTCGTAGCCCATCTGCTCGATCGCGTGCGCCGACAGGCCCTGCGCGTAGAGCAGACCCGCCATCGCGCCCGCGCTCGAGCCCCAGACCTCGCTGAAGTGCTCGCCCATCCCGAGCGCGTCGAAGAGCCGCAGCGCGGTGGCGTGCGCAGAACGAGCTTTAACCCGCCCGAGCCCAGCGACAGCACCACCCGGGCGTTCGGATCCGCGCACATCGCGCGCAGCGCGCGGAAGCGCTCCTGGACGCGCGGCCGCGCGGCATGGATCTCCGTCGGGACGACCTGCCACACGTAGCGGCGCTGTCCGCCCGCGCGGTCGAGCGCGAAGCCGTCCGCCGGCACGATCCGGTTGCGGCCGAGGAAGCGGACCTCGACCGCGCCGCTCGCCCGGTCCTCGGCGAACAGCCGCGCCAGCACCGCCAGCCGCGCGTCCTCGGGCGGCCAGTCGGTCACGGCCCCGTCGTGCGGCAGCGAGAAGCGCACCGGGAGCTCGCGCTCCTGGATCCGGCGCACGACCTGGACTCGACAGCCCAAGCGCTGCGCGTCCAGGCAGCTCCTCGTCCGTCAGGAAGAACGTGACCGCCCGCGCACTGGAAGCGCAGCGGCGACTCGTCTGCGGAGTCGTGCCAGGCCTCCGGGGGCGTCTCGAGCTTGATCTGGACGACGTGCCCCAAGGAGGGAGCGCTCCTTCCTTCGGACCAATCGGCTGCACCTGCGAACGCCCTTAGGACGCACTCGCCGCAGACGCTCCCGGTGGCGAGGAAAAGTTCAATCTTGTCAGTCAGTTGACTCGAGTGACCGCGCCGTCTCTGCAGGCCAATGCTGCGCGCGCGAGAAGAGCTTTGGAGGGCGCTCCGCAGGCTCTGCGACGGAACGTTGACACCCCTGCCATCCCGATAGGCTGTCCCCCGGGAAATCAGGGTGGGAGCTTCATGAGCGATCCCCAAGGGGCGCGCTGGCGCGCCATTTCGCCGGCATGTTGCTGCTGGTCGGGGCGAACGTCCTCGGCGGCGCCAGCGACTCGCGGATCAGGCTCCACGCGCTGGCTTCGGTGGGCGCGGGCGGCTCCGATGCTGCCGCTGAAGCGCGGCGTGATCGCCGCCCTGTCCGCCAAGGCGCCCGGGTCGACTCCGCCCTGTCGATCCGGATCGCCGACAGCATCGCGCCGCTGCGGCGCGAGCAGGCGCTCGCGCCCGACCTGGTCCTCGCGGTGATGCTGCGCGAGTGCAGCGGCCGACCGGGCGCCCAGCAGCGCCAGGCGCGATCGGCCTGATGCAGGTCATGCCGTACATGTACGAGGAGCTGGCGCTGCCTGGCAGCGTCTCGCACGTCGAGGCCAACATCGAGGCCGGCTGCCGCCTGCTGGCCGACAACATCCGCACGGCTGGGCGAAGAGGACGGCATCAGCGCGTACTGCTGGGGCAACACGGTCGGCAACGACCGCTGCCTGCAACGGGTCGAAGCTCCGCCGCGACCTTCGCCCCTACCTGGCTCCCGACGTGCGCAACCGCGCAGGATTCGCGGGATGAGCGCGGCCGCGGCGGCGCAGCGAGCCCGCGTCGCCCCGCTCGACCCACTTCGACGCGCAGGGCCGCGCCCGCATGGTCGACGTCGGCCAGAGGACGCGACGGCGCGCAGCGAGGCCATCGCCCGCGGCCGGGTCAGGCCTCTCGGCCGAGGCGCTCGAGGTGGTGCGCTCGGGCAAGGCCGAGAAAGAGCGACGGTGCTCGGGCGTCGCGCGGATCGCCGGGCATCCAGGCCGCGAAGCGGACCTCGGAGTGGATCCCGCTCTGCCATCCGCTTCCGCTCGACGCGCTCGAGATCGACTTCGCGCTCGAGGCTTCGCCGCCCGCGATCGCGATCGAAGCGCGCGCGCGGACGACGGCCCGCACCGGCGTCGAGATGGAAGCGCTGGTCGCGGTCTCGGCTGCGGCGCTCGCGATCTACGACATGTGCAAGTCGATCGACCGCGGAATGGTGGTCGGCGCCATCCGGCTGGTCCGGAAGACCGGGCGGCAAGAGCGGCACCTACCAGCGCTCCGGCGAGTGAACTCGCCTTGAAAGCCGCGCGTCCGTAGGGATAAGCTCGCGCCGCTCCTCCGCGTTTTCCTGCCGCGTGCACGGATGAGAACCCTCGGCTGGCTGCTCGGCTGCATGCTCCCTGCTGAGTCCCGCTCGCCGCGGGACCGGTATCCGTGCGCGCCGAGGGCGCGCCGCACGACGTCGATCTGATCCCGACGGAGCGGCGCCGCCTGGACGCCGAAGAACGTGGCGATCGGCGTGACGAGCGTTCTGCGGCGGCTGGAAGTACTGGTACGAGGACCGGGTCATCGACGTCCAGACGGTCCCGGCCGAGGCCGCAGCTCAGCCTCTACTACCTGCGCTCGAACTTCCAGAAGCAGTTCGGCAGCGAGCTCGCCGGCGACGCGTGACAGCTTCCCGCCGCGGGTCGACATGACCGAACGCGACGCGGTGAAGATCTCCACGCGATCGCCGACGGCTACCTCTCGCAGGAGCGGAGCTACGACGCGCAGAAGGTCCCTGACCAGCGTCGTGATCGACGCTTGCAGCGCGCTGCCGAACGCGCTGGTGTTCCTCGGTCACACTGAGCTCGCGGGCCGCACCAGCCTGGTCATGCGCACGACCGGAGCAGCCGGAGGTGCGCATGAGCAAGAACACCGTCGCTCCAGGGCTTCCAGATCGCGCTCATCAAGACCGCGCTGAAGCTCGAGGGCAAGCCGCCACAGGGCGGCGGCCACCTGACCAGTCTCGACGCCGATGCAGCTCGGCGAGGACGCGATCGTGCCGCGTCGAGACCGGACGCGGGCCGACCTCGAGGTGCGGCTCGCGGCAGAGCTTCGATCCGGTGCAGCCAGCAGCACGTCATGCGTGTTCGACATCGTGCGCCGGGCTGCGACCGTGCCGCTGCCCGACGGCCAGATCCGCGCGCGCGCTCGACGCGCTTCCGTTCGCGCCGAATCGCCGCGCTGCGACGCAGCGCTACGCCGCCGTGCTGCGCGAGCAGGCTCGGCGACGCGGAGCTCGCCGACGCGTTCCGCCCGTCGGGCGAGCTCGTCACCGACCTCTACCGCCGCGAGGCGATGCTGCGTGCTGGGGCGCTTCCACGAGGGGCACCGTGAAGACCGACGCCGGCGAGGACGCTGCACACCGGCAGCTCGCTCGAGCTCGCGCTGGCCATGCAGTCTGCGGCGCGCGTCGACGGCTGACCTCGCGCTGCTCGGCGCGCTCGCGCGCAGCGAGCCGCAGCCTGACAGACGCGCTGCGCTCGCTTGATCGCGCCCGCGCTGTCGCCGACCGACTTCGCGCCGATGCTACGACGCGGCCGAGACCGCGCGCAAGGACTGCCACCGCTAGTCCCGCGGCCGACCACCCGTCGGGGCACCCGGTCCCGAAGGTCGCGGCTCATCGGATGGGCGGTTCGGGCATCGGAGCGCCCGCGCGAGCGGCTCGAGCGCGAGGGGCCGGAGGCGCTGGCGCTCGTCGAGCTCCTGGCGCTCGTGCGCACGGGCGGCGCGCGGCCACGGCGCGCTGCGGCGTCGCGCACGCGCTGCGTCGAACGCTTCGGCTCGCCTCGACGCGCTGGCGCGCGCGGGCAACGCCGGAGCTGCAGGCCGTGCGCGGGCATGGGTCCGGCGCCAGATCGGCTCGCTGCGCGCCGCGTTCCGAGCTGGGCGCGGCGGCTCGCGCGCGCCGCTCGAGCCAGGCGATGAAGCTGCAACTCGCCGGAGCAGGTGGCCGCGCACTTCGGCGCGCGCATGCGCCGCTTACCGCCAGGAGGTGTTCGTCGTGCTCCTGCTCGACAGCCGCCACCGGCTGATCGGCGAGGTCGAGGTCAGCCGCGGCAGCCTGAACCAGAGCCTGGTCCACCCGCGCGAAGTCTTCGCGCCCGCGCTGCGCGAGTCGGCCGCCGCGATCCTGGTCGCTGCACAACCACCCGAGCGGCGATCCGCAGCCGAGCCGCGAGGACCACGAGGTCACGCGCCGGCTCGTGCGCGCCGGCGAGATCCTCGGAATCCGGGTCGTCGATCACCTGCGCTCGGGGGCGGCGAAAGTTCACGAGCTTCGCCCGACACCGGCCAGCTGCCTGCGCCGAGCGACTGAATCAAGCGGCCGCCGAGCGGCGATCGCTCGCGTTAGGGGAGTCCGAGTGTCAGCGAAGCGCACAGGGTCGCGCAAGGACCGGCCGCAAGACCGAGCGCGAGAACATCAAGATGCCCGGTCGACTTACTCGGCGGTGGACGCCTTCTTCAGCGAGTTCACCTCGAACATCAACGAAGGCGGCATGTTCGTCGAGACGGAGACGCCGTCCGCCGCTCGACGCGACCGTGCAGCTCCAGGTCCGGCTCCCGGACCTCGAGCGAACCCGATCAAGCTCGGCGGCCGCGTCGCGTGGGTCTCCGACGGCAAAGGGCGAGGCGCCGCCCGGCATGGGCATCGAGTTCCAGGACCTGACGCCGCAGATCCGGGCTGACGATCAACGCACCTCGTCCGCCGTCTGCGCCAGAAGGGCTGGCCGGCTGACAGCAGTCGGACGGAGCTTAGAACGGGATCTCGTCGTCCGCGCCGCCGCCTGACGGAGCCTGCGAGCATCGTGTCGCCGCCACCACGCCGCCGCGCTCTGGTTGCCCTCGTCGCGACATCGACGGCCCGCCGGCGTCGTCACCGCGCCGTCCCAGCATCTGCATGCCGCAGCGCGATGATCTCGGTCGTCTGGCGCTTGTTGCCTTCCTTGTCTTCCCAGTCGCGGGTCTGGATGCGGCCCTCGACGTGAGACCTGGCTGCCCTTGCGCAGGTACTCGCCGCAGATCTCGCGCGAGCCGCGCCCAGGCGACGATGCGGTGCCACTCCGTGCGGTCCTTCCAGTTGCCCTTCCTTGTCCTTGAAGCGCTCGTTGGTGGCGATCGAGAACGAGGCGACCGGCTTGATCCGCTCTGCGTGTAGCGCAGCTCGGGGTCGCGACCGACGTTGCCCACGATGATGACTTTGTTGACGCTGGCCATGGTTTCTACACCCCATTTGTCGCTTCGGGTGAGGCATGTCGTCGACAGGCGACAGGGCTAGCACAGCAGGCGCCACTCCGTCCGACGTGAACTTGCGCTTGTCGCGTGCGAGGTCCCCGATCAGGTGAGACGCACGACGGATGGGGGACGTCGCAGCCCGCGACGCGAAGGGCGCCGAGGCCGCGCCTTCCTGGACGGCTCGAAGCCGAGGCCGTCGCGGTCACGCTCGCTGCGTTCGCGCTCTTCGTCGAGGTCGCGCTCCTCTCGTACCAGCCGGCCGATCCGACCTGCTCGCGCGGGGCGCGCGGGTCGAGAACTGGTGCCTGCAGGGCGCGCTCGTCGCGGGCGTTCTCGCCGGCAGCCTCGGCTGGGCCGCGCACGCACTGCCGGTGGCCGCGTCGGTGGTCGCGGTGGCGCTACCTGCGCGGACTTCCGCTGCGGCCGCGCTGGATTCCCGCTCGCGCGGCTGGACGCTTGTGCCTGCTGTCGCTGGCGGGCGGCTTCGAGTTGCTGCGGCGCGCTTTCCCGAGGCTCGGTGAGCGCGCACGCGGGCGGCGCGCTGGGGCGTCGTCGTCGTCCCGCTCTCGCACGCCGTTCTACCTGGCCGGCTCGTCGCTGGTGCTCGTGATCGCGCTCGCGCCTCGGGCCTGATGGCGGGCACCGGCGCTCGCTGCCGCGACAGCCTGGGCGCCGCACGGTTCGCGGCGTCGCAGCCTCGTCGCGCGAGCTGTGCGGCCAGTCGCTGCGCGTCGGAACCGCGCTTCCGGCGCTGGCTGCGCGGCGGCGCCTGACGCGCGCGCGGAGGCGGCCGAGGCTCGCGCGCGCGGAAGCCGGAGCGGAGAGAGCGTCGGCCGGAGCGACGAGCACGCCGCGCCGCGCGCGACGCCGCGGGTCTCGCCGCCGCGCAAGGCGAAGTCGAGCGAGCCGGAGGTGGTCGAGCACCGCGTGGTCGCGCCGTCGCGCTGCTGCGCCAGGAGTCGCTGCCGTTCGCCGACGGCGCGCGGCGAAGGCCCGTACAAGCTGCCCGACCTGGACCTGCTCGCGCGCGGACCGGAGTCGACCCGAACCTCGACCGCGACGCGCTGATCCGCAACTCGCAGATCCTCGAGAAGAAGCTCGCCGACTTCTCGGTGCTCGGGCGGCGTGGTGAAGGTGCACCCGGGCCCGTGTCATCACGATGTACGAGTTCGAGCCCGCGCCCGGCGTGAAGGTCTGCGCATCGTGAACCTGTCCGACGATCTCGCGCTCGCGCTGCGCGCGATGCTCGGTGCGCATCGTCGCGCCGATCCCGGGCAAGAACGTGCGTCGGCATCGAGGTGCCGAACGCCGAGCGCGACGTGGTGCGTGCAGCGCGCGACGTGGTCGGCGCACGCGAGCTTCCAGGAGACTCGAGCCGCGCATCCCGATCGCGCTCGGCAAGGACATCTTCGGCAATCCGCTCACGCACGGATCTGCCGGCGATGCCACATCTGCTGGTCGCGGGCGCGACCGGCACCGGCAAGTCCGGTGCTTCCTGAACGCACCTGCTGTAGCATCCTGATCGCGCTCACGCCTCGACGACGTGAAGCTCCTGCTCGATCGATCCGAAGATGCTCGAGTTCTCGCTCTACCAGGGCATCCACGCACCTGATCGCCGAGGTCGTCACCAACCCCAAGCGCGCCGCCGCGGCGCTGCTGCGGCGTCGTCGGCAAGATGGAAGAGCGCTACCGGCTGATGGCGCAGAAGGGCGTGCGCAACATCGAGCAGTACAACCGCGCGGTCGCCAAGTGACCTCGCGGCGCAGCCGCCCGAAGCCCGACGACGAGATCGTCCCGGAAGAAGCTCCCGTACATCGTCGTGGTGATCGACGAGCTCGCGGACCTGATGATCGTGCGCCGCGCGCGACGTCGAGGAGTCGCTGATGCGGCTCGCGCAGATGGCGCGCGCCGCCGGCATCCACCTGGTGCTCGCGACGCAGCGGCCCAGCGTCGACGTGCTGACCGGCATCATCAAGGCGAACTTCCCGTCGCGCATCTTCGTTCCAGGTCAGCTCGCGGCACCGATTCGCGCACGGTGCTCGACGCCAACGGCGCGCGAGCGCCTGCTCGGCCAGGGCGACCTGCTGCACGTTCCGCCGGGCAGCTCGAAGCTCGAGCGCATCCACGGCCCGTACATCTCCGAGAAGGAGGTCCAGGCCGTCACCGAGCGGCGCGACGCAGGGGCTCGCCCGAGTTCGACCCGACGCTGATCCGTCTCGAAGGAAGAGAGCGAGAAGACGGAGGAGCGCGGCGAGGAGCTCGACGAGCTCTTCGACCAGGCCGTCGACGTCGTCGCGCGACACCGAATTGCGTCGATCTCATTCGTTCAGCGCAAAGCTCAAGATCGGCTACAATCCGCTCGGCGCGGATCCTGGAGCAGATGGAGGCCGAAGGCGTCGTCGGTCCTCAGGAAGGAACCAAGCCGCGTGAGATCTTCGTCCGCCCGCCCGACGAGAATAGCCTGCGGCTTCCTGCGTCGCGCACTCGCCCTCGCTCGTCGCCGCGGACGCCGGCGACGCCGACGCGGGCAAGACGCTCGACGCGGTGCAGAAGCGCTACGACTCGGTGCGCGACCTGCGCGCGAGCTTCGCGCAGACGAGCTTCGCGGCGGCGCTCGGCAAGGAGACGGATGCGCGCGGCACGGTCACGATGCAGCGTCCCGGCAAGATGCGCTGGGAGTACGCGCAGCCCGACGGGCGCGTGATCGTGCTCGACGAGAAGTCGATCCGCGATCTGGAACCCGAGGAGAAGCAGCTCCAGATCGCGAAGCTCACGAGCGCGAACGATCTCGCCCGACCGCGCTCGGCTTCCTGATGGGCCAGGGCGTCCTGCGCGACAGCCTTCACACGCGGAGGCTGATCGCGCCGCGCCCGGCGCGCCGGAGCGCGGCGTGCGGCTGCGGCCGAAGAGCGACGCGAGCTTCGAGTCGCTCGAGCTCTGGGTCGACCCGAAGACCTTCCAGCTGCGCGAGTCCGATCGTGCTGGACCTGTTCGGCAACCGCACGCGCGTCCGTCTCGACGGGATCGCCGAGAACGCAGGGCGTCGCGGCGTCCGTCTTCGAGCTCGAGGCGCCTGGAGGCGCCGAGGTCGTCGATCTCCGCTGATGACCCACGGAATGCGCGCTCGTGCGGATGCATCCGAATGGGTGGGCGCGCAATGCACCATCGAAGGGCGGACGGCGCGATGCGCCGGTGCGCGGAGTCTTGACGATGCCCGTCGGGTAATCGTCGGCGCGGCATGCGGGGCCTGTCGAGGGCAGGAACCTCCCGTAGATTCAAGGAGTTTCGTCCGCGTTCATGCGGGCCTGGGACCGTTGCAATGAGGGCCATTTTGCTATCGTGCGTGGAGTTGCTAACTGGGCGATTTCCAGTGAATTCGGGTCACGCGCCCAGCCGCTGGATCGGATCGCTCTCGTCGAGGTTGGGAGAGGCGGCGGCAGATCGCGTCCAGACAGGCGAGCTCCTGTGGGCGGCTGCTGGTCTCTCAAAGCTCTTGCAAACTCAGGGTTTTTCGGGCCGGACTCGCGTGCGCGTTGCGGGGCGGTGCAACGCGCTCGAAGCGAGTCGGTCTCCTGTGCTTGCGGTATGTCGATTGCACCGCCTGTGGACACGGCTCAGCCGAAGGCGAGGGATGAAATGAGCGACTCGGGTTCCGGTTCCGGGCGGACGGGGGTTCGTTCGGGACGTCGATGAAGCGAATCTCCGCATCACGCGGAGGTGACAGACGACGAACGGGAGACCGCGCTTGCCCGAAGAGATGGACGAGGATCGAGCGGCTGCGCGACGCGCTGCGTTTCCTCGGGCCGGAGAACGCCGACCTGGCGCGCCGAGTCGAGCGCGTGCTGATGGAATACAGAACTGCTGCGCCAGCGCCACGATCGGCAGCGCCAGCAGGTCTATCGACGCCGAGCGCCAGAACGAGAAGCTCGTCAACGCGCTGCAGGACGCGCAAGCAGCAGATCGACCTGCTCAAGCAGAGAGTCGACAAAGCTCGTGCTCGCCGCCGAACACCTACGGGCTGTTCGAGCGCTCGAACAAGGACGGCACCTGCGAGATCAACGTCGACGGCAAGATGATGCGGCGTCAACGCGCACCCGAACATCCGCGTCGAGGAGCTGATGGAAGGTCAGCTCGTCGTGCTGAACGAGGCGTTCAACATCGTCGACGCCGCCACGACCTTCGACCCGCGCGGCGAGGTCATGACCGTGTATCCGACGTGCTCGACGACGGCCGCGTCATCGTGCTCGGCCACGCCGACGAGGAGCGCGTCATCAGCCTGTCGACAGCCGATGCGGCGCGAGAAGCTGCAGGCGCGGCGACAACCTGCTCGTGAACCCGCGCACCGGCTTCGGCGTCGAGCGCGCTGCCGAAGTCGACGGTCGACCAGGTCGTGCTCGAGGAGGTTCCCGACGTCACGTACGACGACGTCGGCGGCCTCGGCGACCAGATCGAAGTGCTGCGCGGACGCGATCGAGCTGCCGTACCTGCACGCCGACCGCTTCAAGAGTACAACCTGTACGCCGCCGAAGGGCATCCTGCTCTACGGCCCGCCGGGCTGCGGCAAGACGCTGATCGCCAAGGCGGTCGCGAACAGCCTCGCTGCGCCGCATCGCAGGAGACCGGCGACGGCGAAGCCAAGAGTCTACTTCCTCAACATCAAGGGTCCCGAGCTCCTCAACAAGTACGTCGGCGAGACCGAGCGCCAGATCCGCGCAGGTCTTCCAGACGCGCGCGAGAAGGCGGAGGAGGACGTCCCGGTCATCGTGTTCTTCGACGAGATGGACTCGCTGTTCCGCATGCGCGGCATCGGGCATCTCGTCCGACATCGAGGCGACGGTCGTGCGCGCAGTTCCTCGTCCGAGATCGACGGCGTCGAGTCGCTGCAGCAACGTGATCGTGATCGGCGCGTCGAACCGCGCAGGACCTGATCGATCCCGCGGTCCTGCGCCCCGGCCGCCTCGACCTGAAGATCAAGGTCGACCGCCCCGAGACGGCCGGCGCGCGCCAGATCTTCACCGAAGTACCTCGACCGCCGACCTGCCGTTCAGCCGAGGACGCGCTCAAGAAGTACGGCGACGACGCGAAGACGTCGTGCGCGGCACTGGTCGACGAGACCGTCGCGCAGCATGTACGCGAGAACGAGGAGAACAAGTTCCTCGAGGTCACCTACGCGAAGGGCGAGCAAGCGAGATCCTCTACTTCAAGGACTTCTCGTCAGCGGCGCCATGCTCGAAGAACATCGTGCGATCGCGCCAAGAAGAAGGCCGATCAAGCGCGCCGATCACCGTCGGGTGAGGACGGGCATTCGCATCGCGGACATGCTCGACTCGGTGCGCGAGGAGTTCAAGCGAGAACGAGGATCTCCCGAACACCACGAACCCCGACGACTGGGCGCGCATCTCGGGCACGCAAGGGCGAGCGCATCATCAACGTGCGCACGCTCGATCACCGGCATGAGCCGCTCGGAGCAGTCGATCGAGGCGGTCGGCGGATCGGGACAGTACCTCTGAGATGCCTCTTCCCAGCGTCATGGGCAGCGAGATCGAGTACGGGATCACGGTCCAGGGTGACCCGGACTTCGATCCGATCTCGAGCTGCGTCGCTCCTGGTCAACGCCTACCAGGACAACGAGGACGCGCGGATCCTCGTGGGACTACGAGCAGGAGAACCCGCTCGCCGACGCGCGCGGCTTCCACGTCGAGGGCGAGAAGTACACGCCCAACCAGCAGGAGAACATCGCGCCGCAACAAGACGCTCCGGAACGGCGCGCGTTCTACGTCGACCACGCGCACCCGGAGTACTCGACGCCGGAAGTCACCGAACGCTCCGCGACCTGATCGCCTACGAGCGCGGCGAGCGAGCGCACGATGGAGGCGGCGCGGCGCGCGGCTTCGCGCTGCCTGCCGCGCCGGCCAGACGCTGCTGATCCACAAGAACAACAGCGACCGGCAAGGGCAACTCGTACGGCAATCACGAGAACTACCTGATCGAGCGCCGCGACGCCGTTCCGCGAGATCGTCGAGCACACTGACGCCGTTCTTCGTGATCACGCGCAGCATCTTCTGCGGCGCGGGCAAGGTCGGCAGCGGAGAACCGCTCGCAGCAGTGCGACGTACCAGATCAGCCAGCGCGCCGACTTCTTCGAGACCGAGGTCGGCGCTCGAGACGACGCTCAAGCGGCCGATCATCAACACGCGCGACGAGCCGCACGCGGACCGCGAGAAGTACCGCCGCCTCCACGTGATCATCGGCGACTCGAACCTCTGCGAGGTCTCGACCTACCTGCAGCATCGGGCGTGACCTCGATCGTGCTCGAGACTGATCGAGGACGGGTGCGATCCCGAAGCTCGCTCTCGATCAACGACCCGGTCAAGGTCGTGAAGCGAGATCTCGCACGACCTCGCGCTGCAAGCGGCAGTACGCGCTCGAGCGCGGCGGCCGCGCGACCGCGGTCGAGATGCAGTGGAATACCTCGACAACGCGCTGCGCTACTTCTCGTCGCGCGAGCCTCGACCCCGATCACCGAGGACGTCCTGGTGCGCTGGGAGCGCGTGCTCGCGCAGCTCGCCGACGACCCGATCCAGCTCGACCGCGAGGTCGACTGGGTGATCAAGCACAGGCTGATCCGCAGCTGCACCGCGCGGCACAAGGTCGACTGGCACCACCCGCAGGTGCACGATGCTCGACCTGCAGTACCACGACGTCCGCCCTGACAAGGGCCTGTTCTTCCTGCTGGAGCGCCGCGGCGAGGTCGAGCGGATCGTCGATCCGCGAGGAGATCGAGCGCGCGGTGACCATCCCGCCGAGCGACACCGCGCGCCTACTTCCGCGGCGAGTGCATTCGCCGCTATCCTGACGCAGTGTTCGGCGTGAACTGGGACTCGATCTCGTTCAACGTCGGGCGAAGAGCCGATCAAGCGCATCCTCATGAACGAGCCGCTCAAGGGCACGCGCGCGCACGTGGAGGACTTGCTCGAACGCGAGCGCCACGCGCGGTCGGTGCTGGTGCGAGAATCTGACCGTCCTCCGTAGGAAGGTCGGAGGAGAGAAGGAGCGCATGGCCTCGGGCGAGCAGACACAGAAGACGCAAGCAGGGCGGCGGCGAGTCCGGCGACAAGCCGCCAGCGGACGGCGGCGGCCAGAAGAAGATGGCCAAGAAGGGCGAGGAGCTCAAGGAAGAGATGGACGAGCCTCATCGACGAGATCGACGAGGTGCTCGAAGAGAACGCCGAGGAGTTCGTGAAGGAACTACGGTCCAGCGCGGCGGCGAGTAGCTCGGTGTTCAAGAGGCAGACCTACGCCGGCGACAGCTTCTACGAGTTCCTTCGGACGGACCATCCCGGATCTGCTGCCGAACTGGCGCCGGGACGAACTGGACCCAGATCTCGCACATCCACGGCACCACGGTGCTCTCGATCGTGTGCAAGGACGGCGTGCTCATGGCCGGCGATCGGCTCGCCACCGAAGGCCACGCCGGTCGGCACGCGCGACCTCGAGAAGGTCTTCCGCATCGACGACTCGTGCATGATGGCGATCGCCGGCGCGGCCGGGCCGGCCGTCGAGATGGTCCGCATGTTCCAGCTCGAGCTCGAGCACTTCGAGAAGCTCGACGGCCAGCCGCTCACCTTCGAGGGCAAGGCCAACCGGCTCTCGTTCCTGCTGCGCCAGAACCTGCCCGCGGCGATGCAGGGCCTGGTCGTGATGCCGATCTTCGCCGGCTACGACCACGAGAAGAGCCGCGGCCGCATCTACAAGTTCGACATCACCGGCGGGCGCTTCCGCGAGGCCGACTTCTACGCCGACCGGCTCGGGCGGCAAGGACGCGCCGGCAGCCTGAAGATGGTGCTCCACCACACGGAGCTCGCGCGCGAGCAGGTGATCGAGCGCGGCGGTCGAGGCCGCTGACCGACGCGGCCGACGAGGACCGCGCGACCGGCGGGATCGACGTCGTGCGCGGCATCTTCCCGACCGTGAAGATCGCGACCACGAGCGGTGTCGAGGACGTCACGGACGACGAGCTCCGCCGCGTCTACGAAGGGATCATCGCCCGCCGGAGGGCCGAGGCATGAGCACGCCGTTCTACGTCTCGCCCGAGCAGTGGTACCAGGACAAGGCCGAGTACGCGCGCAAGGGCATCGCGCGCGGCAAGCCGATCGTGTCGCTCGAGTACGACCACGGCATCGTGATGATGGCCGAGAACCGCAGCGCGACCCTGCGCAAGATCTCGGAGATCTACGACCGCATCGCCTTCGGCGGCGTCGGCAAGCTCGACGAGTACGAGAACCTGCGCAAGGCGGGCGTGCGCTACGCCGACATGCGCGGCTACTCGTTCTCGCGCGAGGACGTCGCGGGCAAGAGCCTCGCGAACGAGTACTCGACGGTGCTCGGGCTCGGTGTTCACCCGCGGAGATGAAGTCGCTCGAGGTCGAGATCCTCGTCGTCGAGATCAAGGACAGCGGCGAGCGCCTTCTACCAGATCCGCTACGACGGCAGCATGACCGACACCACCCACTACGCGGGCATCGGCGGCGACGGCGACAAGCTCATCGACGTGATCCGCGGCGGCTGGCGCGCGGACCTGACGCTGCAAGGACGCCGCCAAGCTGGGCCGGCGCGCGCTCGGCGGGCTCCGGGCAACGGCGGCCTCGATCGACGACCTGGACGAGCGGACGCTCGAGATCGCGATCCTGGACCGGACACGCGCCCACAGGCCGTACCTTCAAGCGCGTTCGGAGCCGAGGAGGCGCGGAGCCTGTTCAGCGGCTGACCGCGAGGAGCATGCAGAAGCGGATCTACGGGCTTGAGACCGAGTACGGCATCATCTTCACGCCGGAGGGCGCAAGACCCTGCCGGTCGAGAGGCGATCCGCTTCCTGTTCGAGAAGCTGATCACGACCGGAGCACTTCCTGAACGTGTTCCTCGAGAACGGCGCCCGCTTCTACCAGGACACCGGCTGCCACCCCGAGTACGCGACGCCCGGAGTGCGACTCGACTCGCGCGACCTCGTCGTCCACGACAAGGCGGGCGAGCGCATCCTCGAGGACTCTGCAGCTCACGCGGAGCAGACGCCTCCGCGAGGAGGGCATCCGCGGCGAAGTCTCGCTCTTCAAGAACAACACCGACTCGCGGGCAACAGCTACGGCTGCCACGAGAACTACCTCGTCGACCGCGACGTCGACTTCTACTACCTCGCCGAGCAGCTGATCCCGTTCCTCGTGTCACGCGCCAGATCTACAGCGGCGCGGGCAAGGTGCTCCAGACACGGACGGCGTGCATGTACTGCATCAGCCAGCGCGCCGAGCACATCTGCCGGAAGATCTGCGGCGCCACGACCATCGACCGGCTCGATCATCAACACGCGCGACGAGCCGCACGCCGACGCGCGAGCGTTACCGCCGCCTGCACGTGATCGTGGGCGACTCGAACATGAGCGAGTACACGAACTTCGTGAAGATCGCGACCGTGCGCGGTCGTGCTTGCAGATGATCGAGGACGGCTTCATCAACAAGGACTTCACGCTGCGCCACCCCGTGAAGGCCATCAAGGACATCTCGCTACGACACGACCTGCAAGCGGAAGCTCCGGCTCGAGAACGGCCGCGAGTACTCGCCGATCGAGATCCAGCGCGACTACTGCGAGATGGCGCAGCGCTACATCGAGCAGTTCCCCGTCAGCGACCAGCTGCCGCGAGGGCGTCGCGCGGAGTGGCAGTACATCCTCGACTGCCTCGACACCGATCCCGAGAAGCTCGACCGCAAGATCGACTGGATCATCAAGCGCAAGGTGCTGCGCGAGCTACATCGAGGAAGCACCAGATCTCGCTGGCACGACCCGCGCGTGTTCATGATCGACCTGCAGTTCCACGACATCCGCCAGGACCGCGGCTTCTTCTACATGCTCGAGCGCAACGAACCACGTCGACCGGCTGTACCCGACGCCGAGATCGAGAAGGCGAAGACCGAGCCGCCGCAGGACACGCGCGCGCGCATGCTGGCGGCGACTTCATCAAGCTCGCGCGCCAGAACAACATCCAGTACGACCTGGACTGGTCGAACATCCAGCTCGGCAACCTCCTGAACGTGCGCGTCATCTGCAACAACCCGTTCGAGACCGACACCGAGAAGGTGACCGAGCTAGTGCGCACGATTCAGAAGACCAACCTGCGCCGCACCTCGCTCGAAGCTCGTGATCCAGAGCTGAGCGGCGCGATGGATCAGCGAGCCGAAGCTGCGCGCGATCCCGCCGGCTGGCGCCGGCACGCGATGCCGCGCCCGCGGCTCCCGCGACTGCGTCGCGGAGCCGCGTCCACGCTGGCACTGGGCGTCGGCGCTCGGCGATCGCGCTAGTGCTCCTGGTCTGCGAGCTACTTCTCGCTCGGCGTCGCGCATCGACGCGCTCGAGTGGCGAGACACGGACCGCTCCGCCAGGCGGTCGCCGGAGCCGCGACGACGTCATCTCCGCGCAGCGCATCCGCGCCTGGACGAAGTGCGCGGCCGGGTGCAGGAGCTGCTCCAGCTCGTCGAGCAGCCGGTCCCCGGGACGGCAGCGCCGACCAGCCGGCCCGCCCAGACCCTGCAGAGCCTAGCCCGGCCGAGCCGTAGCGGGTCGCGGTTCTCAGGTTCCCGATCCCCCTGCCGATGAATGACGTTGTTCGGGGTCTTCCAGCTGCCCCGGAATCCACGCGGAGCAAGCACGATGTACAGGTGGCTGGCGGGGCTCTTGTCGAACGATCTGGCGATCGACCTGGGGCACCGCGAACGTCCTCGTCTGCGTGCAAGGGTCGGGGCATCATCTCGCAGCGAGGCCGTCGGTCGTCGCGGTCGCGGACGGTCCGAACGGCACCCGCAAGGTGCTGGCCGTCGGCACCGAGGCGAAGGAGATGGTCGGCGGACGCCCGGCATCCATCGCGCCATCCGCCCGATCAAGGACGGCGTCATCGCCGACTTCGAGGTCACCGAGGCGATGCTGCGCTACTTCATCCAGAAGGCGCACAACCGCCGCACGCCTGGTGCCGCCCGCGCATCGTGATCTGCGTTCCGCCGTGCATCACCGAGGTCGAGAAGCGCGCGGTGCGCGAGTCGGCGATCTCCGCCGGCGCGCGCGAGGTCTACCTGATCGAAGAGCCGATGGCCGCCGCGATCGGCGCCGGGCTGCAACGTCACCGAGCCGACCGGGCAACATGGTCGATCGACATCGGCGGCGGCACGACCGACGTCGCCGTGATCTCGCTCGCCGGCATCGTGACGTCGAAGCTCCGATCCGCGTCGGCGGCGACAAGATGGACGAGGCGATCATCCAGTACGTCAAGCGCAAGCACAACCTGCTGGTCGGCGAGCGCACCGCCGAGATCATCAAGATGCACGATCGGCATCGGCGTACCGCTCGACGAGCCGCTCAGACCATGGAGATCAAGGGCCGCGACCTGGTCGCCGGCATCCCGAAGACGATCGTGCTCGTCAACTGCGACGAGATCCGCGAGGCGCTGGCCGAGCCGATCAACGCAGATCGTCGACGCGGTGCTGCCAGGCGCTCGAGCGCACGCCGCCCGAGCTCGCCGGCCGACATCGTCGACCGCGGCATCGTGCTGGTCGGCGGCGGCGCGCTGCTGCGCGACTTCGACCAGCTCCTGCGCGCAGGAGACCAAGCTGCCGATCGTGCGCAGCGACGGCCCGTTCACCGCGGTCGCCGCGGGCAGCCGGCAAGGACCCTCGACGACATGGACCTGCTGCGGCAGGTGGCGATGCCGGGCTGACTCCCTGAAATTGCGGGTGGGCGGGCTTCGCCCGCCAGGTTCTGCTCACTCGGGAGTCATGATCACATCGCCATCTTCATCGGGACCTCGACGTTCCCGCCGAGGGTGAGCTTTCCCACGTCGCATGAAAGCGCCCTGAAGGTCGAGACTCGCCGCCGATCAGCTGCGCGAAGGCCTCGTCGCCGATCGCCACGGTCGTGGTCGCCTCGGGCACGGGCGGCGCGCCGAAGTGCAGCACCACGCCCCCTGGGCGCTCGCCGGTCACCTCGATCCGCATCGTGCCCCTCCACCTCGCGCAGCGCGAGCCGCGCGGGAGTGAGCGACGAAGTCCGGGGTTGCCCGCCACCCCGCCGAGCAGGCTGTGGG
>ERZ1370068.10745-contig-9416_pt1 | contig 49203 bp, 73 predicted proteins | sample MGYA00561227_ERZ1370068 | MGnify/ENA primary metagenome ERZ1370068 (study PRJEB38410, sample SAMEA6850437) | metagenome | study: Metagenomic assessment of the ecological functions of the soil: analysis of the soil microbiota associated with the... | reverse complement strand
GTATGCTTCGTTCGGTTTACGTATTGCTCGATGCGGATGGCGGCAAGAATCATCCTGAGCTTCCAGGCGCGCCCACGGTCATGGGGAGCGACGAGGGCGCATGCTGCTCGCGCTCCGCAAGATCGTGGAGTTCGACCTTCCGCTTCCCATCCGCATCGGCGTTCACCGCGGCTCCGTTTTCGCCGGCGATATCGGGCCCCCATTACCGACGCGGACCTATACGGTGATGGGCGACGCCGTCAACTTGTCCGCGCGGCTGATGGCCAAAGCCGGGCACAGCCAGATCTACGCCACGACGGATGTGCTGGACCGCTCGAACACGATTTTCGATACCGCCGAGCTCGAGCCGTTCGCAGCCAAAGGCAAGGCACAGCCGATTCGGGCATGGTCGGTCGGGTCGGGCCGTCGGCTCGCGCACGCGCAACGTGTCCGCTCGAGCGGCTGCCGTTGATCGGCCGTGATGCACGAACTCGCATTGATCCGCGAGGCGCTCGCGGGGGCACGCTCGGGAGCGGGACGGCTGATCGAGATCGTCGGGGAGCTCGGGTCCGGCAAGACCCGCCTCCTGCAGGCACTGCGCGAGGATGCGGCCGATCTCCAACTCGCTCGCAGCGGCTGCGAAGCCTACTCGGCCTCGACCCCGTATGCCCTCTGGCGTGAGCTGCTGCGGGAATTCATGACTTTCGGACGCGACGACCCCGACGCGGTCGTCGTGGACCGGATCACGGGCGAGCTGATGGAACGAGGCGCCTGACCTCCTCCGTGGCTGCCGTCGAGTCGGCATCGCGTTCGGGGTCGCGATCCCGCCGACCCCGGAGGTGAGATGCTGGCCGAAGGGAATCGCCGGCCAAAGCTGCGCGAAGCCGCTCGGCCGGTTTCTCGGGGTCATGATGCCCGATCCGATGCGTTCATCGAAATCGAGAACGCGCAGCACATGGACATCGCTTCGGCCGAACTGCTTTCATTCGTAGCCGGCCCTATGTGGCGCGCGACCTTGGCTATTGGGCGTTGCCCGCCGGCCATCCGACTCCGGGTTCGAGGCGCCTAAGGTCCCCACGGTGATGCGGATCGAGCTCGAACCTCTCGCGCCGGAGAGCGCGCTGCGTTTCGCGAAATTGGCGACGGCCCAACATCCGCTGCCACTGCACGTGCTGGAAGTCGTCGCCCGGCGATCGGGTGGCAACCCCCAGTTCCTGCGCGACCTGCTCCCTCGGCCGTCCAATCCGGTGGGATTGACGGCTTGCCGGATTCGGCCGAGTCCGCGGCGATGGCGCGGATCGACGCACTCGCGCCCGAGGACCGGGCGCTGGTCCGGCGTGCGTCGGTGTTCGGGCTGACATTTCATCCTCGCATGCTGGCGTGGTTCGAACCCGACGATGACACTACAGGCGCCCGATGGCACGACGTGGGTAAAGGTTGCGTCAACTCTTCGAGCTGGAGCCCGACGGATACGTACGCTTCCGCCGCTCGCGCTGACGCGGCGCGGCCTAGAGGCCTGCCGTTCAAGCTTCGCCGACGGCTCCACGGAGCGGTCGCTGCGCGGCTCGAGGAGGAGATTGACCACACGGAGGAATCCGCAGGCATCCTGTCGCTCCATTATTTCATCGCAGGCGAATATCCATCGACCTGGCGGTACGCCGTGCTCGCCGGCAGGCGCGCCGCGGACGTCTACGCCTACGTCGAGGCCGCCCGGTTGTATTTGCCTGCGCACTGGAGGCCGTACGCCACCTCGACGACATCGAGGACAAGGCCCGCGCCGACGTGCGCTGCGAAGCGTTGGCGGGCGATGCCTGGCAACAGGGCGGGCGACTTCCGGAAGCGGCCGAGGCGCTCCGCGGCGACCTCCGCCGGCTTTCGGTCGCCGGCGACCGCCTCCGGGAATCGGGATTGCTGCTCAAGCGCTCGTGGCTGGAGGAGAAGCTCAGCAAGTGCCGTGAGGCCCAGCGGTGGGCGGCGCGGGCCCTGAAGATCAGTCAGAGGGACTGCCGGGCCTGAGGCTGCCCGGCAGGATCGCGCAATTGGACAGCCTGGTACGCGACGGTGCTGCAGGGCCGAGGGCAAGTCCAAGGACGCCGTGCGGTGGGGCGCGCTGGGCGGTCGCCAAGGCCGAGGCGGCCGACGACGTCGATGCTCTGGCCACGGCCTATTTCGTGCTGGGCTGGGCGTTCAGCGACCTCGGCACCGAGAGTGCCGAGCCGCATTGGCAGCTTAGCGATCGCTGGAAGCCTATGGGAAGTCGGGCAATCGGGTCAGGTATGCCGCGGGGCTCCTTTCGAGATCTCGGCGTCGCCTGCCAGCGGGACAACCGCTGGGACGATGCGCTGTCACGTACTATGGGCGCGCCCAAAGCACCGAGTGCCTCAAGATCCGGCAGCACCGTCGACGCCGAGGTCGCCCACGTCAGCGTCGCCGAAATTCCTGGCCGATCGCGGCGAGCTCACGCCGAGGCGGAGGCCCTCCTGCCTCGAATCGCTGCCGGCTTGGCGGGCCCTGCAGTATCAGCGCTACTTCCTCGGCGCTTGTCTCGAGAGGTCCTCGGACGCGTGGCAGCGCGCGCCCGGCCGCATCGACGAGGCGCTTCGGCCGCCTCGACGAGGCGCCGCGGTCGCATTTCCTGCATGCCGGAGCTACAGCAACGATGTCCTGGACGTCACGACGCCAGGATCGCGGAGTGCCGCATTTTCCTAGGGGACGCCGACGCCGCCCTCGAGTCGACCGTCGGCACGCTCGAGCGGAGCGGGCGCCTCCAGCCCGAAGCTCGTGGCCCTGGCTGGAGCGCGTGCGCGGAGTCTGCGCGCTGCTGCCGGCAGGCGGCAGACCTCGCCGGCGCCCGCCAGGCGTTGGAGGCGAGCCTGGCCGGCAGGCCGGACGCGCCGCGATTCGTTCGAGATCGCCCAGACGCTGCGCGCGCTTGATTGCGCTCGACCGCTCGCAGGCGCATCGAGCCGGCTAGCATCGCGTCGTCGCCGAGCGGCGACGCACTGCTCGCCGGCCTCAGGGTTCCGGAACGCCGGCGACGCCGGCGTTGCCCCCTCGCTGCGCGCTAGTGCCGGATGCGAGGGCGGCCCCCGCGCGGGGCGCGCCCCTCACTTCGTCAACGATGGCGCGTCTAGCGGAGCCCGGATGACCAGCCCGAAATCGCCGATGTCGAAGACGGTCGTCGTGTAGAGGACGCACGCACAGCGGGGCTGTCAGCATTGGTGGCACCGTCGGGTATCAGATTCGGCACGTCGCCGATGTCGGCGCAGTCGTTCGACGCCCGGCGGACGTTACGCGCTCCAGCCCTCTTCCGCGATGCACATGCGCATCTGGATCCACGGCCGAATCGAGCGGCAGCGGCGTGCGTCATCACCGGCAACGCACGCCGCGTGCGCCGCCGAGTGCCGTCGCTGCCCCCCGCTCCGCGAGTCACCGTCCAGCTGCTTCCCGCACGCCAGTGACCGTCAACCGCTCGTTGCCAATCGCGATCGAGGAACGGACGGGCGGGGGCGTCGGCGCCCGCCGACCGAATTGATGACGATCGACGCCGCGCCAATTGTCCGCTGCCCGCATTGGGCGTCCGTACGAGCTGTCGGAGCAGGTCCGGGCTGGAGGCACGCGCGGCCCGGGAACCACCGGCCCCCAGCACGGTGCCCGTCGAGGTCGTACCAGGCGACCTTCGCGATGCGAGGTCGGCAAGTCCCGTCGACGCGCTGACGTACTCAGGCTTCCACGTCACCGTATGCGAAGGCGGCGCCCGGCTGGCGGCTGACGTCCCACTGCAGGCTCCGCCGAGTTCGAATTCAGGGATATCGTTCGTGAACGTGTAGCCGACGGCGATGCATCTGCTGAGCCGTCCTGCGTTGAACGCGCCCCGCTGTCCCGCGGCGTAGCCCAGGCTGGGAGAATAGCGCTGGTGACCCCGGGCGGGAGGATGCCGCGAACATCAACGGCAAGCCACGGGCTCGCACTTCCCGAGCGGACCTCTCCGGCAAAGACCGAGAACGCCGACGTGGTGACGTTGAACGAGGCCAGGAGCCGATCAGCTGCTCGTCGCGGTCAGCGAGAACTGGCCCAGGCCCGTGATCGTGACGCCGGGGAACGTCACCACGCCGCCGCTTGCCGACGACGAGCCGGGTGCGAACGCGCCGGAACCAGAGATCGTATTGAGCGCTCAACGTAACCGGAGCCCGCGAAATTCGCGATCGGCGCGCCATTGCGCGTCCACCGCGCCGACGTCCACCTCGAACGGGACACCGGAGACGGCATTTGCGGTTGCTGCAGGATTACCGAGCCCGCAGGCGCGCGCTCACCGTTGTCGGATGGATTCGAGCCCGAAAGCGAAGAAGCCGCCACCGACCGCCGATGTCAGGTTCCGGCTGACGCCGTGCAGGGACGGAAACCTGCAGCGCGACGTTGATGAACGCGCCCGGCGCGACGGCGGGCGAGATGCCCGACAGCGTGACCGTGCCACCTGGCAATGCGCGTGACCGTTGCGCTCTGCCCGCCAGGCAGCGTGGCGCCCAGTGATCGTCCAGCCGGAGCCCGACGGGCCGGTCGAGCGTGACCGGAGTTGAGACGACGCTGGACGCGGAGGTGTTGGTGAACTTCGCCGTCATGGCGTCGATGACGCCCCTGCCGCCGCCGACGTCGGCGTCATACTGAGAGAGGTGTAGCCGCAGGCGACCGTCTGCGTCGGATTGGTCGGAGGATTGCCAGACAGCTCAGATCGAAGGTCTCTTGGCCGAGAGAGTTTGCCGGTGTACACCACAGCTGTCCACGTGAAGCCCGTGCTGCAGGTGGGCGCCGGCGACGACGGATACGTCGCTGTCAAGGAGATGGTGATCGTCTTCGGCGTCTGGGTGCCGGACTTCAGGCCATCGAATCCGCTGACGTAGACCTTACCATCAGGCTTGAGCACGACGGTGGCCGGGGCGCTCGCCGTCGGTGTGCCGGTGATCGTCACGCCGGCCGGGGGCGAGGAATGAACGGTTGATCGTCGAGTTGCCGTTCGGCGTCTCGTTCTTCATCGTCAACTGGATCGGAGACGTCCCCAGCGGGCTGACGTTGAGGCTGTAGATCTTTGCGGCTGAGCGGCACCGGCTGGCAGCGCGAATGCCACGAGCGCGAAGACACGATACGAGCGCGCGGACTCTCGTCCAGATGCTTGTCATGTTGAATCCCCGAATAGACATCGAACTTCGCCTCAGGCGAAACGCAAGGCGAATTGCCCGGTCCACCGTTATGGGCCCCCCGGGACATATGTATATGCAGTTCTACGCCAGTTCTCCGTTTGTCAAGACGACGTTCGGGTTTCGCGCGGGCTGTCGTCTACACCTGCGGCCACCGCTCGATGAACGCGAACTGCCCGGGGTGCTCCGGCGATCGTCGGATGCAGGACCCTCTTTTCCATGGACTGCCATTTGCGCGCCGATGACACCGAGCGCCTCGTCCGCCGTGAGGCCGATGCTCGCGCAGCAGGCACCCGACGACGGTTCCGGTGCGGCCTACCCCCGCCCAGCAGTGCACATAGACCGGCTCGTCCGCGGCCATCGCGTCGTGAATCGCATCCAGGATCATGCGCATCAATGCCGGAGACGGAACGCCAAGATCCCGAATCGCGAACCGTCGATGAGCGGCGCGCGAACCCTCGCGCTTCGGCGCGCTCGCGCAAATGCCGATGCGTAGGGGCGGGCGGCTCGCCCTCCTCCGTGAGATCGACGAACTGGCGGATGCCGGCGCCGAGCAGCGCGTCGACCCTGTCCGGCACCTCGGCCGCGGTGATGGCACCCGGATGCTCACCGGCGAGAACCCGCCCGGGAACGAGCCAGTAGCAGTTGGCGTGCGGCCGCGCGATGACGTCGCCCGGCGATTCGAAGGCGGCGCGGTCGGATCAGGGGATGGCCATCCCGCCTCGCCTGGCCTCAATGCGCCAGGATCTTCGACAGGAAGTCGCGCGTGCGCTCGCTCTTTGGATTGTTGAAGAATTCCACCGGCGTGTTCTGCTCGATGATCTGGCCCTGGTCCATGAAGATCACGCGATCGGCGACCGATTTGCGCAAAGCCCATCTCGTGCGTCACGCACAGCATCGTGATGCCCATGTTCGCGAGCTCGATCATGACGTCCAGCACCTCCTTGATCATCTCGGGGTCGAGCGCCGGACGTCGGCTCGTCGAACAGCATGATCTTCGGCGTGAGGCACAGCGCGCGGGCGATCGCGACGCGCTGCTGCTGGCCGCCCGAGAGCTGCAGCGGATACTTCGCCGCCTGCTCGGCGATCTTGACGCGCTTCAGTTGCACCATCGCCCGCTCGTCCGCCTCCTTCTTCGGGAATCTTGCCCACCCACATCGGCGCGAGCGTCAGGTTCTGCAGCACGGTCAGAGTGCGGGAACAGGTTGAACTGCTGGAACACCATCCCGACCTCTTGCCTGATCGCCTCGATCGCCTTCACGTCGTCGGTGAGCTCGACGCCGTCGACCTTGAGCGTGCCCTGCTGATGCTCCTCGAGCCGGTTGATGCAGCGGATCAGCGTCGATTTGCCGGAACCCGACGGCCCGCAGATGACGATCCGCTCGCCGCTTGCGCGACGATTGAGGTCGACGTCGCGCAGCACGTGGAACTGCCCGTACCACTTGTTGACCTTCGCAAACTCGATGATCGGTTCGGTCGCTGGCATGCGGGCCTCGGTAGTTCTTCTATTTGCGGCGGGTGCCGGTATTGAGATGCCGCTCGATCCACTGGCTGTAGCGCGACATCGCGAAGCAGCAGACGAAATAGATCGCGGCGACGAAGAGCTGTCCTTCGAGGAAGAACTTGCGCCAGTCGGAGTCGCCCAGCGCGAGCTGCAGCGCGCCGGTGAGGTCGTAGAGGCTGACGATCGTGACGAGGGAGGTGTCCTTGAACGTCCCGATGAACGTGTTCATGATCGCCGGCACGACGAGCCGCAGCGATTGCGGCAGCACGACCTTGCGCGCCGTCTGCCAGTAGGACAGGCCGAGCGAGGCCGCCGCCTCGACCTGTCCGCGCGGCAGCGCCTGCAGCCCGCCGCGCACGACTTCGGCCAGGTAGGCGGCCGAGAACAGGATGATGCCCACCTGCACGCGAACGAGCACGTCGATCGTCCATCCCGCCGGCATGAACAGCGGAAACATGAACGACGCCATGAACAGCACCGAGATGAGCGGCACGCCGCGGATCAGCTCGACGTAGAGCACGCAGAGCGTGCGGATCCCCGGCAGCCGCGACCGTCGGCCGAGCGCCACCAGCGACCGACAGCGGAAAGGCGACCGCCAGGCCGATCGTGGACAACATGATCGTCAGCGGAAACCCGCCCCAGCGGGCGGTCTCGACGGACGTGAGGCCGAGCACGCCGCCGTGCATCAGCACGAAGAACGCCGTGAGCACCACGACCCAGGCGCCGACCAGCCACGGCTTCCAGAACGCGCGGTAGCAGCTCGCGGCGAGCAGCACGACCATCAGCGCGGTCGCGACCAGCGGCCGCCACTGCTCCTCGTACGGATAGCGTCCGAACAGGATCAGCCGGTATTTCTCGGCGATGACGCCCCAGCAGGCGCCCTCGTGGCCGATGGCGCGACACGCCGCGTTGTCCGGCCGGCGCGACCGCATTGACACACCGCCCAGTTCGAGCAGCGGCGGCACGTAGCGGCACGAGGACCGCCAGCACGATGACAGCGTGCCGAGCGTGTTCTTCCAGTCGCTGAAAAGGTTGCGCTTGAGCCACGGCATCACGCCTTCGGTCGCCACGCGGCGGCGGACGCGCTGGCGGGATGAGCTGGCAGGGCTACGCTGCGGCTCATTGCGGCGCTCATCGCTCGCGAATCAGCCGACACGCCGGTTGTACCAGATTCATGATCAGCCGCGGTGAGCAGCGACATCGTCAGATAGGCAGAGCATCACGAGCGAGATCGCCTCGATCGCGCGGCCGGTCTGGTTCAGCGTCGTCGTCGAGATCGACACGAGGTCGGGGTAGCCCGACGGCGACGGCGAGCGACGAGTTCTTGGTGAGGTTGAGGTACTGGCTCGTGATCGGCGGAATGATCACGCGCAGCGCCTGCGGCAGCAGGATGAGCCGCGTTTCCTGCATGCCGTTGAGGCCGAGCGCCGCAGCGGCCTCGTGCTGGCCGTACGCCACCGCCTGGATGCCGCCGCGGACGATCTCGGCGATGTAGCTCGCCGTGTAGAGCGTCAAGGCCGATCAGCACCGTGAGGAATTCCGGCGTGACCGCGCCGCCGCCGCCGACGGTGATCTCGGTCTTCTCCGGAATGTCGAGCGCCGTCGGCGCGCCGCCCGCGAGCCAGCCGAGGAAGCCATGCCGACGATGACGAGCCCAAGCGCAGGCAGGAAGACCGGCGGCGCGCTGCCCGGTGGCCTCGAACCGGCGCCGCGCGAACCTTCGCCCAGCACCAGGCGGCGACGATGCCGACGAGCACCCGCGACCACCACGACAGGTGACCCGATCGCCCAGATCGGGATCGGATACTGGAGCCCGTTCTTGCTGAAGAAGACGCCCGGAAGCGGCTGCAGCGCTTCGTCGATCGGCGGCAGAGAATTCGGTGAGGATGAAATACCAGATGAAAAGCTGCAGCAGCAGCGGCACGTTGCGGAACAGTCTCGACGTACGCGCTGCAAAGCGAGCGGATGAGGAAGTTCTGCGACAGCCGCCCGATGCCGATCGAGCGTGCCGGTGATCGTCGCCAGCACGATGCCCAGCGAGCGCGACGCGCAGCGTGTTCGACAGGCCGATCGAGGTAGGCCTTGGCGTAGCGAGTCGGACGAGTCGAACTCGCAGAGGCTCTCGCTGATCGCGAAGCCCGCCGGCTGCTGCAGGAAATCGAACCCGCTCTGGATTCCCGCGCGCGCATGTTGACGAGCGTGTTGTGCACGAGATACCAGCCCGCCGCCACGACGAGCAGGACCGCGACGATCTGATAGATCACGCGCGCGAACGCCGCGCTGCGCCACGACCATCGGAACTGTTTCTGACGGAGCCGCCATCACGACACCGTTCGCGGGTTGGAGTCGATTCGCGGGAAGCCCTGCCCGACCAGGACGGCGCAATTCGCGCGGGACGGTGCCCGCGCGCCGGCGCGCCGGCATGTCGATGCTAGCGCACTGGGCGGCGCGTACATGCAGGCCGCCCTTGTTCCACAGGTTGTTCGCGCCGCGCGGGAGCTTCAGCGCCGACTTCGGTCCGACGTTGCGCTCGAAGATCTCGCCGTAGTTGCCGACGGCCTTGATGCGCGCGGTACGCCCAGTCCTTGTCGAGCCCGAGCAGCTTGCCCGTGTCCTCCGACGTGCCGAGGATCCGCTGCACGACCGGGTCGGTGCTCGAGCCTTCATCTGGTCGACGTTCGCCTGCGCTGATCCCGTACTCCTCGGCTTCGATCAGCGCCGAAGACCACCCACTTGACGATCGTGAAGTACTCGTCGTCGCCGCGGCGCACGGCCGGGTCCGAGCGGCTCCTTGGAGATGAGCTCGGGCAGGATCACGTGATCCTCGGGATTGCCCGCTTCCTTGTTGCGCACCGGACGCGAGGCCCGAAGCGTCCGTCGTGTAGGCCTGGCAGCGGCCGGAGAAATAGGCCTTGTTGGTCGCCTCCTGCGTCTCGAAGACGACCGGCTTCATGCCGAGGTTGTTCGCCTTCGAGTAGTCGGACAGGTTCTTCTCGGTCGTCGTGCCGGACTGCACGCAGACCGTCGCGCCCTTCAGCTGCTTCGCGCTCGTGATCTTCGACTTCTTCGGCACCATGAAGCCCTGGCCGTCGTAGTAGGTGACGCCGGTGAACTCGAGGCCCAGCGACGCGTCGCGCGTCAGCGTCCACGTCGTGTTGCGCGACAGGATGTCGATCTCGCCCGACTGCAGCGCGGTGAAGCGCTGCGAGGCGTTGAGCGGCACCCACTTGATCTTCTTCGCGTCGCTCGAGGATGGACGCGGCGATCGCGCTTGCAGATGTCGACGTCGAGTCCGGTCCAGTTGCCCTGGCTGTCCGCCGCCGAGAAGCCCGGCAGGCTCGGGTTGACGCCGCAGACGAGCTGACCCCGCTGCTTGATCGTGTCGAGCGTCTTGCCGGCGCATGCGCGCTACCCGTGAAGCGCAGCCAACAATGCGCGCTGCCAATGCCAATCTGCTTCATCATGTTCCTCCTCCTGGAATGAGGCCGGAAGCCGGCTCGAAATCGTCACGCGACGCGCGAGTTTAAGCCGCACGTCAGCCGCTTGGCGAGGAGGGCGGCGTCACGCTGCCCGGCCTGCTGCAGCGCGGCGCGAAGACGCCGAGCGCTCCAGGCGAGCCGCGTCAGCCCTTCCGCGCGTCGTGTCGGGGTCGTGGACGAGCGCGATCCGGATGAAGGCGTGCCGCCGCGTTGGCGCTCCGTCGGCATCGGGTTGGGTGAGAAATGCGCCCGGCAGCACCTTGCAGGGCGAAGTCGCGCCAGAGGCGCTGCGTAAGCGCCTCGCCGTCGTCGGCGCGAATCCACAGGAAGAAGCCGCAGGGCGGGCGGTAATAGCCCGCGAATCCGCCCAGCAGACTGGTCGGCCATGTCCTTGCGTCGCCGCAAGCGCGCGCGCATCGCCTCGACGTGCGCGTCCTCCGACCACAGCGCCGTCGCCGCAGCGAGCAACGGGCAGCGGCGTGCATGCCGGTGCCGTTGAGGCGCACGCGATTGAGCGCGGCGAGAATGCCGCTGCGCACCGACGGCGAATCCGGAGCGCAGCCCGGCGGCGCTCGAACGCTTCGACAGCGAATGGCAGCACCAGCACGTTGTCGAGCCAGCGCGTCGGAGGCATCCGATGGCGGCGAGCACGTCCAGCGCGCCCGGCGGCGGCGTCGTCGTCGTAGAGCTCGGCATAGCACTCGTCGAAGACGACGAGAAAATTGTGGCGACGCGCGGCTTCGATCGCCCGCCGCATCTCGTCGGGCGCGATCACGCGCCCGTCCGGATTCGACGGCGAGCACAGGTAGAGAATCGACGTGCGCGACCAGCGTCGCTTCGTCGACCACGGCGAGATCGAGCGCGAATTCCGGAAATCCGCTGTGCGGCGAGGTAGCGCGGCTCCGCACCCACCATGACGGCCGCCGCGCGGTAGGTCTGGTAGAACGGGTTCTGCATCACCGCAAGCGGCGCCGCGCGCGACGGACTCGTCGCGATCGACGCCGCGAGGTACAGAGCCCTCGCGGCTGCTCGTGACCGGGGAGATTTGCGTATCGGTTCGATCCGGCCGCGCGTGGCCGGATAACGGCGCTCGAGATACCCCAGCGCCGCGCGGCGGAACTCGGGTGTGCCGACCGCCGGCGGATAGCGATTCCACAGATGGGCGTGCGCCGCGATCGTCTCGGCAAGGAGTTGCGGCGGCGCATCCTGCGGCTCGCCCACGGCCATGCTGATCGGCGGCAATCGCGGATTAGAAGCGCGATGTCCGCGAGCAACTGGTCGCGAACAAGCGGCGAGTCAGAAGCGCGATGCTCATTCAAGTGAGGTCATCATCGCGAGTTTGCATCATCCAGGTCGCCGTGTGGCGTTCACCGCGCGCTGGCAATGACCGCCGATCGAGCACCTCATTCCGCGATCCCGAAATGTGATCGTTTCCCCTTTCGCCCGTCATGAGGCCGATCGACGCATCTGCAGCGAACTCGCCGACCAAATCCGACCAGAATCGTCCGGCAGATTCCCTTGCCCGCGATCAAGGCTCATGCCACGTCGAACTGCCAGCCGCACGGGTGAACCAGCGCTGTCCGGGCGAGTCCGCCCCGCGGAGTCGGCTACGAGATCCGCTATGAACCGTGCGCCAAACGCGTTCGGGTCGGAGTTCAACGGCACCTGGATCGCCGATTCCTCGCGCGCGATCGTTCTGCATGCGAGACGCGCGTTCCGCCGATCCATTATTTCCCGGCCGAGGACGTTCGCCATGGACTGCCTCGAGCGCACGGAGCACCAGACGCACTGCCCGTTCAAGGGCAACGCCAGCTACTGGACGTTGAAGGTCGGGGACAAGGGTGGCCGAGAACGCCGTATGGTCCTACGAGGATCCCTATCGCGATGCCGAGCCGATTCGCGGCTACTTCTCGTTCTATCGCGCGCAGGATCTCCGCCTCGTACGAGGGCGACGAGGAAGTCGCGTTCACTGCACAAGGGCGGCGACGCCGATGTCCATGGCAACCCGATCGCCAGCTGGCTGATCGAAGAGAGGCCTGGAAGGCGGCGACTCGCCCGAGGCGTTGATGGGCGCAGTTCCTGCCGCTTCCCTTCGCGCCGCCGGCTATCCAATCGCGCGGTCGACCGTCATCATTCCCACGTTGCATCCGCAAATCTTCGCCACCGTGCTCGTGTGGCGCGACGGCATGTCACCGGCGTGCGGGTCGGTCTTCGAGCCGCACGACATCCTGCTGCAGCCACGGTTCGCCGACAGTCCGTTCGCCCCGATCATCCGCGGCGCCGGTGGCGTGCGCCGCCATCTCGAGGACGCCGACGCGTCAAGCTCGACTTTCCGATCCTCCGCGACCTCGCGTGGATGGCGCGACCGACTTACGTGGCGATGCCGTTCCGGTTTCCGATGGCCAGATCGACGTCGTTTCCGATGACCTCGTTCGCGCGGGGCGGGGTTTTCAGCGTCGCATCTCGGCAGCATCTACAGATCATGCCCGAGCGCTGGCCGCCTGTTCGAGGTCCACGCGCAGAAGCGCATTTCGGTCGGTCTCCTCGAGACCTGCCTGGGGCACAGCACGCAGGCGAGCGTGTCCTCGAAGGGCAGATCAAGCACGGGGACGGACTGAGACTCATTCATGCGGTGATCTGGTTCTGCGACCTGCGCAATTCCACGAACCTGTCGGCGGCATGGGACACGGCCACCATCGCGCACTCTCAATCGGTTCTTTGCCGCGCATGGCCGGCTCCATCATCGAGCACGGCGGCGAGATTCTCGCGTACATCCGGCGATGCGGTGCTCGCGATCTTTCCCATCGCCTATGGCGACGCGCCGTCGCCGAAGCAGCATGACGCCGACCAACGTGGCATGCGCGCGAGGCGGTTGCCGCCGCGCGGGCGGCGGCCGAGCGCGATCGCCGAAGCCAATGCCGCGCGTCCCGATATGCCAGCGCTCAATACGGGATCGGGCTCCACGTCGGCGACGTGACCTACGGCAACATCGGCATTCCGCAGCGACTGCAATTCACGGTCATCGGATCCGCCGCCGAACGAGGCGTCGCGGATCGAGAGCATGACAAAGGAACTGGGCGACCCGTACTGGTTCTCTTCGGCGTTCGCCAATCATTATTCAGGCGGTCTCAGTCAGCAGGGGATCGCGCGCTCAAGGTGTGACCGGTACTTCACGAGCTGTTCGCGTCCGCCGGCGCGCGACCTGACCCAACCGCGAGCGGCCCGGAACGTTTCGACACCCGAAGGCTCCGCCACGGCTACGAGGCATCCGACGATGAGGACGGCGACCGGGACGAAGCAAGGAACGCACTGCAGCGTTGGCGACGCGCGACCGCGCTGGCTATCTATCGCGCAGGCTCGCCGGACAGGGCGACGTCATCCGCGCCAGAACAAATTGGGCATCCTGCACGAAACGGGCGACGGCGTCACGAAGAGCTACGTCGAGGCGGCGAAATGGTATCGCCGGGCCGCCGACCGGCGGGATATCCCGACGCGCAGAACAACCTGGGCGTGATGTATGAAGAACAGCCATGGCGTGCACGCACGCGAGCGCCGTCGAAGCCGCAATTGGTATCTCAAAGCCGCCGAGCAGGGCGATGCCGACGCCCAGCACAGCCTCGCCAACCGAGTTCGAGCGGACCAGGCGTCACGCAGGAACCACGTGTGGGCCGTCCGATGGTGTCCAAGGCCGCCAACCAGCGGCACCCGATGGCGCAGAGCCAATCTGGGCGTCATGTACGAGCACTGGACGCGGTGTCCTGCAGGATTTCGATGCGGCGCAGATGTGGTTCATTCTCTCCGCGTCGTTCTTCACGGCCTCGGAGGCGAAGAGCAGGAGCATCGTGGCGTCAGAACCGCGACCAGCTCGCGCTGAAAAGTGACGTCGGATCAGGTCGCGGAAGCGCGCCGAGCTCGCCCGCGAATGGCGACCCTCAAATGACGGCTGCCGCCGAGGGCGTGCCTGGAGTGCGATCGAGGCGGTCTACCGGGCCGAATCGCGGCGCGTCGTCGCTACGCTGATCCGCCTGCTCGGCGACTTCGACCTCGCCGAAGAAGCGCTGCACGACGCGTTCCGCGCGGCGCTCGAGCAATGGCCTCGCGATGGCGTGCCGGCGAATCCGCGCGCGTGGCTCGTGTCGGCCGGACGGTTCAAGGCCATCGACGGCATCCGTCGGCACGCGCGCTTCGACCCGCTCGACGACGTCGCCGACGAGGTCGGAGCGTCGCCGATCGACGACGCGGCGCCATGGGACAGCCGAAGAGCATCGAGGACGACCGCCTGCGGCTCATCTTCACGCTGCTGCCATCCGGCGCTGGCGCCGGACGCGCAGGTGGCGCTCACCCTGCGCGAGGTCTGCGGCCTCACGACGGAGGAAATCGCACGCGCGTTTCTGAGCGCCGGCGCCCACGCTGGCGCAGCGCATCGTGCGCGCGAAGGCAAAGATCCGCGACGCGCCGCATTCCCTACCAGGTGCCGACGCCGCGCCGAACTGCCCGAGCGCCTCGACGCCGTGCTGCGCGTGGTCTATCTGGTGTTCAACGAGGGCTACTCCGGCCTCGTCCGGCGATCGGCTGACGCGGCACGATCTGTCCGCCGAGGCGATACGCGCTGGGACGGCTGCTCGTCGAGCTGCTGCCGGAGCCCGAGGCGATCGGCCTGCTCGCGCTGATGCTGCTGCAGGAATCGCGCCGCGCGGCGCGCGCCTCGCCGTCCGGCGAGCTCGATCCTGCTCGATGATCAGGACCGCTCGCTGCTGGAACCGCGACCAGATCGCCGGAAGGCGTGGCGCTGGTGCGAACGGGCGCTCGCGTCGCGGCGGTTCGGTCCTCTACACCGTCGCAGGCCGCGATCGCCGCGGTCACATGCCGAGGCCACAAGCGCCGACGCCACCGACTGGGGCTGAGATCGCGGGCCTCTCGGCGACGTCCTGTTGCGTATCGATCCCTCCCACGTCGTCGAGCTGAACCGCGCCGGTGGCGGTGGCCATGCGGGATGGCCCCGCCGCGGGCCTCGCGCTGGTCGAGGCGATTCACGCCCGCGGCGATCTCGGACTACCACCTGGCCCACGCGGCGCTCGCCGGATTCTTCACCGGCGGCTGGGCCGCACCGCCGACGCCCGGAACGTCCCTACGAGCGGGCGATCGCGTCTGGCGCAGAGCCGGAAGCGGAGGTTCCTCGAGCGACGCCGCCGCCGATCTGCCAGATCGACCCCGCCCCGGCCCTCCCGCCCACGCCCAACATTTCCTCGCTCCCCAGGGCATGTCGGATTGGCGTCGATCCCGTTCAGATTGGGAAATGAAGGGCCTCGAACCGTTCAGGGGGCCTCCAAAAGGCAGAACAGGGAGCGGAGACATGCAGATCACTCAGGAGCAGTTTTGGAAGTGAGTTGCGTCGCATGAGGCAGAAGCTCGGTCACTTATCTCGTGCTGGAGCTCAGTGCTGCCGGGGAGGAACCGATGCTCGCGCTGCTCTTGTTCCTGTATCGGCGCAGCAACCTGCTCGACCACAAGGTAGATCCCGCATCTGCACGACCAGGAGCGAGCGATGAAATTATCTGTGGTCTTGTCTATCTCGGCGAATCGAATCTCCATGCCGTTCCCGATGGCGATGCCGGACCTGCGGGAAGCGTTGGCGAAAGAGCGGCCATCACATCGCCGCGGAGGCGCTTCAGTCGGTGCACACCGCCACGACGGTGCGGGTCAGGAACGGCAAGGTGAGCGTAACCGACGGGCCCTTTGCCGAAACAGAAGGAACAGCTCGCGGGGTTCTATCTTCTGGACGCCACGGACTTGAACGGAGGGCGATTCAACTCGCCGCAAAAATCCCGCCGGCGCGCGTCGGCAGCATCGAGGTTCGGCCGGTGCGGGAACTTCCGCGTGAGAGCGCCGATCGACCACTGCCGCAACCGTAGCTGCAAACTACAAGCGAGGCATCAAATGCGATTCATGATCATGGTCAAAGCGACCAAGGACTCGGAAGCCAGGCGTCCTCCCGGACCAGAAGCTCGCTGGCCGACGATGGGCAAGTTCAACGAGGAGCTGGTCAAGCGCCGGCATCATGCAGGCCGGCGAAGGCCTGCAGCCGAGCTCGAAGGGCGCGCGGGTGCAGTTCTCGGGAACGAAGCGCACCGTGATCGACGGGCCGTTCGCCGAGACCAAGGAGCTCGATCGCCGGCTTCTGGATCTGGAAGGTGAAGTCGAAGGAAGAGGCGATCGAATGGGTCAAGCGCTGCCCGAATCCGATGCCCACGGATTCCGAGATCGAGATCCGCCAGATCTTCGAGGCCGAGGACTTCGGCGCCGAATTCACACCCGAGCTCAAAGCGCAGGAAGAGCGCCTGCGTGCGACGGTGGCCGCTCAGAAAATAACAAAGGAGACATCATGCAGATCCAGCCGTTACCTGTCTTTTCGACGGCCGCGCCGAAGAGGCGGCCGAGTTCTACCGCGCGAAGCTCGGCGCGGAGATCGATGCTGATGCGCAACAAGGACGCTCCGGACAAGCCGCCGCCAGGGCATGCTGCCGCCGAACTCCGAGAACAAGGTGATGCACATGGCCTTGAAGATCGGCGATACGACGGTGCTGGCCTCCGACGGCAGCTGTGCAGGGCAAGCCGGCCTTTCAGGGCTTCTTCGCTGTCGCTCGACCGGTGAAAGATGAAGCGGAAGCCGGCCGGTTGTTCGCGGCGCTCGCCGATGGCGGGCAGGTGCAGATGCACGCTGCGGCAAGACCTTCTTCTCGCCTAGCCTTCGGGATGGTCGCCGACCGCTTCGGCGTCGGCTGGATGGTGTACGTGTCGCGCCCCTGAGGCTGACGCGCCGGACGCCTAGCCGCAGACGAATCGCACAGCCGATCCAGTCGGTCAGGCGCGCCGCGCTCGACGCGAAGCACCAGCGGACGAAACCCTCGCCCTCGGGGCCGAACGCGATGCCCGGGCGCGAGGCCCGAGTCCCGTCTCCGGCGACGAGGCGCTTGCAGAAGTCGAGGCTGTCGGTGAGGCTCCGCGACGCGAAAGAACGCGTACATCGCGCCCGGCCGGCGCCACCGCCTCGATCCCCGGCATCGCTCGCAGCGCCGTGTCGCAGAACGTCGCGCGCGCGTCGGTGAGCCGCATGACGGTTTGCGCGATCACGCCGTCGCCGTCGGTCACCGCGACCACGCCGGCGCGCTGGACGAACGGCGGCGCGCACGACGTGTTGTACTCGACGAGCTTGGCGAGATCCGGAACGAGCTCGCGCGGGCGCGACGATCCAGCCCAATCGCCATCCGGTCATCAGCCACGACTTCGAGAACGTGTTCGTGCTGACGACACGATCGTCCGTCTCGGACGAGATCGAGGAACGAGGGCGCCACGTTCCCGCTCCGCCACTCTTCGTAATAGCAGGCGCTCGTAGGCGTCGTCGGCGACGATCCAGATGCCGTGCCGGCGGCAGTGGTCGAGGATCGCGCGTTGGCCGTCCGCGTCGAGCGTCCAGCCGGTCGGATTGTTGGGCGAATTGAGGTAGACGGCCCGCGTGCCCGGGGTCAGCGCAGCGAGCAGGCGGTCGAGATCGAGCGTCCATCCCGCCTCGCCGAACTGCAATTCGACGCACTCGACGGCGGCACCCAGAATCTTCGGGATCTCGACGCAGGTTGGGCCAGAGCGGCGTGACCGCGACGACGCGATCGCCGCGGTCCGACCAGCGCCTGCGTGGTCAGCATCAGCGCCGACATGCCGCGAGTTCGTGACGGCGATCTTGTCGACTCCGGCCGGCCGATGCAGGCGAGAGACGTACGACGCGATCGCATCCCGCAGCTCGGGAATGCCGAGGTTGTGCGTGTAGAACGTCTCGCCGGCGTGCAGCAGCGTCCACGCCCGCCTGCCGGATGAACGCCGGCGTCACTTCGTCGGGCTCGCCGAACCAGAACGCGAGCACGTCGTTGCGCGCCAGACCGGCATTGGCCACTTCGCGGATCTTCGAGGCGCGCAGGCCGCGGACGGACCTCGCGCGCCTCTCCGCGCAGCGATGGTCAGCACAGCGTCCGCGATCGATGACTCATGCGGCAATCATGGCGCGGCGGATGCAACGCGCCAATACCATTGCCGGCATTGCCTGCATGAGCGCGCGGATCCGACTGCTGCGGACGTGCGGTCTCGTGCGCTGGCGCACAGGCCGGCACGACCGCCGCTGGAACCATTTCTCCTGCACATGTGGGTCCGCCGACGACCCGTCGGCTCATGTGTTGACGACTATCCGTGAACCGCAGCCTGAAGGAGGTATGAAATGAAGCATACTCTGGATCACTATTAGATCAGTATTCGTGGTCGGACTCCTCGCCAAAGATGTTGACGCTGGGCCGCGACCCGGCAGGCTTTCTCATCACCGCTGCCATCAGTATCGCCGGATCGCTTCTGGCGACCTACGGTGGCCAGGCACTCGGACTCTATCCGCAGGGGAACCGGCGGGCTTTTTCAGGCTCGTTGATCGCGCGCCGTCATCCTGCTCGCGATTGCATCACCTGATCCGGCGCAAGGCCCCAGCATGAAGCGTCGCGCAGCGATCGGCTGAGGCTGCGCGCTCGAACCAACGAGGGCCACGACAATGGGACTGACCGACATTTTGAACCAATACGCTGGCAATCAACCTGCCTCGGCGCCGAATCCGCGCCCGCGCATTTTGACGGAGGTCGCACGCTCGGCTCCCGTCGACGTGCTGGGCCGAGGCAGTCGCCGACGCATTTCAGGCGGATAGCACGCCGCCGTTCGGGAAATGGTGGGCCACATGTTCGGCAAATCCGACCCGCAGCAGCGAGGCGGGCGTTTTGAACAGGCTGGTGCGCTCCCTTGGCGCAGGCGTATGCTTGCCCGCCTTGGCTGGCGGATTGCTCAGCAGGATAGCGGCATCCACTCCCGGCAATGTTCCCGCATATCACGCCGCAGCAAGCCTCCGGAGCTGACGCCCGTCGGAGGTTCAGGAAATCGCGACCAAGGCCGAGCAACATGATCCCAGCGTGCTCGACAAGGTCGGCGGCTTTTACGCCGAGCATCCGCAACTCGTCAAGACGGCTCGGAAGCGCCGCGCTTGCAATTGCGTTAGCCGGCGTCTCGCGGGCGCATGCCGCGCGTAGTGCGATGCGAAACGTCGCCACCGGCGTGACCGCAGGGCCCGGATCTCGCCGGGCCATTGGTGCAGCGCGGGCTCGGGCAGGAAATCAGAGCGCCTGAGGCTCGAGGCCGAGTCTCATTGCATCGACGCTGGTTGAAAACCCCGGCCCCGGATAAACGCAACCCGCTGCGGAGAGCTATCCTGAAGACCGGTCTTCGCGATAAACGCCCGCGCCGCTACCTCACGTCTCGTGGCCGCCAGAGCGAGGATCGCTCATCGATCCGCTGCACAGCGAGCGTGGCACCTCCGTTGGCCACGGCCTGCCGCTGCAGCCGGCCGACGATACCTTTCATCCCGGATTGGCCTGCCGAGGTCCGATCGTAGGATTCCTGATCCGCCCTTGTAGCACTCGCACGACGCGGCCTCGAGTCCGCGCCGGTCGAGCACGGTGATCTTGCCGCGCTTGTAATGGACGAGATGGCGCTTCTGCAGCGAGCTCGCCGCCTTGGTGACGCCAACCCGCCGTACGCCAAGCATCTCGGCCAGGAGCTCCTGCGTGATGTGAAACGTGGAACCGTGGGCGCGATCTTGAAGCATCAACAGCCAGCGGGCCAATCGCGCCTCGACCACGTGGAAGCGCGTGCAGGCGGTCGCCTGCTCGAGCTGGCTCAAATGGACGAAGACATAGCGGTCGATTTCGCTTCGCAGCGCCTGGCTCCGTTCGAGTTGGCGGCAGAAGAGCTCGCCGTCCATTCGCAACGCGGATCCGGCGCCCATGACCGCTGCACTCACCGGCGAAGTGTCCACCCCGAGCGCAAGCGGAATTCCGAACATGCCTTCGCTTCCGATGAGGCCCACCTCGAGCGAGGCGGACGTGTCGACCCGCATGCTGAGCGAGATGAAGCTGTCGATGGGAAAATAGACGTGGCTCAGGCGCTCCATCAGAGCATGGAGAATCGCGCCAAATGCGAGCTCGACCCTATCGCAGCGAGTCCAGCAGCTTGGCGCAGATCGCTCTTCGGCAGCGCCTCGAGCAAACGGTTCGCGACGCTCATGCGATGGATCGATGGCACTCACAGCCTCCATGGGCACCGACGGAACCGACGCGTCGGCACCTGGGGATTCGGGGCGCCAAGCAACGCTCGACGCTGGCTGGGCAAGCACGTCCCCACCTATTGCCCTGGGCCGAGCGTACGGCGACCGGCGCCTTGCGTCTGTACGCTGGCGTACAGCGCGTGCGCGAGCTCGCCACTGGCGCTGTGTCCAGCGCTTGTGTCCGGCATCGCACTGAACGCGCTGTGACGCGGGGACCAGCCTTCCGATGTGGAAACTCTCCGTGTTGCCCGCGCGAACCAGTATCGCACGTTGCCGTACACCTGGCCGCGCATCCACCTCGAAGATACGACGAATGAACGACGATGCCAAAGTCTGCCCGGTCTGCGGCGAAACCATCAAGGCGGCCGCGATCAAGTGCCGCTTCTGCAATACCGACCTGGCGGCATTCGCGGCCTCGCGCGAAGCCGAGGCGGAGAAACCGCTGTTCACCGGCCATCCTGCGGTGATCTACAGTGCGTGGCAGTGGATCGTCGTGGTGCTGACGCTCGGAATCGCCTGGATCATCTACTGGCTGGAGAGCCTCGCCACGACCTACGAAATCACGTCGCAGCGCGTGCGGATCGAGCGCGGCATCTTCTCGAAGGTCAAGGACAGCATCGAGCTGTTCCGCATCGATCACTTCGACCTGCACAAGCCCCTGGGCATGAGGCTCGCGGGCTATTGCCTGCTGCACCTGCGCTCGTCGGACACGAGCTTCGACACCGTCATCGTCTACGGCATCCCGAACCTCGAGCACCTTGCCGATACGCTGCGCGAAGTGCATCGTTGCGCGAACGTGCCGACGCCGCGTGACCACGTTCGTGCAGGCATGACGCGACGCCAGCGACAGCGCACGAGCGGCAACGACGATCTCCAGAGCATCGCGCACGAGGCGATGCTCGAGCGCGGGCTGCTCCCGGACTTTTCGCCCGCCGTCATGGCCGAGACGCAGCCGGATCACGCAGGCCGCCGCGGCGTCTGGCGCCGACGATCCGCGATTTGCGCGGCCTGCTCTGGGCGTCGATCGACAACGACGATTCCCGCGATCTCGATCAGCTCTCGGTGGCGCGAACCCCATGGCGGATGGCGCAGTCAGGATCCTCGTCGCGATCGCCGAGGTGGATGCGCTGGTAAAGAAGGACTCCGCGATCGACGGCCACGCGTGGACCAACACGACCTCCGTCTACACGCGCCGCGGGAATCTTTCCGATGCTGCCCGGAGAAGCTGTCGACCGATCTCACGTCGCTGGGCGAAGGTCGAGGAACGGCTGGCGATCGTGCATCGACATGGCGATTGCCGCCGACGGCGACCGTGACGGATTCGGACATCTACCGGGCGGTCGTTCTCAATCGCGCCAAGCTCGCCTACAACGCGCGTCGACGCGTGGCTCGAGGGCACTGCGCCGGCGCCGCCAAAGCTCGCGGCGGTGCCCGGACTGGATGAACAGCTGCGCATCCAGGATCGGGCCGCGCAGGCGTTGAAGTCGCGGTGCGCCACGCCCAGTGGCGCGCTGCAGCCTGGAAACGCTGGAGGTGCGGGCGGTGTTCGACGACGGCGCGCTCTCCGATCTCCGGCCGGACGCAAGGAATCGCGCGAAGGAGCTGATCGAGGATTTCATGATTGCGGCCAATGGCGTCACCGCGAGATATCTCGAGCAGAAAGCGCATGCCGTCGCTGCGCCGGGTGCTCGCTGTCCCCAAGCGCTGGGACCGGATCGTCGCGCTGGCGGCCGAGTCCGGGAGACGCGGTTGCCGCTCAAGCCGGACGCCGCGGCGCTCGACGCTTTCCTCGACCGATCGGCGTGAGGCCGACCCGGTAGCGCTTTCCGGACGTCTCGCTCGCGGTCGTCAAGCTGCTGGGCTCCAGGCGAGTACGCGCTCGAGAGTTCCCGGGCAGCCGGCCGAGGGGCACTTCGGGCTGGCGGTGCGGGACTACACGCACTCGACGGCGCCGAACCGCCGGTTTCCCGATCTCGTCACTCAACGCCTGCTGAAGGCCGCGCTCGCGGGCAACCGTCGCCGTACACCAACGACGAGCTCACGACGCTCGCGCGCCATTGCACCGACCAGGAGGACAACGCGGCGAAGGTGGAGCGGCAGGTCGTGAAGTCGGCGGCGGCGCTGCTCCTCGCCTCGCGCATCGGCGCGCGGTTCGATGCCATCGTGACCGGCGCATCGGAGAAGGGAACGTGGGTGCGCATCTCCGGCCCGACGACCGAAGGCAGGGTCGTCCGCGGATTCGAGGGCCTCGATGTCGGTGACCGGGTGCGCGTACAACTCGTCCGGACCGACGTCGCGCGCGGATTCATCGACTTTCGCGACGGTGCGCCAGAAACCATGACATCGAGCGACCGCTCGCGCAAGCCACTCGCCTACAAGAACGAGGAGTTCCTCGACGAGCGACGACGCGCGCCCGCTGCGCATCCTCGCCGAATACCTCGAGCCGATGCACGCTTTCCACGCGCGAACGCATCTGCGACACGATCGTGTTCTTCGGCTCCGCGCGGATCGCGTCCGACGGTCCGCTCGGCCGCTACTACGACGACGCGCGCGAGCTGCGCGCGCCGTGTCGCCGCCTGGTCGGAGAGTCTTCCCGCCGACGCGCACCGGTACGTCGTTTGCACCGGCGGCGGAGGCGGGCATCATGGAGGCCGCGAACCGCGGCGCCTCCGAAGCCGGCGGCAAGACGATCGGCCTCAACATCGGATTGCCGCACGAGCAGCGGCCGAACCCCTATCATCACGCCGGAGCTCGACGTTCGAGTTCCACTACTTCTTCATGCGCAAGCTCTGGTTCGCGCATCTCGCGCGCGCCCTGGTGGTGTTTCCCGGCGGCTTCGGCACGCTCGACGAGTTGTTCGAAATCCTGACGCTGATGCAGACGAGAAAGCTCGAGCGGCCACATCCCGATCGTGCTCTACGGGTCGAGCTACTGGAACGAAATCATCAATTTCGATGCGCTGGTCCGGCACGGCATGATCGATCGCGAGGACCTTCGACCTGTTCCAGGTTCGCCGACGATCCGGCGAGCGCGCTTGAAATCCTGAAGACCGGAATCGAGGCGGAGCTGAAGCAGGCGACGCCGTCCATCGCCCGCTCGCGACCGCCGAGTCGTGAGACGATCTACAACCCCTGCCGCGCGTGTCGCTGCGCTGACATGATCGCCGCGGCGAGCGTCAAGTCCTCAGGATAGGTGATCTTGAGGTTGGTCGGATTGCCAGTCACGAGCCGAGGCTGCAAACCCATGGCTTCCACGGCCTGGGCTTCATCGGTGCAGTGGGCCGCTTCAGGACGGGCGAGCGCTCGCGCAGCACGCCGGTACCGGAACATCTGCGGCGTCTGCGCACCACAGGCCCTCGCGCGGCTCGGACCTGACACTGCGTCCTTCCGCGCCGGCACGCTTCAAGCGTCCCGACCATGGGCAGCGCGAGCAGGCCGCCCACATCGTCGTCGCAGGAGCTCTCTGCTGCAGCCGCGATCAATGAAGCTGGATCGATGCAGGGACGCACGGCGTCGTGGATCAGGATCCAGTCATCGTCGCTCGGCGCTCGCCGAGCGTCGACAGCAGATTGCGGACGGTTTCGCCGCGCGTCGCGCCGCCGCAGCGCAAGCACCGTCACACCCGGGCCTCGCGCCGATCACTTCGTCGAACCAGCGATCGGCCGGGAGCGACGGCAACGTGGATTTGCTGCAGCGGAATCGCGGCGCCAGCCGCTCGATGCTGTGCGCGAGCACCGGCTTGCCGTCGAGCATCCAGTATTGCTTGGGCGAGTCGCCGCTAAAACGGCTGCCATTCCCCGCCGCGGGAATCAACGCGAAGTAGCGCATCTCGAAGCGAAGTACGGGATTGCCGGCCGCGTCAGGACGGCGAACGCGCGCAATGCCGGAGCCGCGGCGACTCGCCGATCAGCGTGCCGCTACGCATGGCGGATTCCGATCCACTTCTTCTCGGGCCGCAGATGCGCCGCCGCCGGTTCGCCGCCGTAGGTCGCGCGCACGTAGTCGAAGACGATCTGCTCGAACTCCTCCGCGATTCGCTCGCCCTTGAGCGTGACGGTCTTGTGGCCATCGACGTAGACGGGGCGACGGGAACCTCGCCCGTTCCCGGAAGGCTGATCCCGATGTTGGCCATCTTCGACTCGCCTGGACCGTTCACCACGCACCCCATCACCGCGACGGTCATGTTCTCGACGCCGTGATAGAGCTTGCGCCACGTCGGGCATCTGCGCGCGCAGATACGACTGGATCTTGTCGGCAAGCTCCTGGAAAAACTCGCTCGTCGTGCGGCCGCAGCCTGGACACGCGCTCACGAGCGGCGAGAAGGAGCGCAGACCCATCGTCTGCAGGATCTCCTGCGCGACGATCACCTCGCGCGTCCGATCGCCGTTAGGCTCCGGCGTGAGCGAGATGCGGATCGTGTCGCCAATGCCCTGCTGGAGCAGCACGGCGAGCGCCGCCGTCGACGCCACGATGCCCTTGCTGCCCATGCCGGCTTCGGTCAGGCCGAGATGCAGCGGATACTCGCAGCGTCGCGCGAGCTCCGTGTAGACGGCGATCAGGTCCTGGACGTTGGACACCTTGCACGCCAGGATGATGTGATCGCCGGGCAGACCCAACGCTTCGGCGAACTGCGCGCTGCGAATCGCGGAGCACGATGAGCGCTTCGCGCATGACATGGGCGGCGTCGAGCGGATTCGCCGACTCGGCGTTCTCGTCCATGAGGCTCGCCAGCAAGTCCTGATCGAGGCTGCCCCAGTTGACGCCGATGCGGACCGGCTTGCCGTAGTCGATCGCCCGCTCGATCATCACCGCGAACTGCGGATCGTGGCGAGTGCCCTTGCCGACGTTGCCCGGATTGATCCGGTACTTCGCGAGCGCCCGGGCGCAGTCCGGGAAATTGGACAGCAGCTTGTGCCCGTTGAAGTGAAAATCGCCGATCAACGGCACTTTGCAGGACATCGCATCGAGCCGTTCGCGGATGGCGGGCACCGCTGCCGCGGCTTCCGCGGTATTGACCGCGATGCGGACGAGCTCCGATCCGGCGTCGGCCAGCGCCTTGACCTGTGCGACCGTCGCGCGGATGTCCGCGGTATCGGTGTTGGTCATCGACTGCACGACGATCGGCGCACCGCCGCCGATCTGGATGCCGCCCACAAGCGCAACCCTCGTTCGACGGCGGGAGATGGGCGGTCGATTCAGTGGGCTCATTGCGATCTCGGCCTTGGAATGTTTTGTATTGTGCGCCGCCGCGGCCGCGCTGGGCGGGTGCGATAAGCGAGCGCCGGAGGAATCGCCGGGCTGGCTCACGGCCTTCGACAAGCCGGAACGAGCGACGTATTCGATTGCCACGTTAGCAAGTCAAGTATTTCGCCCACGCCCGCTCGGGCAAATAGTCGATCTACCATTGAATGCGCCGCGGCGTAGCCCGCAAGCTGCGCCGGCGCCAAGCCGAAGCGTGCGGTCCGGCGGGTTCAGCGCAGCGCCAGGCCCCAGGCCTCGACCGTCGCGCGGAGGATCGGCGCGTCGGCGGACCAGCCGTGCCGCACCAGGGCGATGCCGCCCGCCGTCGACCACCGCTCGCTCATCGCCCTCGGTGGAGGTACCGGGCCGGCCACGGGCGAGGCGAAAGGCGAACGACTCCGCCGTCGACTCCAGGCGTCTCGCACGCCGCGCCGATCTTGTCGCGTCCTACGCGCGCCTGCACCAGCGGGGCTGGCAACCGCGCGGGAAGGTTGAGCGAGAGCCACAACCCCGGCCCGCTCCACTCCGTCCGCCCGTCCCACAGCACGCGAAGCAGATTGGCGATCGCCTCGGATTCCGCTGGCGCAGACGCGCCGGCGGCGTCGCGCGAGATAGCCGATCGCCGGAACGTCCCAGAAAGTCGCCTCTCGGGCAATGGCCATCGTGCCCGAATACGCGAGATCTTCCGGCGACGTTGATCTTGTCGTTCACCCCGGCCAGCACCAGGTCGGGCTTGTGGCCATCCGCAAAGAGCAGCGTCATGGCGGCGACCACGCAGTCCGCCGGCGCGCCCGAGCACGCGTATTCCGACGGTGCGACGCGCGTCAGCGTCAGCACGCGGTCAAACGAAAGCTGGTGGCTCGCGGCCGTCCATTTGCGTTCCGGCGCCACGACCCAAGTGTCCGGCGCCAGCGTCCGCGCGGCGTCGACCAGCGTCCGCAGACCCGGGGCGCCGATGCCGTCATCGTTGGCGACGAGGATGCGCATGGGCGTCACGCTTCACAGCTCGACGTGGTCGCCGGTAGCGAGCGTCGTGTCGAGTTGCGCGATGTGGGGTTGCAGGGCTTCGAGCCCCGACCGGTCGCACGAGTGCCCGATCACGGTGGTCGCACCGCAGGACGCGAGGAGCGCGAGATTCTCCGCGACGGTTGGGTGCGTCGGCAGCCGAATCCACGCCGCCTGCCGCTGCGCCACCATCTGTTCCCCGGGACTCTTCGCAGGCAGGTGCCCGGTGAAAGGGTCGGATGCGAGAGGCGCGCCGCCTGCAGCGAGAATTGCGCGTGACGAACCGCTGATGCCCATGCCGTCATGGCAGAGAAGGACGGCGCGGGGCAAAGGCGCGCCGATGTGCCAATCGACGCTGCGCGGCGAGACGCGCAGCCAGTGCCCTCCGCCATCCCGGCACGAGCCACGCGTGGCCCTCGGCCTGCGTCCGCAGTGCGTCCCGCATTCCCGGTGCGAGCGCCACCGGGCCGTCGACGAGTGCGAGCAATTCCGCGGAACGCCCGTAGAGCGGCGTCGGCAACACGCTGCCCTGCGGGTGAGCGGCGACCCACGCGGCGATCTCGACCGCGCGTTCGCGCACGCGTCGCGTTGTCGTCGCCGTACGAGGCATCGAGGACGATCGCGTCGCCGCGCGGGAGGGGATCCATCGCGAACACCGTGCTCGCGGGAACGATGTCGCCGCAGTAGTTGAGGCGCACGCGGCCGTCATCGACGTTGCACCACACGCAGCCGCCCATGTGGCCCGAGCGGCCGGTCGAGATGCGCAGCGGCCCGAGCGTCGAGCGCATCGGCGCCGACCGGCAATCGCTCCACGACCGCCTGCGCGCACGAGTGCATGCTCTTCCGGCGTCGCGTAGCTCGCGAGGCATGCGTCCGGCCTCGCGCCGCGTTTCGGCGCGTCATGAAGATCCGTCCGCGAAAGCCGCTCGCGATGCACCAGCCGAGTGCGGCGATATGATCTTCGTGCGCATGCGTCAGGACGATCGCGTCGATGCCGCGGAGCGCGTCCGGATCGATGGCCGGATAGTAATCGCGGCCGCCGGCGCGCGCTGGTCTTCACGCCCGCGTCGAGGAGCACACGAAAGCCGGCACTTTCGACGCCCAGACAGGTGCGTCCCTTTTCGCCGAAACCGCCGTACAAATCGAGGCGCATGCGTCAGCCTGCCGCGGCGCTCGGGAATGACCCAGCCATCGTCGATGGCGAGATCGATGCCAGCGCCGGACACGACGTTGCACGGCTCGGGCACCGTCAGATGCAACGTCACGTCCGGAACTCTGCCTCCACGCCCGCGTCCACGCGAAAATGCCCGCCCTGATAGATCATGCTCGGTCACCCGCGCCCGCAATCCGGACGTACCGGGCGCGACGATCCGCAGCGCGGAAGCCCGCAGGCAGGCAGATGCCGCCGCGAGCCGCTGCGCAGTGCGCGCAGCGCATGCGCATGCGATGGCCGAACACATCGACGTCGCAGGTCCCGTCGCCGTGGACCGCCACGACCTGCACCGGCACGACCATGCCCTCGCCGATGAACTTCGCCACCGTCGCATCGGCCGGCTCGCGATAGAGCTGCGACGGCGTCGCGAATTGCAGCACGCGCCCTTGTCCATGACCGCGATGCGGTCGGCGAGCGCCATGGCTTCGGTCTGGTCGTGCGTGATGTAGATCATCGTCGTGCCGGTGCGCTCGTGGAAACGCGCGAACTCGCGCTCCATCGCCGCGCGCAGATGCACGTCGAGGTTGGCGAGCGGCTCGTCGAGCAGCACGAGCGACGGCTCGGTCACGAGACAGCGGGCGAGCGCGACGCGTTGCCGCTGGCCGCCCGACAGGAGCGCCGGACGCCGCTCCGCGAAGCCTTCGAGCTCGACCAGCGCGAGCGCGGCGTCGCACGCGCCTCGCCCGCTCCGGATCCTTGACGCCCGCGACCGTCAAGCCGTAGGCGACGTTCTCGGCCACCGTCATGTGCGGCCACAGCGCGTAGGACTGGAAGACGATGCCGATGCGCCGCTCCTCCGGCGGCATCTGTCGCTCCGGCGTGGAGACGACCGTGTCGCCGATCAGGATGCGACCGGCATCCGGCCGATCGAAACCCGCGACCTGCCGCAACAGCGTCGTCTTCCCGCAGCCCGACGCCCCGAGAATGGCGACGAACTCCCCGTCCGCGACCTCGAGCGACACGTCGTCGAGCGCCTCGAACGCGCCGTACAACTTGCCGAGGCGCTCGAGGGTCAGTCGCGCCACGGCAGACACCCCTCTCGGCAATCGCCCGGCCAGCAACAGCGTCGACAGCATCAGCGCGATGCTCACGATGACGGTGAGCATCCCGAGGGCCGCGGCGTAATTCGAATCGCCTCCCTGCTGGAACGAGAAGAAGACCACGCCGAGCGTCTCCGAGCCGGTCGACCACAGGAGCGCCGACACCGTGAGCTCGTTGAACGCGGTCAGGAAGATGAGCAGCGCGCCGGCGGCCGCGGCCGGCGCGACCAGCGGCAGGATGATGGTGGACAGCCGCCGTATGAGGCGCGCGCCGACGATCTGCGCGGCTTCCTCCAGCGTCCGGTCGAGCTGGTGATAGCCGCTCACGATCGGGCGCAGACCGAGCACGAGAAAGCGCGCGAGGTAGCAGAAGAGAATGATCCAGATCGTGTTGTAGAGCGAGAACCCCGACCACCGGCAGCGGCTTCAGGAACAGGAGGATCGCCGCGATCGCCAGCACCACGCCCGGCAACGGCGTACGGCACTTCGGTCACGACGTTCACGGCGCGCAAGAGCCGCGAGCGGCGCCATACGAGGAAATAGGCGAGCGGCACCGCGATCAGCACGATCGCGACCGCCGCCGCCGCGGACAGGCCGAAGCTGTTGCCGAAGCGCACGCCGCGCGGCCGCGTGCTCGAACAGCACGAAGCGGTAGTTCTCGAGCGTCGCGCTCGCCGCGTCGAGCGGCACGCCGACGGCCGGAACCAGCGACGTCAGCAGCAGCGCCGTGAACGGAAGCACGAGCGCGAGGAACGCGAGCGCCCACAGCACGATCTCGACCGGCCGGCGCCAGCGCCGCAACTCGAAGGCGCGCGCCTCGACCGCCGCGCTGGCCGTGCGGAAATCGCGCCGCGAGAGGAGGACGTCCTGCGCGACGATCCCGACGATGGCGATCATTCCGATCAGCACGGAGAGCACCGCGACCTCGCGACAGCACCGACGGGCCGAATCCGGCGAGCCGCTGGTAGATGAGCGTCGGCAACACGAGATAGTTGCCCGGGAATGCCGAGGAGCGCGGGGATGCCGAAGTTGCCGAGGCAGGAGACGAAGCAGAGCGCGACGCCCGCCAGGAGCGGCGGCGTCATCAGCGGCAGCACGATGGTGCGGATCACCCGCAGCGGCCTCGCCCCGCCGGCGAGCGCCGCTTCGAGCAGCTCCTGCGGCAGCGTGCGCAGACCGGCGCGCAGGGTGAGGAATACGAGCGGCGCGTATTGGACGCCCAGCACCAGAATGATGCCCTCCGGGCGAATACAGCGGATTGCGGCTGCCGAGCGCCGGCGCGACGCCCAGCAGCTTGAGGAACGGGCTCGACGGTCCGAACATCTGCAGCCACGCGAGCGCCACGACCTGCGGCGCCAGCATCAATGGCATCACGTAGCAAAAGACGAAGGCGTTGCGGCCCCGGATATCGGTGAGCGGACACGGTGAGCGCCACGACGCCCCCGAGCACCACCGCGAGCGCGGTCCCGCCGAATGCCGTGACGAGGCTGTGTCCCGTCGCCGTCCAGGTCGCGCTGCTCCACAGCACGCGGCGAACCGCGTCGCCGGACACCGCGCCGCCCGGCATCGACGCCTTCCAGCAGGAGGCGCGCGAGCGGCAGCACCGACAAGACGAGCGACGACGCCGATCAGTCCCCACAGCAGCGCGTAGTCCTCGAACCGGCCGCGCAGGCCCGAAGCGTTTGCCATGTAAGCGACGTGCGGGCGCGCGCGGATGCGGTGACGATCGACGTCAGCGCTAGTTGCCGAAGAGATCGGAAACGCGCTTCAGGTTGGCGCTGTTCGTCTGCACGACCTTGGGAATGTCGGTCGGCATCAGGTTGATCTTGACGCCCGCCGGATACCACGCCGGCATTCCGACACTGGACTTTGGCCGGGATGTAGCCCATCGCGACCGCGAGCTTCTGTCCCTCGTCGGAGAGGATGAAATCGACGAACGCGCGCGCGGCCGCCGCGTTCTGCGTCGTCTTCAGGATCGCGACCGGCTCGGTCACCGCCGGCAGGCCTTCGGCCGGAAAGATGAAGTCGATGGGCGAGCCCTTCGCCTTGGCGTTGAACGCCATGAAGTCGACCGAGCACGCCGTACGACTTCTCGCCGTTCGCGACCGCCGTCACCACGGCGCCGTTGCCGCGCACCGCGACGGCGTCCGCCGCCTTGAGCTTCTCGAAATAGCTCCAGCCAAGATCCGGACGACTCGTCATCGTGCCGGAGCATGATCGCCGCGGCGCCGGAGTAGAGCGGGCTCGGCATGGCGATCTGCCCTTGTACTCCGGCTTCGCGAGATCGGCCCACGACGTCGGACGGGTCTTCGCCGCGGTGTTGACGGCGATGCCGGTGGTGATGAGCTTCGAGCCGAAGTACGTGCGGTCGGCGTCAAAGGTGCCCGGATCCAGGCCGTCGACCTTCGCCTCGCGATACGGCAACAGGCGCCCGTCCTTCTTCAGCGCCTCCATGGTCGCGGCATCCGCGAGCAGCAGGACGTCGGCCCTGGGCGCGCCGGCGGAGAATTCGGCGGCGAGCTTGCCCATCACCTCGGTCGTGCCGGAGCGGAAGACGTCGACCTCCACGCCCGGCTGTGCGCTTCTTGAATGCGGCCACGGTCTGGGCGGCATCGCGCTCGGGCTGCGAGGTATAGAGGACGAGCTTGCCGCCGGGCGCCTGGCGCAGCGGCCGAACCGCGCGCCGAGAACGGCGGCGGCAGAGCGCGGCCAGGATGACGTTGCGACGAGAAACAATGGTCATGCGAACTCCTCCTGGGGTGCCACGGCCGCCTGCGATGGCGCCCGCGGTCGATCCTGCGTTATTCGGGGCGGCGCCGGGGCCGCTCCGAGGCGACAGCGTATCAGGCGCTGCGGTTGCCTGGCATGCTCATGTATGGTCCCCCGAAGCGGCGCCCCGCGCCGCCTCTCCAGGGGCGAGCGCCCTGTAATGCTGGCGGCCCGGCGGCGCTCATGCGGAAACGGGTGGATCCAGGCGACTGTCGTGCCGACCGGGATCTGCTCGCCGGTGACGCGCGCAAGATCGCGGATCACACCGGTGCCCGGCGCTTCGACTTCCATCATCGCCTTGTCGGTCTCCATCTCGAAAATGATGTCGCCCTCCGTTCACGAAGGCGCCCTCGGCCACCTTCCAGGCCGAGATTGCGCCGGACTCCATGTCCATGTCGACCTTGGGGAGGATGACCTCGATGGCCGACATCAGCGCCTCCTTTCACCGACGAGCTTCCGTGTCGCCACACGACGATGTCGTTCTCCTGCGGCACGGTCGCTTTCTCGAGGACCGGATTGTAGGGAATGGGCGAATCGGCGCCGCCCAGTCTCACGATCGGCGCCACGAGCGCGTGGAAAACCTCGTCCTCGGCGACCAGGGCGGCGATTTCCGCGCCGATGCCCATCGTCTTCACGCCTTCGTAGACGATGACGAGCCGCCCGGTCTTGCGCACGCTCGCGGCGATCGTCGCAAAGTCGATCGGGCGGAGCGAACGCAGGTCGACGACCTCGGCGTCGATGCCGTCCTGCGCGAGCCGCTCCGCCGCCGCCAACGCGCGCAGCACCATGATCGATGCAGCGACGATCGTCACGTCGCTGCCCTGCGCGGCGCACGATCGCCTCGCCGATCGGCACGCGGTACGGCGCGGAGGGAACCGGCCCCTTGGTCTTGTACAGAAGCTTGTGCTCGAAGATCAGCACCGGATTGGGGTCGTCGATCGCCGCGCAGCAACAGCCCCTTCGCATCGTGCGGCGTGGACGGCTGCACGACCTTGAGGCCGGGCACGTGCGCGAACCACGCTTCGAGGCTTTGGCTGTGCTGCCCTGCGGCGCCGGTGCCGGAACCGCCCGGCAGCCGCACGACCATCGGCACGCTGGCCTTGCCGCCGAACATGAAGCGAATCTTCGCCGCCTGATTGACGATCTGCTCCATCGCGAGCGTGATGAAGTCGGAGAACTGGATCTCGAGCACGGGCCGCATGCCCGTCAGCGCCGCGCCGACCGCCGCGCCGGCGAGTCCGAGCTCGCTGATCGGCGTATCGATCACGCGCTCCGGTCCGAAGCGCTTCAGGAGATCGCCCGACACGCCGAACGCGCCGCCGTAGACGCCGACGTCCTCGCCGAACAGGAACACGCGCGGATCGGCCTCCATCGCCTGCGCGAGGCCTTCGCGAATCGCCTCCGCGTACGAAAGCTCCTTCGTCTCGGCCACCGGCGGCGGCGGCAAGCTCAACCGGCATAGACATCTCCGCGTCAGTTGTGACGGATCTGGGTCGGGGCTCGCCTTGGCGAATTCAAGCGCATCCTCGATTTGCCGTGCTGCCGCCTTCTCGATGGCGGCGACCTCCGCGGCTTCGAGGCGGCCATGCGCCACCAGTTCGGCCTCGAGTAGTCTGATCGGATCCGCGCTTGCGCCACGCATCGATTTCCTCCTTGGTGCGGTAGAGATTGCGGTCGCTCTTCGAATGGCCGCGCCAGCGATACGTCTTGCACTCGAGGAGCGAAGGTCCGCCACCCGTTCGCGCCCGGGTAATGGCGTGTCCCGCGGCGGCCGCCACGGCGGGCAAATCGTTGCCGTCGACCGCGACCCCCGGCATCGCGTACGCGCTCGCGCGATCGGCGACATTCGGCACCGCCATCGCGAGCGCGATGTCCATCGACATGCCGTACTTGTTGTTCTCGCAGACGAACACGACCGGCAGCTTCCAGATCGACGCCATGTTGAGCGCTTCGTGAAACGCGCCCTCGTTGGCGGCGCCGTCGCCGAAGAACACCATGCACACGCGATCCTGCTTCTGCATCTTGATGCTCATGCCCACACCGACCGCAATCGGCAGCCCGCCGCCCACGATGCCGTTCGCGCCGAGGTTGCCGCCTTCGATATCGGCGATGTGCATCGAGCCGCCGCGCCCGCGGCAATAGCCGTTCTCCTTGCCGAAGAACTCCGCCAGCATCAGCGCGGGATCGGCTCCCTTGGCGAGGCAGTGGCCGTGGCCGCGATGCGTCGACAGGATGTAGTCGTCGCGCCGCAACGGCAGGATCGAGCCGACCGCGCTCGCCTCCTGCCCGATCGACAGGTGCATCGTCCCGTGAATGAGGCCGCGCATGTAGCTCGCCTCGGCCGTCTCCTCGAACTTGCGGATGAGATGCATCTTGGTGAGCGCTGCGCGCAGCGTGGCCGTGTCGAGCGCCGCGAGCTCCGGGCGCTCGGGGGCGGAGCGACGGCAGGCGGCGCCTCACCGGAAAGAACCTGGGTCTCCATCGATGGTCCCGTCAGGCGGCGGCCGCCATGCGCACCCAATCGTCCTGCGCGCGGCGTACCTGCACGATCTGCTGGCGTTCGTCGGGGGCGCAATTGGCGTACGTCAGATATTCGTCCTTGGCGATCTTGCGGGTCACCTTCGCGCCCTGCGCCAAGCCGAGCGGCAAGGCGTTGAAGGCGATCGCATCGCCGCGCGACAGCGCGAAGCCGCGATAGCAATACTCGCCGATCGCATCGAGCGTCTCGCCGGGCGCGAGCTCGCGCTTGGCGCGCGCGCCCACTTCCGCCGACGGCACCGGCAGCGGCCGCATGTGGCTCTGGCCATAGAGAACGGCCGCGGCGGCTGACAGCGGCACCTCGAGACTCGTCAGGTGGTAGGGGCGGTAGAAGGTGTAGTAAGGGCCCTCGCCGAGCTGCAGGTCGCTCATGCGCTCGCGCAGCCGCGGATGGCGCATCTCGGCGACTGCGAACACGCCCGGCGCTACGCCGCGGGCGACGGTGAAATCGACGACCCCCTTGCGCGAAAGCAGGCCCCTTCATCGCGCGGGCAGAAAACCTTGTGCAGCGAGTCGACCGGCGCCGACGGGCCGTGCATGCCCGGGATGTCGGGCACGAGGCCTGTGGCGTTGGCGAGCGCCACCATCTCCACCATCGTCTTCGAGCCGTCGACGAACTCGACCAGCATCCGCGGATTCATGTTGCGCCGGGTCGCTTCGGCGACGTAGGCATCGGGCGTGGCGTCGACCTGGAACGCGTTGTTCTTGCCCTTGCCGGCCGCGACGATCGGATAGCCGAGCCCGCGCAGGAAGTTGACGAGCTCCATCGTCGAGCTGGGCTCGTCGCCCGCCCCCAGCGTATAGACCACCCCGCCTCCTCGGCCTTCGCCGACAGGTAGGCGCCGATCGTGACGTCGGCCTCGACGTTCATCATCACGATGTGCTTGCCGGCGGCGATGGTGCGCGAGCGCGACCTGCGCGCCGACGTTCGGGTTGCCGGTGGCGTCGATGATCACGTCCACGTTTTCGGCGGCGCAGACGTCGCGGTACGACTTGGCACACGGCGAGGCGGCCGCGCGCGATGATGCGTTCGACGGCGGCAGGATCGTCCGCCATTTCGGGCGCCCGCCCGCCGTTGCCGGCGATCCGTCGGGCCGCGAAAACGTTTTCGGGGATCGCGTCAGCGGCGCGCCACGACCTCGATGCCGGACATGAGGTCGGTCTGGACGATGATGTCGGTGCCCATCTGGCCGGCGCCGATGAGGCCCACGCGCACCGGCCTGCCTCAGGCGGTGCCGCCGGTCGAGGCCCTCCGCGACGGAGCCGCCCGTGCGATCGGGGAATATGCAGTCATCGTGGCCTCCAGTTGGGGCGTTCCGTTCGACCGGGCGACCGGCCGCTGGAACATTTGTAATAGAGCCATAACATATCTCCACCCGGTCGACGGTCAAGTCGGTCCATCCAGACGCCTCCCAGGATCCCCGCAGAGTCCGCGCGAGGCGCGTTGACAGCCCCGCAGCGCGGGTGACACTCTCCGCTCTCTGCGCCCCTGCGGCGAAACTCGAATGCCCAAGAGCAAACCCATCGCAGCCAAGGAGCCGCCGGCATCGCCGGATCTTTCGGTGCGCGCGGCGTGGCTCTACTACATCGAGGGCTTGACGCAGGAGGAAGTGGCGAAAGTGATGGCGGTGAGCCGCGCCAAGGTGATCAGGCTCCTCGCCGCGGCGCGCGACCACGGCATCGTCCGCATCCGGATCGACGCCAAGGGCAGCGATCAGCTGGCGCTCGAGCGGCGACTGGCCGACGCCTACGGGCTGAGCGAGGCAGTGGTCGCCCCGGCGCCCACCGACAAGTCGGCCGTCGCCGCAGTCGTCGGCCACGCGACCGGCACCTACCTCGCGGACCATGTCCGCGACGGGATGTCGCTGGGCGTCGGCTGGGGAGTCACGCTCAGCATGAGCCTCAAAGCGCTGGGCGCGAGGCCGTTCGAGCGCTTCTCGGTGATTTCGCTGCTGGGCGGCATGACCCACTCGCGCGCGATCAATCCGTCGGCCGTGGCGCGACGCATCGCCGATGCGGTCGGCGCCGAATGCTTCCAGTTGACGGCGCCCGTGTTCGTCGCGAGCGAGGCGACGCGCAATGCGCTGTGGGCGGAGCCCGGTCTCCACGATTTGCTCGAACGCGCGCGCCGCGTCGATCTCGCCGTGGTGAGCGTGGGCGACGTGAGCGAAGACTCGACGCTCTTCCGCGAGGGCCTGCTGCCCCGCTCGCAGCTCGCGAGCCTGATCGCAGCCGGCGCCGTCGGGGAAGTGCTCTGTCACTTTCTCGACGCCGACGGCAACGTCGTCGATCACCCGGTCAGCCGGCGGGTGGTCGCGGTCGGACTCGAAGATCTGCGCCGCGTCCCGAAGATCGTCATTGCCGCAGGCGGGCGGCACAAGGTCGAGGCGATTCGGGCGGTGTTGAAGGCGACCCGCGCCCGGGTGTTGATCACGGATGAGACCGCCGCCCAGGGCCTGCTGCGCGGCTGAGCAGGCGGTCGGTGTGGCCACTCGCAGCCTCGGTGCTTGACCACCGCAGGATCAACAGACATTATGCGATGAAGACATACAAATGTTCACCGGAGGATTCGAGATGCCGCATCTGAGTCGCAGGGACTTCACCAAGCTGATGCTGGCGGGCGCCGCGTCGGCGTTCCCGCTCGGCGCCGCGCGCTCAGAGCGGCGGCAAGCTGACGCTCTACATGGGTCCGCCGGAGAAGACCTGCGCCGCCGTCGCCCAGGGCTTCGAGAAGAAAAGCGGGATCAAGCCCACGTTCCTGCGGCTGTCGGCCGGCGAAGCCATCAACCGCATTCGCGCGGAGCGCAACGCGCCGCAGGCGAGCGTGCTCTACGGGATCGGCCTGCCGTCGATGCTCACGCTCAAGTCCGACGGACTGCTGGAGCCCTACAAGTCGCCGGAAGCGGCCGCCATTCCCGCCAAATACAAGGATCCGGACGGCTGGTGGACCGGCTCCGACGCCGACTTCATCGGCATCGCGTCGAACAAGAAATTCCTGCAGGAGAAAGGCATCAAGGCGCCGCGCTCGTGGGAGGACCTCACCCGGCCGGAGTTCGCGGGCCAGATCTGTGTCGGCAGTCCGGCCACGTCCGGCACCGGCTACACGTTCCTGACGACGATCCTGCAGCTGATGGGCGAGCAGAAGGGCTGGGACTATCTCAAGCGCTTCAACACCAATGTCGCCCAATACACGCGCTCGGGCATCGGGCCGACGCAGCTCGTCGGCCGCGGCGAAGTCGGCGTGGGCATCCTGTTCGCGCACGATATCCTCGGCAGCATCGACAAGGGATTCCCGATCGAGATGTCGCTGCCGCAGGAGGGCACCGGCTACGACCTCTTCTGCGTGGTGCTGCTCAAAGGCGCGCCGGAACCGGTCGAGGCGAAGCGCTTCATCGACTGGTCGCTGACGCCGGAGGCGGTGGAGCTGCTCGCGGCGTCGGAATATTTCGACGTGCCGACGAATCCGAAGGCCAAGCTGCACGACCTCGTGAAGCCCTACCAGAGCGCGAAGCTCATCGATTTCGATTTCAACTGGGCGGGCAGCAGCACGGTGCGCCAACAGCTGATCGATCGCTTCCAGAACGAAATCCTCGCCGGGCGCAAATAGCGTGACTGCGATGGCCGCCGATCGCGGCCTGGCTGAGCCGAGTCGCGGGTTGGGTGTTGGCGTGCCTTTATCCGGTGGCTGCGGTTGCTCGTCGCGCTGTTCGTCGCGTACCCGCTCGTCGAGCTGCTGGCGCACGCCGCGCTCGCCGACGGTCGCCTGTCGCTCGCACCGCTCGCGCGCGTGCTGGCGGAGCCGTACAACCGGCAGGCCATCTACAACACGCTGCTGCTGGGTCTGACGGTCGCGGTGCTGGGGACGATCCTGGCGACGCTCTACGCTTACGCGATGACGCGCGTCGAGATGCCGGGAAGCGCGTCTGGCATTTCCTGGCGCTGCTGCCGACCATCTCGCCGCCGATCCTGATGGCGCTCTCGCTGATCCTCCTCTACGGACGGCGCGGGCTCGTCACGCATGAGCTGCTCGGCCTGCAGACGACGATCCTCTACGGCTACTGGGGCCTCGTCGCGGCGCAGATCCTGTCCTATTTCCCGTTTGCGTACCTGCTGCTCGCTCAACCTGTTTCGCGGGCTCGACGCCTCGCTCGAAGAAGCCGCCGGCACGATGGGCGCGCACCCGGGCAAGGTGCTGACCACCGTCAGCCTGCCGCTGCTCGTGCCGGGTCTCGCCGGCGCGTGCGTGCTGCTCTTCGGCTATTCGTTCGCCGACCTCGGCAATCCGCTGCTGCTGGGCGGCGACTTTCCGGTCCTGTCATCGCAGATCTACCTCGCCATCATCGGGCAATACGACATTCCCAAAGGCGCGGCGCTCGCGATCATCCTGCTTGGCGCCCGCGGTGCTGCTCTTCTTTTTCCAGAAGCACCTCGCTGCGCGCACGGCACATGCGTCGGTCGGTGGACGCGGCTCGATGCGACATCCCCAGGTGCGTCACCCTGCCGCCAGGCATAGCCGCGCTCATCGTCTGCGGCGGGACGTCGCTCATCATCCTGATGCAGTACGCTGACCGTGCTTGCCGGTGCGACGACGCGGCTCTTCGGTATCAACAACGCCTTCACGCTGCGACATTTCGCGGCGGTGCTGACGAGCTCGCGCGACGCCCTGATCGACACGATCGGCCTGGGCGTCGTGGCCGCGATCGTCTCCGCCGTCCTCGGCGTGCTGATCGCCTACTTCGTCGCGCGGACGCACGCTTCCTGGTCGCGGCGCGCTCGATTTCGTCGCCAACCTGCCGCTGGCGATCCCCGGCACGGTGATCGGCCTCGGGTTCGCGCTGGCGTTCAACCATCGGCCGCTGCTCCTCACCGGCACGGCGCTGATCATCATCGTGGCCTTCAGCATGCGAGCCCTGCCCTACACGATTCGCTCGGGGGTCGCGTCGCTCCAGCAGCTGCATCCGTCGCTCGACGAAGCGTCGACCAACCTGGGCGCAACCCGGGAGCAGACGCTCTGGCGGGTGCTGTTGCCGCTCGTGCGCCCCGCCGTCATCGCCGGGAATGATCTTCACGTTCACGCGCAGCGTCACCACGTTGAGCGCCGTCATTTTCGTCGTATCGCCGCACTGGTCGCTGGTGACGCCCACGATCCTTTCGCAGATGGACCGCGGCGATCTGGGTGAAGCCGCGGCGCTCTCGGTGATCCTGGTCGTCCTGGTGCTCGCCGTGATCCATGGCGTGCCGCGCTTCGTCGGGCGCGACTGGCGCGAGCGGGCCTGAGGAGCAGTCGCATGTGACACGCGATCCCCGCCAAGACACTGGAGATCACGCGGTCTGCAGAAGACCTATCGCGATGCCGGGCGGGCGCAGCGTGCCGGCCGTGCGCGATTTCACGCTCCAGGTCGCGCCGGGCGAATTCGTCACGCTGCTCGGCCCGTCCGGGTGTGGCAAGACGACGGTGCTGCGCACGCTGGCGGGCCTCGAGGAGCCCGACGCCGGCGAAATCCTGCTCGACGGGCGTTCGATCACTGCGCGTGCCCGCGCATCGCCGGCGCATCGGCCTCGTGTTCCAGAACTATGCGCTGTTCCCGCACATGACGGTGTTCGAGAACGTCGCCTATTCGCTGCGGATTCGCAAAGCGCCGGAGAGGACGCGATCCGCGCCGAGGTCCCGGCCGCGCTCAAGGCGGTCGGGATCGAGGCGCTGGGCGCGCGCCTGCCGAACCAGCTTTCCGGCGGGCAGCAGCAGCGCGTTGCCCTGGCCCGCGCACTGGTGATGAAGCCCGACCTGCTGCTGTTCGACGAGCCGCTGTCCAATCTCGATGCCAAGCTGCGCGTGCAGGTTCGCGGCGAGCTGCGCCGGCTGCAGAAGCGACTGGGCACCACCGCGATCTACGTGACGCACGACCAGGACGAGGCGATGAGCCTCTCGGACCGCATCGCGGTGATGAACGCGGGACGAGTGGAGCAGGTCGGCACGGCCGGAGGAGATCTATGCGCGGCCCGCGAGCCTCTTCGTCGCCGATTTCGTGGGACAGGTCAACGCGCTGCCCGGGCCGCGTGACGCGCTACGCCGAATGGCCGCGCGAGCGTCGAAGTCTTCGGCCACCGCGTTCGTGCTGTCCGCGGATCGAGCTCCGCCGACGGACGTGCTGGTCCTCGTCCGGCCGGAAGCAGTGCGGCTTGGCGGATGCCAGCGCTGCGCGACTGCGCGGCGTCGTCGGAAGATCTCGAATACCGCGGCGACCGGATCGAATACCGGATCCGCGTCGGCGACACGCTGCTGGTCGCGGTCGAGGCGGCTTTGGGTCGGCGCGACCGTGTCGCTCCCGGCGATCGCGTAGGTTTCGAATTAGTCGATGACGCCCTGCACCTGCTTCCGGCAGCTGATGTCGGCCCGCGCCAGCTTCCTCGGCGCCACCCGGAGAGGCCGCAGCACTCCCTCGGCACTACACTGTGAGACGAGAACCGTGGAATGACGCAAGCGCCGTACGATTACGTGTCGATGGGGTTCTACACGTTCGACTGCCTGGGCTGGCCCTTCACCGCAATCCCGCCTGGAGGCGGTTGCTATCCGCTCGACGAATTGACGCTCGCGGTTTCCGGAGCGGCCGGCACCGCCGCCATCGCCGCCGCCAAGATGGGCTTGAAGACGCTCGCGGTCGGCGGCGTCGGTGACGACCTGATGGGCGATTGGGTGCTCCAGCGCTTGCGCCATTTCGGCGTCGACACGCTCGACCATGCAGCGCGAGAAGGGATGGAAGACGTCGTCGTCCATCGTCACCACGCGGGCGGACGGATCGCGCCCGGCGCTGCACATGGCGGGCGCCACCGGCAACTTTTTCGTCACCGAAGCGCATGCTGCCGAAAGTCGCGGGCGCCAAGGTATTCCACGCGGGCGGCGTCGGCCTCATGCACGCGATGGACAAGGGACGCACCGCCGAGGTGATGAAGGCAGCGAAGGCCGCGGGCGCGCTCACCACCGCCGATATCTTTCGCGGTCTCGGCCAGACGATATGCCGGCCGTCGCCAGCATTCTTCCGTACACCGATTATTTCCTGCCGTCGATCGAGGAGGCGCGCGCCCTCGCCGGCCTGTCCGACATGGGCGATGCGGCGCAGGTATTTCCTCGGGCTTGGGGTCAAACGCCTGCGTGTTCACCCTGGGCGAAGACGGCGCGTATTACCACGACAACGCCGGCACCACGTTCACGATGCCCGCCTTCGACGTCGACGTGAAATGCACCTGCGGCTGCGGGGATGCGCTTCAACGCGCAGGCTTCGCGGTGAGCCTCGTCGCGGGGCTTCGACGCCGGAAACGACGGTGCGGTTCGCGCAGGCCACCGCCGCCCTCAACGCAACCGGTCTGGGGTCACAGGCCGGCGTCGTGTCCTACGATCACACTATGAACTTCGCGACCACCGCCAAGGACCCGCCGGTCCTGACACTGCGGACGACGCTACCCGCGCGCGTCGCGCGGCGGCTCACTGCACTCGTCGTGGCCGCATCCACAGCCGTCCGTGCCGGCGCCGTCCTGCTTGTGCGCCCTGCTGTGCGACTCGCAGTGGTCGCTGCAAAATTGCTCCGTGGCGGCGACCATGCAGTTGCACGGCACGTGTGCACATTTTCGACTTCCGGCCGAGGACGACGTTTGCATGGCTACGACCGCTTAGCGGCGGTATTGGCGAAACTCAACGGCGCTGGTTCCACCACAGCGAGGCGAGGATGCCGAGCGCGATTCCGCCCGCGCACAATGGGCCACGGATTGTCGTGCACGTACTGATCGGCCCGGCGGACATATTTCGTTCCCCGCTTGGCGCCTTGCCGGGCAACTCGCGTAGCCGATGCCTGGTAGTCGGCGAGCTTTTCGTTGAACGCAGTCCAACAGTGTCGCGCACGGCGGCGGACTTTGGCAAAGGCCGCTTGACGAATTCTCCAAGCAACGCCTTGCCTTCGTCCACCAACTGGCCAAATTCATCGACGATTTCTTCGGTGCTGCGGGGTGCGCGTTTTGCCGAATTTCATGACTTCCTCCCTTGTGCCCGTCCGAGGTCACGATAACCGTCGGACCACGCCTATGCTAAATGCCCGAGACGAACACCCATTGGCGCGTGGAGGACGCCGCTGATACGACCTGCGAACCGCCACGATCACGCGGCGGAGCTGCTGCCGGTCATCACGATTTTCCCGCATTTCACCCTCCCTGCGCGCATTGTGTCTTGCCGCGCTGGAGCAAAGCGGTCCCCTCCCGTAATCTTGCCCAGTGACAGCAGACCACCAGAGGGCAACTACGATGAATACCGATCCGACGCAGCCCGGGCACCGACAACGCCGCCAACCGCGGCAGGAGCGGTCGCCGCCTCGCGGCCCTCCGAAGCCAGACAGGCCCTGCGCGAGATCCGCGGCGGCATCGTCGTGATGTGGTGGGGCTTCTTCGATTGGCTGGCCCTGGTGTCCTGGAAGATGCTGCTGCTCGTTTCGCTGCTGAGCCTGATACTGGGCGGCATGCTCCGGCACCCAACCCCGGTCTTTTTCTTCATCATCGCCTCTTTCATCCTCAAGGCGGTGGCGGGCGGCAAGCGCAAAGCGGAACTGACCGCCAGCGAGGCCACCAAGCGGGCCGGATACCGAACAGCTGGAGCGCACCGTGCTGGAAGCGCGGATGGAAGCGCTCCAGGCCCAGATCGAGCCGCACTTCCTTTCAATACGCTGGCCAGCATCGACCAGCTGATCCAGACCGACCCGCCGCGCGCCTCCAGGATGCAACAGAGCCTGATCCGCTACCTGCGCTCGGCGCTGCCGCAGATGCGCGACGGCAGCCGGCCCTCGCTGGGTCAGCAGATCAACCTTTGCAGCGCGTTCCTGGAGATCATGTCGGTGCGAATGGAAGGACGCCTGCAGCCGGTCGTCAGCTGTTCCGGAGGGCTTGAAGTCGGCGGTCTTCCCCTCGATGATGTTGCAAACCCTCGTGGAAAACGCCATCAAGCACGGCCTGGAGCCGAAACCCGAGGGTGGCCGGCTGGAGATCGGTGCCGAGATCGTCAATGGCCAGCTGGCGGTTCACGTGCTCGACAATGGCATCGGCTTCATGCCAAAAGCCGAAGGTGGCGTCGGGCTGGCCAATGTTCGGGAGCGGTTGAAGGCCATGTACAACGGTCGCGCCGAGCTGATCATCAGCGTGCCGCCCGCGGGCGGCACCTGTGCCACCATCAAAGTGCCCTACGAAATTGCCACGAGCTCGCCGCCAGTCTGATCGGACGACATCACCATGCGCTCCTCGCCCGTCCCAACCGCCGTCATCGCCGACGATGAACGCCTGATGCGCGAACAGATCATTGCGCGCCTGAAGGAAGCCTGGCCCGAGCTCGTGATCGTGGGTGAGGCCGAGCAATGGGCGCGAGGCCGTAGCCCTTGCGCAGAGCCACGAACCCGACATCGTCTTTCTCGATATCAGCATGCCCGGGATGGATGGCATCCAGGCGGCCCAGGCGCTGGCCGGCCGGGCGCATGTGGTCTTCGTCACGGCCCACGACCAATACGCCATCAGCGCTTTCGAGCAAGGCGCGGTCGATTATCTGCTGAAGCCGGCGGAAGCCGAGCGAGTGGCGCTGACCTGCGAGCGCCTGCGCGCGCGGCTCGAGCAAAAGCCGGATCCGATGAATGACCTGCTGGCGCAGCTATCGCAACGACTCGGCGCCGGAGGCGTCAAGCCACGCGAATACTTGCGTTGGGTGCAGGCCAGCGTCGGCGCGAATATTCGGATGATCCCGACCAGCGACATCCTGTTCTTCCGCGCCGAGGACAAATACACTCGCGTGCAGACCCGCAGTTTCGAGGCGCTGATCAGGAAGCCGATCAAAGAGCTGATCGACGAGCTCGACCCGGACGAATTCTGGCAAATCCATCGCGCCACCGTGGTTCGCGTCGATGCGGTCGAGCAGGTCAGCCGCAACTTCCGCGGCAATCAGGTCGTGCATGTGAAGGGCAGCGACGAAAAACTCGAAGTGAGCCGCACCTTCAATCATCTGATTCAAGCAGATGTAGGCTGGCCGCCGCTGGCGAGCTTTCGCCAGCTCTGTCCCGGCGTCGACGTCACGCCGCGGCGTATGCGGCCAAGCTGGGTCCTTTTGACCTCCAGTTGTGAATCTTTACGCCCAGCGTTCCCGACAATCTTACAGGCCGCGCGCGGCGACTTTAGCTAAGGGCTTGTTCTGCCGCGTGATTTGGTTCTTGGCATGCGATATGCATGAGACGGTGTGCCATGCTCAAGAACCAATATCACGGCCAAACCGCCGGCACCGAACCGACGCCTCTGTTCGCTACAGATGCCGAAATCGAGTGCGCCCAGCGGTTGCGACATCGGCTCGAGGAACGTTACCTCGGACACTCCGATGCGCTCGCGGAGCTGCTGACGCCGCACGGCGAAGTGCACTGATTCGTCCCTGGCTTCGGTAGACGGTCCTCGCGCGCCTACCACCAAGCTCGCTGCACAATCTCGCCTCGGTTCTCGGGGTCCCCGACCATTGCGCCGTGACCCGGCAGGAGGTATGTTTGCGGCCGCAATACACCAACAACGGGAGGAGAGCGCAATGTGCGACGTTTGTGGCGACGCGCAGCATGAACCTCAAGTGTCACGCCGGAATTTCCTGAGGACCGGCGCCTAGCCGCGCACTCGCACCGTGGAGCATCGGCGCCGCCATCGCGGCCGACCCGCCAGCGCCAGGCGCAGCGCCACCAGCGAACGCGATCGCGCCTGCGGACGCGTTGAAGCGGCTGATGGATGGCAACGCGCGCTACGCGGCCAACACGCTGAACGAGCGCGACTTCTCATCGGGCCGCGCCGCCCGCGTGCAGGGGCAGTATCCGATCGCGCAGATCCTGAGCTGCTCCGATTCGCGCGTGTCGCCGGAGCTCGCTGTTCGACCAGGGGCCGGGCGATCTCTTCGTCATGCGCGTCGCGGGCAACGTCGTGAGCCACCGATCTGCTGGCATCCATCGAATATGGCGCGCAGTTCCTCGGGGCGCCGCTCATCATGGTGCTGGGCCACAGCGGATGCGGCGCGGTCGACGCCGCAATCAAAGTGCTGAAGGACAAGGCCGTCCTTCCGGGCCATTTGCCGGAGCTCATCAGCCGCGATCAAGCCGGCCGTCATCGCCGCCGAGAAGACGAAGACCGGCAACTTGCTCGACAACGCGGTCGCCGAGAACGTGCGACGGCAGGTGGCTCGACTGAAGAGCTCGCCGCCGATCGTCCAGAAACTTTACGCGGGCAAGAAGATCGACATCGTGGGCGGCGTGTACGACCTCGCCACCGGCAAGGTCGCACTCGTCTAGACCTCGCTTCGATACCACGAAGGCGCATGGCGTCTCGCGGAGCCAGAGGCAGACATGAACCCGCAAATCGACTGGAAGAATCTCTGGCTTCCGAGTACCTGGATACAGGTTGCCATGTCAGGGCCGATTTCAGCGGAGGGCACAATGGTCCGAAGCCGAGAGTGTGCAGCGGCAATCAACTGAGCATTCATATCGCTGCCACGTGCCTGCACTACGGGCAGGGCATGCTTCGAAGGCCTCAAGGTATTTCGAAGAGCAGACGGAACGACCGCCTGCTTTCGGCCGCAGGCGAACGCGGACCGGCTTGCTTCTTCCGCGCGGCGCTTGTGCATGGTGGCCCCGCCTGCGGACGATCTTTGTCGAGGTCGGTTGCAAAGCTGGTGCAAGCCAATCAGGGCTATGTCCCGCCGTTCGGCGCCGGAGCGAGCTTCTACGTGCGCCCCTTGCTGATCGGAACGAGCGCGATCATCGGCGTTCACGGAGCGATGACTACATCTTCATCGTGCTGGGAATGCCCGTCGGACCTTATTACAAGAACGGTCTGTTCCCGTCAAGGCTGGTCCAGGAACACTACGACCGCGCCAGCACCCAATGGCGTGGGACACGTGAAGGCCGCCGGCAATTATGCCGCCGCCGCGCTTATCGGTGACAAGGAAGCGCGCGCGCGCGCGGCTCGACATCTCGCTCTATCTCGATTCTGCCACGCATGAATTCGTCGACGAATTCACGACGTCCAACTTCATCGGCATCACTCGCGATCGCCGATATGTGACACCCTGATTCCACGTCTGTCTTGCCAAGCGTGACCAACAACAGCCTGCAACGGATCGCCGCGGACCTGGGGTTCACCGTGGAGCGACGGCCGGTTCGCTGGGACGAGCTCGGCACCTTCAGCGAGATCGGCGCGTGCGGAACTGCAGCCGTCATCACGCCGGTCCACTCCCTGGACGCGTGGATCCGAGACGTTGACCTTCGGCGACGATAAGGCGGCCGGGCCCGCGCTCACGAGCCTGTACGAAGAGATACAGGCGATCCAGTACGGCAAGAAGGAGGATCGCTATGGCTGGATCCACCGCTTGGACGACGTCTGAGACGTGCCAGGGCCGACAGGCCGCCGCCACCTCGTTTGCGTCGTGGCTGCGGATCAGGGTCGATGCTTGGACCGATCTCGACCCGGTAGTCGGATCTTGACCACCTGAGGCACTGCGCGCCCTGACGGCGTTTGATTCGTTGTGGGGCTGCCATTCTTGCCGTCGCGCAGATGCTGTTTGATCTCCGGTATCGACAATTCCGGCATGCTGACGATGGCCGCGAGTTCTTCCGCCGTCACTGAAATGCTTTCGACGAACTCTCCGAACTCCCGGCTGTATTCCTCATTCGCGTCGTCAGACGGTTCCACCGCGGGCCTGAGGGTCTTCTGCGGGTGCTTCGCGGCCAATGGTGAAGGTTCATGGTCGATCCCTCTGATATCGTGATAGGTCGGCAACGAGTCAGCCAGGACTGATTTCGATGATGACTCTGCGCGAACGATGATGCCTCCGGCCCTGTCGATTTGCCTGTAGGCACAAGTCTGATTAGGCTGTAAGACGACGGACTTTCGCCGGCAACGGCGGCGGCTGACGCGCCAATCCTGGTTCACGGGCAGACTGCTGTCTGTACTGGTTGCGCGCTTAGTGACCGCCTGCGGTCGCCGGCGTAGCCCGATCCGTGAACCTTCGATCCCAAAAGCGTCAGTGCGTCGTGACCTTGATGCGGCCGGCGCTGACGACCTCGGATGGTCATGCTGCCGCTATCCGACCACTTCCGCCCGACTTGAAGGGCGGCGCCGCTCAAGAAATCATCGCCGTTGGCGCTCGCGTTGAGGCATGCAGGACTCTCCGCATCCGATGCTGCCATCGACCACTCGAATGCTGATGCCCGCGCTAGGAATCTTGGCGTCAAATCCGATCGGCTCACGGCGCTCGATCCAGAACGTGCGCGCACCCGGACCACCTTCACCGCGTATAGCGCCGCCGCCCTTTGCAGAAATCGGCGTCAGGTCGTATTCCGCAACCCCGCCACCATGTGTCACCGGAGTGATCCATCCCAATTGTGCTTTGTGCATCGCCATGAGATGCCCCATGTTCCACTTGCCCATCAGGGCATAAAAATCCCCGGTGACGACTACTCGGCATGCCCGCACGACCAGGGCTGCCTCCGCTCCGCAGTTCAGTCTGATGGGCGTGCCCCAGGCCCAGCGTGTGTCCCAACTCGTGCCCGATGACCTTCTCATCGAACACGCCGTTGATCCACACCGAAGCGTCCGCTCGCGATTCCGTGCCAGAAACATTGCTCAGCCACACGCGGTTGAATCACCACGATTCTGTCCAACCCCGCTGCCCTGTAGAGGCGATCGCCGGTGAGGCGAGCGCGGCCTCGAGCCGCAGCCACGTTGGGGCACTCTCCAGGCCGCGGCACGGACAAGCGAATCCACGGTGTCACCGTCGGCACGATTTCAAGCTTGCCGTAACTCGCCTCGAGGTAATACGCCCGCACCATGTTGATCAACTCGGCGATTCGCGCCAGCGAGACCGGCTCCTCACCCATGTAGTCTGACCAGTACGCAGGCACGACGAGAACCCGCAACTTGCCCACTGCGGGCCTGCGCGATTGCGAGCCCGCTTCCGGCACCGGTGGATGACTGCGCAGGCGCGGCGCCGTCGAGTTGCGCCCTCGCCGCGCTGGCCGAAATCAGACAGAACAGGCAGAGCCAAACAAATCCGCTCGCCGCGCGCGCGAACCAGCCAAGCATCGTCTGCATTGCGCAGCCAACTTCACGCGAGAATTCCTTCGGCGACTGGACGAGGCGATACAGTCCGACGAGTCTGCCGGCGAAATTTCGCCAGATAGGGGCCATAGTGTCGATCCTTTTACACTGCCGAAGATTAGGAGCATGAGGTCTACGCAGTAAGTCGCTGAACCGACGCAATTTCACCGAAATTGGAACGCTTCTTGCGGCATCCATGGCTGCAACGCTTTGACATCGTAATCAACGTGGAGGCTACTATGAAGTCCATCCTCGATCCTTCGTTTCGTTACACGAAAAGCGTCGACACCGATCTGCGAAAAACTTTTGCCAGGTGCGTCGCGAGCTGCGCAAGCCACAACAAGGCCAGTCAACTCATGGCGTCGCATCGACAAGAAGCGTTCTTCCCTTCCATGCGCGGAAGGCGCTGTAGAACGAACCAACGCGTTCGGACGCGACGCGTCGGCTCCAGCTCGGCGGCCCTTCAGTCTTTCTCCGCGAGCAGCCATTTGCGGCATTCGGCGAATTCCTTCTCGACCGCGGCGTCGATCGTCGGGAAGCGGAGGTCGAGCTGCTCGATGCCCTGGACGATCGCCGCGGCGACGACAAGTCGCGTGAACCATTTGTTGTCGGCGGGCACGACGTACCACGGGGCGTGCGGCGCCGCTGTATGCCGGATCGCGTCCTCGTAGGCCTTCATGTAATCGTCCCAGTAGCTCCGTTCCTTGACGTCAGCCGGCGAGAATTTCCAATTCTTCTCGGGCTCATCGAGGCGTTCGAGGAAGCGCTTCTTCTGCTCGTCGCGGGACACGTTGAGGAAGAACTTCAGGATGAGGTAGCCGTTCCGCGCGAGGTAGCGCTCGAAGCTCGCGATGTCCTCGTACCGTTCCTTTCCAGACGCGCTTGGTCAGCAGCTTGTGGCAATACGTAACTGAAATCGAAGCACACC
>ERZ1370068.9396-contig-8178_pt1 | contig 49205 bp, 58 predicted proteins | sample MGYA00561227_ERZ1370068 | MGnify/ENA primary metagenome ERZ1370068 (study PRJEB38410, sample SAMEA6850437) | metagenome | study: Metagenomic assessment of the ecological functions of the soil: analysis of the soil microbiota associated with the... | reverse complement strand
GTGCTTCAGTTCAGTTACGTATTGCTATGACATCGCTCGCGACCGAGTACTCCAAGACGTTCCGGGATGAAAGACCAGCGGCAGCCCGGCCAGGACGTCCATCATGTCCGCCAGCGTCGCGCCGGGATGTCATGACCTTGCGTTCGTTGTGAGCCTGTGAAGATCGTCGCGCGTGATCGAAACGCCGCCATGGCTAGGCCCCGAGCTGTGGCTCATCAGATGGCGAATGGTGATCGGGCCCTTGGCCGGCTCAGTGTCGTCCGGCGCCTTCGCGCCAGGCCGCAAGACGGTGCGCTTCGCGAGCTGGGGAATGTACTCCTCGATCCAGGTCGTCGAGCGTGAACCGGCTCTCCTCGAGAAGGAGCAGCGCGGCGCAGGCCGTGACCAGCTTCGTGTTGGAGAAGACACGGAAGATGTGGTCGACGCAAGGGCGTCTGCGCCTCCCTGTCGGCCCAGCCGACGCTGCGCAGGTCGACCAGATCCCTGCCCACCAGCACCGCCGAGGAGACTCCGGCGAGGATGCTCGCATCGACGTACCGGCCGAGCGCGGCGTGGGCCGGGCCGAAGTCATAGCTGCCCGCCTTCACGCGTCAAGTCTTCCATCGCCGCCACGCTCCGCCTGCCGAGGTGCGCCGGATTATCGGCCGCGACGCTCGCTGCCGCTGGCGAGGCGCGCGCACCCACGGATTCGCTCGCAGCTGTTCAGTCAGCTCCGGAGATTTCCCAGCGCTGCCCCGCTGCTGGAACGATTGGCACCGATGCGCCGATCTCGTCCCTCTTGCTGGCCATGCTGCTCTCGGCGCAGCTGCCGTGGCACGTGCGGATCCGGCGGCCGTTCCGACCTTCAGGACGTGGACTCGATGGAGGCTCGCGTCCAGGGCTGCGTGACTTGTCATGGCCAGAACGGCGGGGCACCGGCAACGGCTACTACCCGCGAATCGCGCGGGCAAGCCCGCGAGGCTACCTGTACAACCAGCTGGCCGCCTTTCGCGACGGCGACGCGCAGTACGCGCCGATGAACTACCTGGTGGCCGTGCCTGCCCGATCCCTTTCTCGCGAGATGGCGAGGTATCGCCAAGCAGCGCCCGCCCTTCGCGGCCAAGCATAGTCACCCCGGGCCGATGCCGCGTGCCGATGACGCGCGGCCAGTCGCTCGTCGCTCGCGGCGGCCGCACAGGAAGGCGTCCCGGCGTGCAGCGCCTGCCATGGCAACGGCCTGACCGGCATGAGGCCCGGTATCCGGGCCTGGTGGGCTGCGCCCGACGTACATCGTGGTCCAGCTGACGCGCTGGCGCGTCGGTGATCGTCATGCGGTCGAGACCCGACTGCATGAGACGGATCGCCGCCCGGCTCTCGAACCAGGACGTCACGGCGGTGGCCGCCTGGCTGGCGGCGCAGGCGATCCACCTGCCGATCCGTCGCCGGAACCGGTCCAACCTCGTGCGCATGCCGCTCGCCTGCGGGAGCCAGCGATGACGAGATGCGGCCTCGCGCTCGCATCTCGCTGGTCTCGGTCGCGTCGTCGCGCTGGCCCGGTGGCGCTCGTACCTCCTGCGCCGGGATGCTGCCGCAAACGCCGGGTCGCGGCAGCCGTCGACGCCACCACGCAGACCATCAACCTCGGCGAGTACCTGGCGCGCGCCGGCGACTGCGTGGCCTGCCACACGAGGCCGAACGGCAAGCCCTTCGCGGGCGGCCGCGCGATGGCGACGCCGTTCGGCAGCCTGTACGTCCCGAACATCACGCCCGACGACGAGACCGGCATCGGCAAGTGGACCGCCGACGACTTCTACCGAATGATGCACACCGGCGTGTCGCGCGACGGCACCTTGCTCTACCCGGCGATGCCGTTCGCCTCGCTACACAAGGTCACGCGGGCCGACTCCGACGCCATCTACGCCTACCTGATGTCGGTGCCGCCGGTGAAGCAGGAGAACCGGCCGCACGAGCTGCGCTTTCCGTTCAACAAGCGCGAGCTTGCTCGATCGGCTGGCGCACGCTCTACTTCAAGGAGGGCGAGTACGTCGCCGACCCGAAGCAGATCGGCCGCAGTGGAACCGCGGCGCCTACCTCGTCGAGGGCCTGGGCCACTGCGCCATGTGCCACACCGCGATCAATGCGCTGGGCGGCTCGAGCGAAGTCCAAGGCGTTCGAGGGCGGGATGATCCCGAACCAGAACTGGTACGCGCCCTCGCTCACGTCGAACCGCGAGGCCGGGCTCGGCAACTGGAGCATCAAGGACATCATCGACCTCGCTGCAGGTCGGCGTTCGCACCGCGGCACGGTGTACGGGCCGATGGCCGAAGTGGTCTACAACAGCCTGCAGTACATGAGCGACGACGACGTCAAGGCCGATGGCGGTGTACCTGAAGGCGCTGCCGCAACGCGACTCCGAGCCGCCGCCCACCAGCCAGGCCCGGCTCGTCGACCCGACGGTGATGGAGGTGGGCCGCAAGGTCTACGCGACGCAGTGCGCGATGTGCCACGGCAGCGAGGGCAAGGGCTATCCGCCGGTCGTATCCGCCGCTCGCCGGCAACCAGTCGATCACGATGGCGTCGCCCGTCAACTCGATCCGGATGGTGCTCAACGGCGGCTACCCGCCGGGCACCGAGGAAGAATCCGCGGCCGCACGGCATGCCGCCGTTCTCGCACATCCTGAACGACGACGAGGTCGCGGCGGTCGTGACCTACATTCGCGTTGCGTGGGAGAACAGCGGCACGCCCGTCGCCGCGGCCCAAGCCAACGATCTGCGCAAGCTGCTTCCGGAATGAGCACCGAGCTGCCCCGAACGACGCCACCGGCAATGCATCGCCGACGGCGATGGCGACGACGCCGAAGTCGACCGCATCGTCGGCCGGGGACCGTCGGGGCGTTCGCGGTCGCCGGGGTCGCGACCGCGCATCGGTGGTGGCGATCTACCTCGCCTCTACTTCTTCGCTTACCTGCCGCGAGGTGCATCGTCCAGTGAGCGCCGATGCCGCCGAGCTCGACCCTGCGCTGCACGCGTCGGAGGCGGTGGCCGTCGCGGCTGAGCGTCGCTGGGCGATACGTCGTCGCGCCATCATCGCGCTTGCTCGGTCGTCGATGATGGTCGTGACCGGCCTGCACTGGGCATCGATGCCGCCCTCGCGCGTCGGAGACGGTCGACGTCAAGCACGCTGCATCTCAAGGGCGAGTTCGTCGAGAGCAACCTCGGCACGACGCTGGCCGCCGACGGCAAGGTCACGGTCGCGCCTCGATTGCCCAGCAGTACTCGTTCCTGCCCGCAGTGCATCGTCGTGCCGGCCGGGATGCCGGTCACCTTCGCCGCGGCACGCACCGACGCCATCCATGGATTCGTCGTCGGCACGCACGAATGCCAACACGATGCTGGTGCCCGGGCTTCGTCGCGACGTTCACGCACGACGTTCCGAGAAGACGGGCGAGATGCCTGATGCCGTGCCACGAGTACTGCGGCACCGGCCACGAAGCGATGTGGGCGCGGGTCCAGGTGCTGCCGCGACGGAATTCACCGCGCGCGCCCGCGCGGCAGAAAGGCTGAGCTGTGTTCTCCGGCTAGCAAGCTCGTGCTCGCGCACTTCTGGGTCGCCTTCGTCGCCTTCTCGGCGCGATCGTGCTGGGCGAGTGGCAGATGTTCGTGCGCAGCCCGCTCGCCGCCTGGGTCAACAACCCGGAGCACTACTACCGCTCGGTCACCGCGCACGGCACCGTCATGGCCTACGTCCTGCCGACGCTCGTCGCGATGGGCTTCGGCTACGCCATCACCGAGCTCGCGCCTGAAGCGGCCGCTGATCGGCTTGCGCTGGGCCTGGGCCGGCTTCTGGCTGGTCATCGTCGGCACCGTGCTCGCCGCGGCGACGATGGCTGCCGGCAAGGCGTCGGTGCTCTACACGTTCTACCCGCCGATGATCGCGAGCCCGTTCTACTACCTCGGCGTCGTGCTGGTCGTGGTCGGCTCGTGGGTCTGGGTCGCGCTGATGTCGATCAACCTGCGCGCGTGGAAGAAGGAGAACCCGGGCGTGACGATCCCGCTCGCCATGTTCGGCAACGTCGCCGGCGCCTATCTCTGGGCCTGGACGTCGGTCGGCGCCGCGATCGAGGTGCTGGTGCTCATCCTGCCGGCGTCGCTCGGCCTCACCGACACGATCAACGCCGGCCTGGCACGCGTGCTCTTCTCGTGGACGCTGCACGCCATCGTCTACTTCTGGCTGATGCCCGCCTACATCGCCTTCTACACGATCGTGCCGCGCGCGCATCGGCGGGCGCCTCTACAGCGACACCATGGGCGCGGGTCGCGTTCGTGCTGTTCCTCGTGTTCTCGATGCCGATCGGCATCCATCATCTGTTCGCCGATCCGCAGGTCGGCGCCGGCTTCAAGTTCGTGCACGCGGCGATGACGGCGATGGTGTCGGTGCCGACGCTGCTCACGGTGTTCACGATCGTCGCCTCGGCCGAGATCGCCGGCGCGGCTGCGCGGCGGCAAGGGCCCGTTCGGCTGGGTCAAGGCGCTGCCCTGGGACAACCCGATGATGCTGGCGGTGACGTTCTCGTTCGTCATGCTCGGCTTCGGCGGCGCCGGCGGCATCATCAACATGAGCTACCAGCTCAACGAGACGATCCACAACACGCAGTGGGTCACCGGGCACTTCCACCTGATCTTCGCCGGCGCGATCGTCATCATGTACTTCATGGTCGCCTACGAGCTCGTGGCCGCAGCTCACCGACGTGCGGCCGCTGCCGACGGCCTCATCAAGGCGCAGCTCTGGCTGTGGTTCGTCGGCATGATGCGTGCTGTCGATGCCGTGGCACCTGGTCGGCCTGCTCGGCATGCCGCGCCGGATGGCCTACTACGACTACACGCCATCCCGACCTCCAGCCGCAGGCGTGGACCGTGATCGTGTCGACGATCGGCGGTCTGCATGCTGGTGCATCTCCGCGCGTGCTCCTGGTCTGGATCCTGGCGCGCGCGCATCGCGACGCGCCGGACGCCCGCCAGCCGACGTTCACGTTCAGCTCGCCCGGCCCACGCCGGCAGGACGACGCCGCGTCGCATTGAACGGCTTCGCGCCTGTGGGTCGCGATGATGATCGGCCTGACGGTCGTCAACTACGGCTTTCCGATCGCCCAGCTCGGCGATGCTCAAGGAGGCGTCGGTGCCGGTCAGTGCCGATCGGTAGCCGATGAAGCCGAGCGCACGGCGTCGCGGCATGGGCCAATCCGTGGCTCCGCTGGAGCGTGATCTTCCTCATCGTGCCTGACGCTGGGCTCGATCGGCGTCGGTTTCCTGCGGCTGCCGTCGGTCCATCGCGACTTCACCGCGCAGGGCCTCTGGGCAAGCATCTGCTCGAGCGGCAGGCGTGCCGGGTGCCTGGGGCCAGGGACGGCGGCGCTGCGCGCCAAGCCGGCCTCCGACATCGACCGACGTCGTCCCTTCGAACGGACCATGGCTACCGGGCCGGGAGCCGAAGACGCGATCGGCCGGGTGCCACGCTCGCGCTCAACTGCACCATGTGCCACGGGCGCAGGGCTGAGCGCCTGAACGCGCCGAACCTTGCCGGGCAATACCCGGAGGTGGGTGATCAAGCAGCTAGCAGCGACTACCGGAGCGGAGCGCGCGACCCGATCGCTGGAAGCTCGCGACAGGAGCTGACCGAGCGCCAGAGTCGACGATCTCGCGGCCTACTACGCCTGCCTTGAAGGCACGGACGGCGCCGACCACTACGACCGAAACCCTGCCGGCCCTGGTCCGCGTCGGCGCGTTGATGCGCAACATCGCTCCCGCATCTCGTGCCACGGCGGCGTCAACCGCAGCTCGGGGCGCCTCGGATCGAAGGCATGCCGCACGACACCTGGTGGCGCAGCTCGTCGCCTGCGCCGGCGACGCCAGTGCAACAACGAGCAGCCCAGTGCTGCAAACATGGCCCGCGCCGCGATCAAGACCGCGAGATCGAAGAGGTCTCTGCCTTCTCTGCCCGCAAGGCATCGGAGCGGGGAAAGCCGCTAGCCCGACGCGCCTCGCCGCTGTCTGCGCGCTCACAGACCCAGCTCTTCAGGACCGCCTCGCGCAACGCCCGCGCCGCGGGGTCGAAGCTTGCGCGGACGGGGCGAGGTCGACCTGAAGCTCGCCTGAACCGTCGCCGGCCGGGGCGAGAGCACCATGATGCGATCGGCCATGTAGATGCGCCTTCCTCGACGTCGTGCGTGATCAGCAGCACGGTGTGGCGCTCCTCGCCGAGGATGCGCAGCAGCTCGTTGCGCATGCGCAGGTTCATCAGCGCGTCGAGGGCCGAGAACGGCTCGTCCATGTACAGGATCTCGGGCTTCACGACGAGGGCGCGCGCCAGCTCGGCGCGCTTCGAGCATGCCGCCCGACAGCTCGTGCGGGTAGCTGGCCTCGAAGCCCTTCAGCCCGACCATCGCGGCGTAGTGGTCGGCGAGCGCGGCCTTGTCGCCGTGACCGTCGCCGTTCAGGCCGAACATCAGGTTCTGCTGCACGGTCAGCCACGGGAACACCGAGCCGTGCTGCGAGATCACGATGCCCTTCGGGCTCGGACCGACGTGCTCGACGCCGTCGACCGTGACCGTGCCCGCGATCGGCGCCGCTCGAAGCCGGCGACGATGTTCATCAGCGTCGACTTGCCGCAGCCCGAAGGCCCGACGATCGCGACGAACTCGCCGTCGCCGACGGCTGAAGCTGACGCCGTCGATGACCGGCAGCGCGCCGCTTGCCGACACGAAGCTCTTGCTGACGCCGCTGACGACGATCTTGCTTAGCGGACATAGCGCCACTTCACCGGTCTTGAGCCGCTCGAGCAGGCGCGTGACGCCGTCGAGCAGCAGCCCGATGACGCCGATGATGATCATGCTGGCGATCACCAGGTCGTAGCGGTTGCCGGCGTTGCGCGAGTCCATGATCAGGTAGCCGAGGCCGGAGCGCAGCGCGATCATCTCGGCGGCGACGACGACCAGCCACGCCACGCCGATGCCGATGCGCATGCCGACGATGATCTCGCGGCAGCACGGCGGGGATCACGACCCGGCGGAACAGCACCGTAGCGCGAGACGCCGAAGTTCGCCGCCGCGCGCAGGTAGCGCCGCTCGATCGTGTGCACGCCCGGCGTCGTCTGCACGATCATCGGGAACACCGACGAGATGAAGATCAGGAAGATCGGCGACAGCGTCGCCGACGCCGAACCACAGGATCGCGATCGGGATCCACGCGATCGGCGAGATCGGCCGCAGCATCTGGAAGATCGGATTCAGCGTGCGGTAGGCGCCGCCGACCCAGCCCATCCAGAGGCCGAGCGGCACGGCCAGCAGACACCGCCAGGCCGAAGCCGATGCCGACGCGCGAAGCAGCGACGCGCCGATGTGCTCCCACAGCGTGCCGTCCTGCGCCAGCTCGAGCGCGCCGGTGACGACCTGCCACGGGCGTCGGAAAGATCGCGCTGTTCGTTCTCCACGACCACGACCCACCAGACCGCGATCAGGACCGGACCACGACCAGCAGCGACGGCGCGGTGCGCTTCAGACGGTCGCTCAACGCGCTCCCGGCTCACGCTGCCCATCCGCTGGCATGCGACGCAGCCATCGCCGCTGCTCAGCCAGTTTGCGCGCACGCCAGCGCAGCGTCGGCCACCCTGGCGCCGGAGTCGGCGTCGACGATCACGCTCATCTGCCCGCTCGGCGTGCGCGCGTGCAGGCAAAGCTGTAGGTCGACGCGATCTCGAACGGCAGGCGGAAACTCTGCCCCGGCATCATCAGCGCCGGGCCCGAACACCTGCGGCACGTCGTCCGAGGTTTCGCAGCAGCAGCACGTCGTTGATGCCGAGCGTCAGGCGGATCGTGTCGGGCAGGATCTCGATCTTGTCGCCGGCCATGCGGCGCGCCCAGGTGCCGTGCGGGATCTCGAACAGTTCGTCGCGCGAAGCCGGTCTCGATCGGCGCCAGCGCAGCCCAGGCCAGGCGCCGAGCGCAGCAGCGACAGCGAGTCGCGAGCAGCTGAGCGCAGCGCCGCGCGAACGCGGCTGCCTCGCCCGGACCTTCGCGCGCGCATCGCCGCGCCGTCACTGTCGCCAGCAGCAGCTTGACGTCGTGCACGAAGTCCTCGGCGTCGTGGCCATAGGGCATCATCGCGCGCAGCCTGCCTTCGCGGTCGATCAGGAAGATCGGACGAGGTGTGGTCCATCGCGTAGCCGTCGGCCATCGGCACCTTGATGGCGACGACGCCGTAGTTCTTGCGCATCGCCGCCAGCGCCTCGGGTTGGCCGGTGCCGCCGACGAAGCTGGCGTCGAAGGCCGCCAGGTAGGCCTTCATGCTGCGCCGGCGTCGTCGCGCTCGGGATCCACGGTCACGAACACGCACCTGCACCGCTGTCGGCTGCTGCGCCGAGCGCGCTGGCGCGCCTGCGGCCAGCGTCGCCAGCGTGTGCCGGGCACACGGCAGCGCAATGGTGAAGCCGAACGACAGCAGCACGACCTTGCCGCGGTAGCGCGCCAGCGTCAGCTCGGCGCCGTCAGAGCCGCGCAACGCGAATTCGGGCGCCTGGCGCGGCGGCTCGAACACGCCGGCCTTCAGCGCCGGCGCGGCCGCGCGCGACGTCGCCGTCGCGACCGCCAGCAGCAGCGGATCAGCAGCCAGGAAGCGACGGCTCGAGCAACAGTCATCGGTCGCACGGCTCAAAGCGCGATGGCGGCGGCGCGCGCCGCCTTGGCGAAACTCTCGTCCATGTACTTCTCGTAGGCGATCGGGCTGCTTGATCGTGCCGGCCTCGATCGACAGCTGCATCAGCTCCTCGAACTCCGCGCGGATCATCCGCAGGTCGCCGTAGGTCACGCGGTCGACCGGATTTTCCATCACGAAGCGGAGGATGTTCGGGTCCTGGTTGAAGAACTTGCGGCCGGCGGCGATCGCGACCGCCTTGTTGCGGTTCTCCTGCTTCTGCGTCGAGCCAGACTGGCCAGCGCCGAGCACGTGGTTGACGAGGTCCTGCACCAGCGGCCGGTTCTCCGTGATCAGCTCCTCGCGCACCGTCAGCACGCAGCAGATGTAGTTGCGCCACTCGTCGCGCGTCATGCGCAGCGGCGCGCCGCGTAGCCGGCGCGCTGCGCGGCGGCGCCGAACGGCTCGCCGGTGCAGTAGGCGTCGACCGCATTGGCGTAGAGCGCCGCCGGCATGTCGGGCGGCGGCATCTCGACGATCTGGATGTCCTTCGGCGTCATGCCCTCGCTGCGCCAGCATCTTGCGCAGGAACAGGAAGTCGACGGCGAAGCGGCTCGGAATGGCGATGCGCTTGCCGGCGAGGTGCCTGAAGTGCTGGTACGGCGAATCGGTGCGCACCATGATCACCGGCGCCCGGAGCGGTGGCCGAGCGACACGATCTTGACCGGGATCTTCTTGTCGGCCAGGTCCATCACCAGCGGCGCCAGCATGTAGGCGGCCTGGATGCGGCCGGCCATCAGCGACTCCTTGATCTCGGGCCAGCCGTTGTACTTGCTGTACTCGAACTCGAACTGCGGCCCGCCGCCCTTCGCCGCGCTGTTGGCCGCGGCCCGGGCCACGCAGGCCACCGGCAGCGTCAGGTTGCAGGTCACCGGCAGGCCGCCCACCAGCAGGGGCTTCGGCGCAGCGGCAGCCGCGGTCCCGGGCCAGGTCAGCGTCGGCAGCACGACGCCGAGCGCACCGATCAGGAGCTTTCGGCGAGGCAGGAGCGAGGGCGAGAGAGGTGACAACTCGGACGGGTTCGGGACAGGAACGCGCGTCCATTGTCGGTGAACGAGGCCAAGCGGAGCTACATCACGCGGAACCTGGAAGCATGGGTCTCGCTCACACCAGCAAGGTCTCGCTGCGCTGCTTCAGCTTGATGCTGAGGCGACCGTGGCCGTCGCGAAGCAAGGCTGGCGATGGCGTTCGCGTTCACCACCGTGCTCCGATGCACCTGCCAGAACACTGCCGGGTCGAGCTGGTCGATCAGCTCGCGCAGGCTCACTCGGATCAATGCCTCGCCGTCCGGAGTGACGACGGCGGTGTACTTGTTGTCGGAGCGGAAATAGCACACTTCCGCGATCGTGATCAGTCGGACCTCACGGCCTTGCGACGCCGTGATCCAACGCAGATATTCGCCTTCGCGCGGTTCTGCCAGCCGCTCGATCAGGCCATCGAGGCGCGCCGGGGTGCTGCCGATGCGCTGCTTCAGGCGCGTGACCGCCGTCGCCAGCCGGGACACCGACAGCGGCTTGAGCACGTAGTCGACCGCACCGTGCTCGAACGCCTGAATGGCATGGTCGTCGAAGGCGGTCACGAACACGACATGGCAACGTCCGTTGACCTGCTGCGCCACCTCGAGTCCCGGTCAATCCCGGCATCTGGATATCCAGGAACAGGATGTCGGGCTTGTGCTCCTCGAGAGCGCGCAGCGTCTGGATGCCGTCTTCGACGAGGGCACAGATGCGCAGATTCGGCCACAGTGCGGCCAGCGCATCGCGCAGCCCGGCGCCCAGCAGCGGTTCGTCTTCAGCGATGATCGCGCGCGGATCGTCGGTCATGCGATCACGTGCTGCGCCGGCTCGCCGTCTCGGCATTGCGCAGGCCTGCCTCAGTTCGGCCAACGCGGCCGCGATGCGACCGGGCTCCGAAGAGCCGCGCTGCTGCGCGACCCTCAGGTACGCGGTGACTGCCTCGAGCAACGCCTGCGCTTGCGCGGCCTCGCGCGCGCGCGCGTTCAGCGCCTGACGCATCGCCTTCAGCACCAGGTCGTGGTCGACCGTCGCAAGCTCTATCTGCAGGCGTTGCTGGGCCAGGCGCTCTGCCTCGGCCGCCCGTTCGGCCTCGACGGCGCGCAAGACTTTCTCGTCGTATCGTGGCGCTGCTCGCATACACATACAGGACAGCAGGCGGACACAGGAACGACAAGGCAATACAAGTGCTCCACGATCATCGCGTGCAACGGTTTCGGCGGCGTGCTTCCGAACCCGCTGAGGGATCGATCACGACACCGAGGACCGAGCCCGATCGCGACGACTGCGGAGCCCAGCCGCTGGATACGCCACCCAGACCGAGATGCCACGCGCGACGGCGACCAGCGCCACCGCCAGGACCGCCAGGGTCACCATCACAGTGCTGAACATGAACAGCGTCAGCGTGGCGATGCGGACGACTCGTGTCACCCCAGTCATACCTGGGGCCGACGAAGTTCAGGGCCGACCAGACCACCGCGAACGCCAACCCGGCGATGATCGAGCGCCGGTCGAGCCGCTCGACGACATCGGCTCGCCAGCCGGGCCAATCGAAGGGCGCCAACGCCGAACGGCTCATGCGACTGCCGCTGCAGGCGGGGGCCGAATGGCAGTCGCATCGCGGCCATCACGCCGCCTTCTTCCGCGCCGGTCAGGCGCAGCGATGCCTCGCCGCCGTAGAGCCCAAGCATGCGAGCGCGCAGATTCGCGAGGCCCAGACCGCGCCCGCTGGTCGCCCGGAAGCCGACGCCGCTGTCGGACACGTTGAACGCGAGCCAGTCGCCGTCTCGATGCGCCACCACCCGCAGCAGGCCGCCGCCGGGCCGCGGCGAAAGCCCATGCTTGATGGCGTTCTCGACCAGCGTCAGCAATGCGGCGGGAGGAATTCGGTTGCCGCGCAACGCAGGGGATACCTCGATCTCGTAGCGCAAGCGCGCGCCCATCCGCAGGCGCTGGATTTCGAGGTAGCCCTCGGTCAGGGCCAGCTCCTCCCCCAGCACTGCCTCCTGGCGCTGCATGTGGACGCGCGCCGCGCTCATGTAGTCGATCAGCCGGGCCAAGGTGCGACCGGCGGCAGCCCTGTCGGTTTGATACATCTGCACGATGGTGGCCATCGTGTTGAACAGGAAGTGGGGCTCGATCTGCGTGCGCAGGCGCAGCAGTTCCGCCTCGGCGCAATCAGCCCTCAGCGCGAGCAGACCCATTCGCGTGCGATGCAACTCCTGGCGGATGACCGTTTCGCGTCGCCACCAATACATCGCCCCCGACCACGGCCGCAGCCGACAGAGTGTTGAACAGCAGGTTCTTGCCATACTGGGATAGAGCCCAGGCCTTGCGGAGCTCGCCGCCGGATAGGTCGTCAGCTCGAAGGCGATCCAGTGACCGACCGCCGACCCGAGGGCGAACGCCACGACCGTCCGGATGCACATGCGAAGGCTCGTCGGATAGCCGCCTGACGCCAGCCGCGCAGCCAGCATACCGGGCGCAATGAGCAGCACGCTGCGCCTTGCAGCAGCTGCCAGAACCGCGGCAGCCACTCGAACGTCGTTCGGCGCCATTGGCGATCTCGAGGGCGAGCATGAGGCTGGCGTCCCACGCGCAAAGCCACCAGGATCGCGAGAATCAGCTGGAGATGGCTCCGTACCGATCGCCATCGCTTGTCGACTTGCGGGCTCTCTCACGGCGACCGACGCGTCCATGTCCGCACTGTAGAGAGATCGACCTCCCAGGGCCAGCGGGTGCGACGAAATGCCGCCAGCCGTTCGTGAAACCGGGCCCGGAGGGTGTGAAGCCCTGAAAGGCGCGCCCGAGCTCGAGTTGGGAGGATGCCCCAGCTGAGTCAGAACTCAGGCCCTGGGACCGAGCGCCGCGCGTTTTCTTTGTCGATATCGAGGTGGCGCATCACCGGCACGCCGTGCCTTCATCCCATTTGGCCCAGTCGGCGAAGATCAGCTTGCACGCCGGGCCAGTTGGCAAGGCGCGCGCCCCAGCGGTGCTGGGTGCCCATCGATCAGCAGCCGTCGCTCGGTTGGCCGGATCTCGAAGTGACCGGATTGGCTGGGGAGTCACAAGCTGATCCTCATGCGCAGCGGACGCGCGACCCACTTTCGCCCGGAATCGCGATTCAGAACGTTTCAGCCCTGAATTCAGGCGGCTCAAGGACTTAAACGGGGCTCGGCCGACAGTCGACTTCGCCAACAACGCACCACGGTGCACACCTGAAGGAGATCCGATGAACACCTCGATCAAGAGCCGCGCCGCCGTCCCTCGTCGCCGCGATTGCCGTCACCTTGGGCACGATCGACCTGATCGCCGACTACGCGTTCCCCGTCGCCCCGGCAGTTCAGGTGGCGTCCACCGCCCGCTGAGGCCCGATCGGCTGCCGAGACTTTCAATGACTGTTACCGAGACTGAACGCGATGAAACAGCCCTTTTTCACTTCCGCCTGGCACCAGGTTGCGTCGCATTCGTCCTGGCGGCGCTGGCGGTCGACGCCGCGATGGCACAGGACGTCGCACTCGATGCCACCTGCGCCCCGCTGCTGACGCATCAGCAACGGCGGCTCTATGACAAGGCCAACGTCGGCACCGATGCCTTGCGCCAGTTCGTCTTCATTCGCCGTGCCATTCTGCAGGTCGACGTCTATGAGACCGCAACCTGGGCGGAATCTCTCAACGCGGCACGCGCTGTTTGCGGGGAGTCACCGCGCAACGGTGATCGCCGCAGTCAAGCACCCAGCGGGCACCCGCCCGCGGCGGCGCGCTCGGTCGCGCCAAGATCGCTCGCTTCGCCCAGGATGACCAGGGCGGAGCCTGGACCTGCATCTGACATGATCTCCGGAATACGCCTGAACCAGGCGATTGCGGACCTGCAGCGTCGCCGCGAAGCCGATCTGCGCCTTCTGCATCGCGACCATCGTCTGCTCGAGGCTCACGGTCGGGTTGTCGAGGCATCACCTCGCGCTGCATCCGGACCGCGTCGTTCTGCGACTTGCTGACGGCGCCGAGCGCCTGGGTGAGCGCCTTCTGGAAGCCGGCGTCGGCGGCGCCGCGGCCGGCCTTGTTCGCGAGCGGAACGCCGTCGGTGCCGAGGCCGGCGCGGGCGACGGCCTGGGCGAAGTCGAAAGGCTTCAGGGTGACGTTCATGGCGGGCTTGCTCCGATGGCGGGATCGTAGGCGACGGCCAGCCGCCGCCGTTGGCGCGAACTGGCGCCGCAATGCCGCCCTGTTTCGCGCATCCGCCAGGGGCGTTCGAATAATCGCTGCTAGACCCGGCGGGCCTTCGCCCCCGGCTGCACGCGATCACCTCCATGGACAACGCCGTCGCCACTCACGCCCAACGCCTCGCTGGCCGTCCCGCGACGTTCGCCGGCCGCATCCAGGCGATGCCGGCTGCGCAGCAAGATCAGCGCGCTGATCGGCGTCGCCGCGCTGGCCGGCGTGGTGTTCGCGATGACGGCGTGGAATCTCACGGCGACTACAAGGTGCTCTACGCCAACCTGGCCGACAAGGACGGCGGCGCGGTCATCGCCCAGCTGCTCGCAGATGAACGTGCCGTACCGCATGTCCGAAGGCGGCGCGGCGATCCTCGTTCCGGCGGCGCAGGTGCACGACCTGCGCCTGAAGATGGCGACCGCCGGCCTGCCGAAGGGCGCGGTCTCGGGCTTCGAGCTGATGGACGGCGCCCGCTTCGGCCAGACCCAGTTCCAGGAGCGGCTCACCTTCCAGCGCGGCCTCGAGGGCGAGCTGACGCGCTCGATCGGCTCGCTCGCCGGCGGTGCAGGCGGCGCGCGTCCACCTCGCGCTGCCGAACCAGAACGGCTTCTTTCGCGAGCAGCAGAAGCCGAGCGCCTCGGTGCTGCTGACGCTGCATCCCGGCCGCGCGCTCGACCGCGCGCAGATCGCCGGCATCGTCCACCTGGTCTCGTCGAGCGTTCCCGAGATGAGCCCGAAGGCGGTCGAGCATCCTCGACCAGAGCGGCGCGCTCCTGACCGGCGGCAGCGACGCGCGCCCGGCGCCGGCCTCGACGCGCAGCAGCTCGCAGTACGTCAGACCAGATCGAGGCCGGCTACACCAAGCGCATCCTCGAGCTGGTCGAGCCGATCGTCGGCCACGACAACCTGCGCGCCAGCGTCACCGCCGACGTCGACTTCTCGCAGACCGAGGCGACCTCGGAAGAGTTCAAGCCGAACCAGGGCGCCGACGCGAGCGTCTCGATCCGCAGCCAGCAGACCACCGAGCAAGGCGGCGCCGGCGGCGGCGGCGCTGGCCAAGCGGCGTTCCGGGCGCGGCCGTCGAACCAGCCGCCGATCGCCGCGACCGCGCCGCTCACCGGCGCCTCGCAGCCGCTGCAGGGCGCGCCGAGCGGCAACGCCGCGCGGCAGCGGCGGCCGGCGCGAGGCGGTGACCAACTACGAGGTCGACAAGACCGTTCGCGTCACCAAGAGCGCGACCGGCAACGTCAAGCGGCTCAACGCCGCGGTCGTCGTCAACAACCGCAGCGTCACCGACGCCAAGGGCAAGACGACGCAGGTGCCGCTCGACGAGCGACGAGATCGAGAAGCTCACCGGCGCTGGTGCGCGAGTCGATCGGCTTCAACAAGGAGCGCGGCGATTCGGTCAAGGTGATCAACGCGCCGTTCAAGGTCGAGCCCGGCCTCGACGACCGACGCGCAGACGCCGTTCTGGAAGAGCCCCGAGCTGATCGACCTGATCCGCGCCGCGCGCGCTGCCCGCCGGCCTGGCGCTCGTCGCGATGCTGGTCTTCTTCGGCCTGGTGCGACCGGCGGTGAAGACACGTGTTCGTGGCGCGGCCGGCGCAGCTGGCGCGGCCGGGAGACGCGGATCGACGCCGTCGTCGACGACCAGCACGCCTACCCGGCGCCGGCAGCTCGCCGCGCCGGCGTACCTGCGCCAGATCGAAGGCGCGAAGGCGCTCGCCAAGGACAACCCGGCCGCGGTCGCCGGAATCGTCCGCGGCTGGGTCGGCGGCGGCGAAGTCGGCGTAACGCGAGTCAAGCAAGGGAACCGCAACCATGGCACTCGACGAAGCCGGCCTCGAAGACTCGGCCATCCTCCTGATGTCGCTCGGCGAGGAGGAAGCGGCCGCGGTCTTTCGCCACCTCTCGCCGCGCGAGGTGCAAAGCCTCGGCGCGACGATCGCGCGCATGACCTCGGTGCCGAAGGAGCGGCTCGACAAGCGTGCTGGCCAAGTTCACGACGCATCGCCGCGGGCCGCAGCGCCCTCGTCGCCGATACCGGCAGCTACGTCAAGAACGTGCTGCGCAAGGCGCTCGACGAGGACAAGGCCAACTCTGCTGATCGACCGCATCCTGCAGAACGGCGACATCTCCGGGATCGAGGGCCTGAAGTGGATGGACGCGGCATCGATCGGCGAGATGCTGCGCCACGAGCATCCGCAGATCGTCGCCGCGGTGCTGGTCCACCTCGACACCGACCAGGCCGCCGGCGGTGCTGAAGACCTTCGCCGAGCGCGCAGCGGAACGAGGTGCTGCGTGCGCATCGCCACGCTCGACGGCATCCAGCCGTCGGCGCTCAAGGACCTGAGCCGAGGTCATGGGGCGCATGGTCACCGGCGGCGAGCAGGCGCGCATGGCGCCGCTCGGCGGCGTCAAGACCGCGGCCGAGATGATCAACCTGATGGGCACCGCGATCGAGACCGCGGCGCTCGACTACATCCGCGAAGCCGACAACGACCTGGCGCAGCGCGATCATGGACAACCTGTTCACCTTCGACGACCTGATGAACGTCGACGACCGCGGCATCCAGGCGCTGCTCGAAGGAAGTGCAGTCCGAAGCGCTGGTCATCGCGCTGAAGGGCGCCAAGCCCGAGCTGCGCGAGCGGATACTGAAGAACATGTCGACGCGCGCCGCCGAGACGCTGCAGCGAGGAGCTCGACGCGCGCGGCCCGGTCCGCGTCGCCGAGGTCGAGGCCGAGCAGAAGGAGCTGCTCAAGGTCGTCCGCCGCCTGGCCGAGGAAGGCCAGCTCGTGATCGGCGGCGGCAGCGGCGATGACTTCTGCGGTGCGTCAGATGACGCCAGCTGCGCCCGCGCCGCGCCCGAGCGCGCGTGCCGCGCCGCGCGACCTCTATTCGCGCTTCATTCCGCGCGAGGAGCTGAGCTCGTTCGCAGTCGTGGTCGTTCGGCGACGTCTCGGGCGCCGCCGGCGACCGCTGCTCCCGGGCGCGAGCCCGAGCTGCCGAGCGATCCCGCCGAGCTGCTCGCGCAGCAGCTGCGCGCGGCGCGCCAGTGCCGGCTACCAGGACGGCTACCGCGACGGGCTGGTCGCACTCGAAGGCTTCAAGCAGAGCTTCGCCAGCCAGACGACGACGCAGGTCGGCGCGCTGGTGCGCGCTCGGTCGGCGAGCAGCTCGACGCGCTGCAGCAGGAGATGGCGCGAACGCTCGCCGCCGCGGCGGCGTCGCTGGCGCGCCAGGTCCTGCGCAGCGAGCTCGCGGCGCGGCCCGAGTGCGTTGCCGCGGTCGCCGAGCAGGCGATCGACGCGCTGCTGCTGAGCGCGCGCCACATCGTGCTGCGCATCCATCCCGACGACCTCGCGCTCATCACCGGCAGCTCGGCCGGAGGCGATCGCCGCGCGCGGCGCGCGCCTGGTCGCCGACGCGACCGATCGGGCGCGGCGGCTGCCGGGTCGAGTCCGACATCGGCCTGGTCGACGCGACGATCGACGAGCGCTGGCGCCGCGCCGTCGCCGCGCTCGGCAGCGACCTGACCTGGCAAGCCGGATCGGCTGACGACGCGAGCCCGCCGTGAGGACGCCACGACGCTCCGCCGCGAGCGCTGCCGTCGGCGCACCGACGAAGTGGCGCCGCTATCTCGCCGACCTGCGAGCCGCGACCGCCGAAACACTGCCGCTCGAGACGCAAGGCCGGCTGGTGCGCGTCACCGGCCTGGTGCTCGAAGCGGCCGGCATCCGCGTCCCGGTCGGCTCGGTCTGCGAGATCCACCAGGACGATCGCGCGCGGCGACGCGTCGCCACCGGTGATCGCCGAGGTCGTCGGCTTCTCGGGCGACCGCGCCTACCTGATGCCGACCGGCGACGTGCACGGCCTGTCGAGCGGCGCGCTGCGTCATGCCGCGCCCCTCGCCGGTGATGGCGATGAAGCTCGGCACCGCACGCCATCCGTGGCGGCGCACCGTCGACCGCACGCTGCACCTGCCGGTCGGCGACGGCCTGCTCGGCCGCGTCGTCGATTCGCAGGGCCAGCCGATGGACCGCAAGGGCCCGCTGGCGCAGGTGCACGACGAGCCGGTGACGCGCCGGCCGATCAACGCGATGGACCGCGACCCGGTGCGCAACGCCGCTCGACACCGGCGTGCGCGCGATCAACGCGATGCTCACCGTCGGCCGCGGCCAGCGCATCGGCCTGTTCGCCGGCACCGGCGTCGGCAAGAGCGTGCTGCTCGGCATGATGGCGCGCTACACCGCGGCCGACGTGATCGTCGTCGGCCTGATCGGCGAACGCGGCCGCGAGGTCAAGGAATTCATCGAGGACATCCTCGGCGACGAAGGCATCCGCCGCTCGGTCGTCGTCGCCGCGCCGGCCGATGCGCCGCCGCTGGTGCGGCATGCAGGGCGCCAACTACGCGACCGTGATCGCCGAGCACTTCCGCGACCGCGGCAAGAACGTGCTGCTGCTGATGGACTCGCTGACGCGCTACGCGATGGCGCAGCGCGAGATCGCGCTCGCGATCGGCGAGCCGCCGGCCACCAAGGGCTACCCGCCGAGCTGCTTCGCCAAGCTGCCGCAGCTGGTCGAGCGCAGCGGCAACGGCAAGGCCTGGACGACGGCGGCGGCTCGATCACCGCCTTCTACACCGTGCTCTCGGAAGGCGACGACCCGCAGCGATCCGATCGCCGACGCCGCGCGCGGCATCCTCGACGGCCACATCGTCCTCTCGCGCGAGCTCGCCGAAGCCGGCCACTATCCGGCGATCGACATCGAGCGCTCGGTCTCGCGGGTGATGACCAACGTCGCCGCCGGCGACCACCTCGACGCGGCGCGGCGCTTCCGCCAGCTGCACGCGCGCGCTACCAGAAGGCACGCGACCTGATCCAGCTCGGCGCCTACGCGCCCGGCCACGACGCCGAGCTCGACCTCGCGGTGCGCCTGCACGAGCCGATGGATCGAGCTGCTGCAGCAGAACATGAACGAGCCGGCGCGCCTCGACGACAGCCTCGCGTTCCTGCACGCCGTGCTCGCCGCCTGACCCCGATTTCCAGCCCGAAAGCCCGCGCGCATGACCGAAGACCTGCAGCCCCTCGCCCTGCTCCTGGCCCAGGCCGAGCGGCAGCGCTACGACGCGCTCGCCGAGCAGCTCAAGGCCGAGACCGCGAAGCGCGCCGCCGAGGCGCAGGCCGAAGCAGCTCGTCGCCTACCGGCGCGAGTACGAGCAGCGCTGGAGCGCGGAGTTCTGCCGCGAAGGCAAGATCGAGCTGGTCCGCTGCTACCAGGGCTTCATCCAGCGCCTGTCGCAGGCGGTCGAGCAGCAGCAGCGCGTCGCCGCGCACGCCGCGGTCGCAGGTCGAGCGCGCCGAGGCGATCGTTCGCGGCCACGAAATGCGCGCCGCGGCGCTGAAGAAGCTGATCGAGCGGCGCCTGCGTGAAAGCGAGCGCGCCGCGGCGCTGATCGAGCAGAAGCGAAAGCGACGACCGCGCGGTGCGCGCGGCGTGGAACCGGCTGACCGCACCCGGGTCGACCGGCCGCCTTGTGATGGCGGCCTGGCAAGGCGGCCCCGGTTCGCGTCAGCGCAGCGCCCCTGCCGCTGGTCGCGCGTCAGCGCCCGCGCCGGCGAATGTACCGGCACCGGGCGCGCGGCCGAGAGCGCCGCGACTCCGCGCGCACCCTTCGCCGATGCTGCTGCGGCAGAGCCGCGACGAGGGCGCGGCGCCGGTCGCGCCGCACGAGCGCACCTCGCCGATCCCGCGCGATCAGGAGGCCAGCACCAGCAGCGAGACGAGCGAGCCGGCAGAGCATGCCGACCTCGCCGACCAAAGCCAGGCCGCGCGCGGCGATGCCGGCTGCGTCGACTGCGGCAGAAGCTCGCGTCGAGCCGCGCTACCGGCCGACGAAGCGGCCAGGAGCTCGTCCGCGGCGAGAAGGACACCAGCGCGTCGTCGGACGTCGACAGTCGCTCCGAGCGCCGCGGCGTCGGGCGATGCCCGCGCCGACGGCTGGCTGTGCACTAAGCCCTGGCCGCCGAACACGCCCTCGCCCCGACGACCGAGCGCGCCGATGGCGGGCGCAGTCGCGCTGCCGCCGACGTCGGTGCCGAGGCCGCTGACCGACGCCAACGCCAAGTCGCGAGCCGATCTCGCTCGCCACGAACTCGGGCACACAGCCTGGCCGGGCCGACGCGGCGCGGCAGCGTCCGCGCCGACGCGAACGATGCACGGGTCGCTGCGCGCGCCGCCGCAGGCGGCGTCGACGCCGATCCGCGCGCGAGCACGCCGACACTACCGCCCCCTTGCTCCGAAGCGGCCCGCGCGAGCGAGACCGGGGCGCATCGTCCAGGGCGCCGAAGCGCGCATCGACGCCGGCGCCGGCGCTTGCCGCCGGCACGCGAGCCCGACCGGCGCAGCGCCTGCCGCCGCGCGCGCGCCGACCGAGCTCACCTTGGCGACGCCGATCGACTGCGCCCGACTTCGCCGCCGCGCTTCGGCGTCCAGGTGAGCGTGCTCGGCGAAGGACGGCGTGCAGCAGGCCGAGCTCCATCTCAACCCGGCCGAGACCGGCCCGGTATCGATCCGGATCAGCGCTCGATGGCAGCGAGGCGCGAATCGATTTCGGCGTCGATCTGGCGGCGACCCGCGCTGCCATCGAGCGCAGCCTGCCCGGAGCTCGCGTGCCGCCCTGAGCGACGCCGGCCTGACGCTGACCGGCGGCGGTGTCTCGCAGCACGCGGGCGGCCGCGCGCCGTCGGGCGACGAAGACGGGTCGCCTTCGCGGCGGCCGCCGGCGCGCGCTTGCCATGCGGCCGATGGCGTCGCGCCGAGCGCTGCCGGGCACCGCCGCGTCGCCGCCGGCGGCGTCGATCTCTACGCCTGAGCGGCGGCGAACGACGCGCCGTCTGGGCGCGAAAAGCGGCCCTTATCGCCGCTTCGCGCGCGGGCCCCGGTTTCCATAATTTCCTCACGGCAAGACAGCTGCGCGTCTGGCGCAGGCGCTGCCGTGAACCGGCAGCGTGCGCCGGCCCGAAGGAGCTTCGATGTCCGCAGTGATCGCCGACCCCGGTCGCCGACGTCGCGCCGATCCCGCGCGCAGAGAAAAAGCTCATCGTCATCGCGCGCAGCGGCGCTGGCGCTGCGTGCTCGTGCTCGGCGGCCGGCGCGGTGGTCTTCCTGAAGCAGCGCGCGGCGCACGCCGCCGCGGCGGCCGATCGACGACGAGCGCGGCCGCCGAGCACGCGACGACACGCCCGCGCATCTGATCGAAGAACTGCGCCGATCTACCTGCCGCTCGACCCGTTCGTGGTCAACCTGCGCCGACAAGGATGCCGACCGCTACGCCCAGATCGGCATCACCGCTCGAGCTCGACAACGGCGTCTCGGCCGACCAGATCAAGGCCTACATGCCGGCGATCCGCAACGCCGTCCTGATGGTCCTCGCCAACAAGAGCTCGCGCGACCTGCTGAACCGCGAAGGCAAGGAGCAGCTGGCGCCAGGAGATCATGCGCGAGAGCGGTTCGGCCGATGGGCATCGAGACGGCGTCGCCGGAGCCGATCACGGCCGCGCCGGTCGAGGTCGGGGCGAGCGCGCCGGCGTGGCCGACGCGGCCAGCCCAGCCGAGCCGGCAGCGAAGCGCCCGCCGCGACGCCAGCGCAACCCGATCCAGCACGTCCACTTCTCCGAGCTTCATCATCCAATGAACGACCAGATCCTCTCGCAGGACGAAGTCGACGCGCTGCTGCAGGGCATCACCGGCGAGAGCCAGACTCAGCTCGCACGAGGCCGTCGGCCGAGGGCGGCGTCCGCGGCTACGACCTGGTCGAGCCAGGAGCGGATCGTGCGCGGGCGCATGCCCGCGCTCGGAGATCATCAACGAGCGCTTCGCCACGCAACATCCGCACTCGGCCTGTTCAGCTTCATCCGCAAGAGCCCCGAGGTCTCGATCGGGCCGATCACAGGTGCAGCAAGTACAGCGCCTTCCTGCGCGAGATCGTCGGTGCCGACCAACTTCAACATCGTCTCGGTGCGCGCCGCTGCGCGGCCGGGCCTGGTCGTGTGCGACCCGACGCTGGTGTTCGCGCGTGATCGACGCGCTCTTCGGCGGCGCCGGCAAGTACCACGACGCGCATCGAGGGGCGCGACTTCTCGGCCACCGAGCAGCGCGTCATCCGCGCGCCTGGTCGACGTGGTCATGGCCGACTACAAGCGCGCCTGGGACGGCATCTACCCGCTCGAGCTCGAGTACCAGCGCTCGGAGATGCAGCCGCAGTTCGCCAACATCGCCACGCCCGGCGGAGATCGTCGTCTCGACCTCGTTCACGCTCGGAGATCGGCGAGGCCAGCGGCACGATCCACTTCTGCATTCCGTACGCGACGCTCGGAGCCGATCCGCGACGTCCTGTACTCGACGCATGCACGGCGACTCGAACGACGCCCGACCGGCGCTGGGTCAACCTGATGACAGCAGCAGATCCAGGCCGCCGAGGTCGAGCTCGTCGCCGAGCTGGCGCAGGCGCCGGCGACGGTCGAGCAGCTGCTGGCGCTGCAGGCCGGCGACTTCATCGAGCTCGACCTGCAGCCAGGCGATCCAGGCCAAGGTCGCCGGCGTGCCGGTGCTCGACTGCCACTACGGCACCTCGAACGGCAAGTACGCGCTCAAGGTCGATCAACTGCTGCACCGGCTCGCGCGAGAGCTGGCTCGGAGAACGCAATGTCCGCTGACAACCGCTCCGGCGCCATGCCCGCCGACGGACGCGATGGCCGCCGATGGGCCGCCGCCGATGGCCGAATGCCGAGACCGGCGTCCGAGGTGCACGAGGCCGCCGACCAGGTCGCGCCGGCGTCGTTCGCCGAACTTCGCGCCGACCACCGGCTCGACCGCGGGCAACGACATCAACATGATCCTCGACATCCCGGTCCAGCTCACCGTCGGAGCTGGGCCGCACGCGGATCCCGATCAAGAACATCCTGCAGCTGGCGCAGGGCTCGGTGGTCGAGCTCGAGGCGATGGCCGGCGAGCCGATGGACGTGCTCGTCAACGGCTACCTGATCGCCCAGGGCGAGGTCGTCGTCGTCAACGACAAGTTCGGCATCCGCCTGACCGACATCGTCACGCCGAGCGAGCGCATGCGCCGTCTGTGCGCGCGGCTAGTCTTCCCTTCCGTTTCCGACGACGATGATGCTCGAACGGTTTGAGCTCGGTCCTGTGGTTCCTGCGCGATCGTCGCGCTGATCCCGGTGACGCCTGTGGCTTCTGAAGCGCACGCCGCTCGGCGGGGCCGGCGCCTGCCGGCGTGATGAAAACCGTCGCGATGCTGCCGCTCTCGACCTCGCAGCGGATCGTCACGATCGAGGTCGGCAGCGGCGACGAGCGGCGCTGGCTCGTGCTCGGCGTGACGCCGAACTCGATCACGCGCGCTGCACACGATGGCGCCGCACGACGGCGCGATCGCCGTCCGGCGGTGCCGATTCATCCCGCGTTCGCGCAGATCCTCGGCCGCCTGCGCCGCCCCGGCGCCGGAGACCCCGGTGCCCGCTGAGCGGATCGCCCAGGCCGAGCAGCGCCGCGGCGACGCCGAGCTCGACGAGCGCCTGCGCGGATCGTCGCGCGGCCGAATCGCGTGGCTCGCGTTCGTCGTCCTCGCCGCCCTCGCGCTCGTCGTGACCGCCTTTCCCGCCACGGCGCAGACGCCGCCCGCCGCCGGCGCGACGCTGCCGCTCCTGATCGGCCAGAGCGCCGGCGGCACCAGCTACTCGGTGCCGGTCCAGACGCTGCTGTTCTTCACCGCGCTCAGCTTCCTGCCGGCCGTGCTGCTGCTGATGACGAGCTTCACGCGCATCGTCATCGTGCTGAGCTTGCTGCGCCAGGCGATCGGCACCCAGGCGGCGCCGCCGAACCAGGTCGTGGTCGGGCCTGAGCCTGTTCCTCACCTTCTTCGTGATGGGGCCGACGATCGACAAGGTCTACGCCGACGCCTACCAGCCCTACGCCGAGAACAAGATCGACTTCGACGAGGCGCTCAAGCGCGGCGAGATGCCGATGCGCAGCTTCATGCTGAAGCAGACGCGCCAGGCCGACGTGATGCTGTTCGCCAAGCTCGCGAAGCATCGACCCGGCCGGTGAAGACCGCCGACGTGCCGTTCAAGGTGCTGGTGCCGGCGTTCGTGACGAGCAGAGCTGAAGAGCGCGTTCCAGATCGGCTTCCTGATCTTCATCCCGTTCCTGATCATCGACATGATCGTCGCCAGCGTGCTGATGTCGCTCGGCATGATGATGCTGTCGCCGGTGCTGATCGCGCTGCCGTTCAAGCTGATGCTGTTCGTGCTGGCCGACGGCTGGAACCTGCTGCATCGGCTCGCTGGCCGCCAGCTTCGCCACCTGAGCGACACGCCGTCGATGGACTCACAACAGAGTCTTCACCTTCGGCCAGCAGAGCCTGTACATGCTGCTGCATGATCTCGGCGCCGATGCTGCTCACGGTGCTCGTGGTCGGCCTGGTCGTGAGCATCTTCCAGGCGGCGACGCAGATCCACGAGGCGACGCTCTCGTTCGTGCCCAAGGTGATCGCCGCGGTCGCGGTGCTCGCGATCGCCGGGCCGTGGATGCTGACCACGCTGGTCGAGTACCTGCAGCGCACGCTGCAAGTCCATCCCGCACCGTCGTCGGCTGAGATGCTCGACCTTCACCGAGGCCGCAGGTCCTCGGCTGGATCACGCCGATCCTGTGGCCGTTCCTGCGCGTGCTCGCGCTGTTCGGCGCGCTGCCGGTGTTCGGCCAGCGCGGCGTGCCGATGCGGGTGCGCGTCGGCGCTCGCGTTCCTGATCGCGTTCTGCGCCCAGGCCACGCTGCCGGCGATGCCGGTGATCCCGCTCGATTCGGCCGCCGGCGTGCTCGTCGTGCTGCAGCAGATCGCTGATCGGCGTGTCGCTCGGCTTCGCGGTGCGCATCGTGTTCAGCGCGGTCGAGTTCGCGGGCGAGATCATCGGCCTGCAGATGGGCCTGAACTTCGCCGGCTTCTTCAACCCGATGACCGGCGGCGAGGCGACCGCGGTGAGCCGCTTCTTCGGCATCTCGGTGACGCTGGCTGTTCATCGTCAGCGGCGGCCACCTGCTGGTCATCGCCGGCGGTGGTGCAGAGCTTCCAGGCCGTTCCCGGTCGGCGCCGAGCCGTTCGCGTTCCTGCGCAGCGGTGCAGCCGCAGCGCTGGGGCGCCGAGATCTTCCGCCTCGGCCTGTGGATCGCGCTGCCGCTGATGCGCGATGCTGCTGTTCGTCAACCTCGTGCTCGGCATCATCGTCGCGCGTCGCGCAGCAGATGAACATCTTCGCGATCGGCTTCCCGATCACCGCTCGGCGTCGGCCTGGTCGGCGTGCTGCTGACGCTGCCGCTGATGCAGGTGCCGTTCACGATGGCGCTGGAGCGGATGCTGCAGAACTTTCGCTAGCGTTGCTCAAACCAGACAGCGAGTACACGGCTTCATTTCTCCGTCGCCCCTGCTCAGCGTCGTCTCGTACCGGTCGTGACTTGCGACCGCGGGTGCTGCCATGCCAGGGCGCGACAATGCGGCATGCTCGATCCGTCCGCCTGAATGTCGCCGTCCTGGCTGATCGTCCCTCGCGTCGTTGTTGTTCGCCACCATGGGCGCGTGCGTCAGAGCTCGCATCCCACGACTACGGCAGCGGCGAGATCGTGATGTACCGCGGACTGGTCGGTGCGCTCGTCGATCGGCGTCGTCAGCCGCTGGCGCGGCGACTCTCTGCGAGACCACCGCTGCCGGCTCAGCACTTCCTGCGCAGCCTTTCCGGTGTGATCGCCTTGTGCGCTGTGGTTCTACGCCATCGGCAAGCTGCAGCTCGCCACGGCCGTGACGCTCAACTACACGTCTTCGTTGTGGCTGGCTGCTCGTTCGTCCTGGGCGGCGCGGTGACGGCACGGCGCAAGGCCTCGGACCTGGCGCTCGCGCTGATGGCGCTGGCCGGCTTCGTGGGCGTCGTGCTGGTCCTGCAGCCGACCATCGCACGCGAGCAATGGTGGGCTGGCCTGGTCGGCCTGCTGTCGGGCGTGGTGTCGGCCGCCGGCTACCTGCAGGTCGCGGCGCTCGGTCGTGCGGGGGAACCGGAGAGCCGCATCGTCTTCTATTTTTCCGTCGGCGGCATCGTCGGCGGCGCTGCCTCGAGCAACTTCACCGGCTGGCATGCGCACAGCCTGGAGCGGTGTCGGCCTGCTGCTGGTCGGTGGGCGTGCTGGCAGACCGCGGCGCAGCTGATGCTGACGCGCGCCTTCACCCGCGCGGCCGCACGCTGGTCAACGCCAGTCTCCAGTACCTGGGCATCGGCTTCTCGTTCCTCTACGGCGTGGCGCTGTTCGACGAACGCGTCACCTGGACCGCAGCCGTCGGCATGGCTGTTGATCGTCGCCGCCGGCGTGTTCGCCACGGCGCTGCGCACGCCACCGCCGCCGCCGCGAGCCGGGCGCGCGGACCGGCGCTGACGGCGTCGGCGTCGCAGCGCGAACGACTTGACCCCCGGAGTACGCATGGTGATGAGCAGAGTGCCGAGAGCCGGATCCGGCGACGCGGGAATCGACTGCCGCGACGCTGCGCGAGCTGAAAGCGGTGATCGACGCCGCCTGGCGAGCTGAAGCCGGGCGACGTTCATCCGGCGATCGTTCGCGAGGTCGTCGAGTACGTGATCGATGCCCTCGATGCCGGGCGGCTGCGCGTCGCCGAGCGCCAAGGCGTCGGCCGCTGGACGGTCAACGAATGGATCAAGCAGGCGGTGCTGCTCTCGTTCAGGCTGACCGACAGCCGGCTGATGCAAGTCGGCGGGGTTCCTACTTCGACAAGATCGATTCCAAGTTCGCCGGCCTGACGAGACCGAGAGCTGCGCGCCAGCGGCGCTGCGCACCGTGCCGCCGGCGATGGTTCGCCACGGCGCCTACCTCGCTCGCGACGTGGTCGTGATGCCGAGCTTCATCAACATCGGCGCCTATGTCGACGAGGGCACGATGGTCGACGGCTGGGCCAACGGTCGGTTCGTGCGCGCAGATCGGCAAGCGCGTCCACCTGACGCGTCGGCGTCTGCATCGGCGGCGTTCTCGAGCCGGTTCAGGCGCAACCCGACGATCGTCGAGGACAACTGCTTCATCGGCGCGCGCTCGTCGGAATCGTCGAAGGCGTCATCGTCGAAGAGAACTCGGTGATCGCCGATGGGCGTCTCACTCGGCCAGAGCACGAAGATCCTCGATCGCGAGACGCGCATGATCAGCTATGGACGCGTTCCGGCCGCGCTCGGTCGTGATCGCCGGCGACTCTGCCAGTCGCCCGACGCCAGCTACGGCTACGGCGTGCGCGATCATCGTCAAGAAGGTCGACGCGCAAAAGCCGCGCCAAGACCAGCGTCAACGAGCTGCTGCGCTCTGAGCCTCAGATCTCCTGCTCCAGCGAGAGCACGCTGGTGATCGCGAGGGCGAGCTTGGCGAGCTCGATCGAGCTGGCGACGTGGTCGTTCATGCCGGCGCTCGATGATAGGCCTGCTTGTCCTCGACCATCGCGTTCGCGGTCAAAGGCGATGATCGGGACTTGCGCGACGCCGCCGCCGACGCGCGAATCCGGCGCGTGGCGGCGGAGTCCGTCCAGGTTGGGCATCTGGATGTCCGTCAGGGATCAGGTCGAACCTTCCGGCGGTGACCTTGGCGACGACTTCCAGACCGTCGCAGGCCATCTCGCAGTTGTGGCCCATGCTCGCCAGCATCGCCCGCACGACGTGCTGATTGACCTCGTTGTCCTCGGCCGCCAGGACATTCAGCCCGCTCGCGCCCATCTCGGCAGCGCCGTCGAAGGCGAGTGTCGGCGCTGGCGATGTTGAGCGACTGGCCGCGGCGCGGGCTCACGCTGACGCGAAACGTGTTGCCCTGCCCCGGCTCGGTCTCGACGTCGATGCGCCCGCCCATCAGCTCGACCAGGCCGCGGCTGATCGCCAGCCCGAGCCCGCTGCCGCCGTAGCGTCGGGCGATGCCGCTGTCGGCCTGCCTGAAGCGCTCGAACAGCCCCGGCAGCGCATCGGCGGCAATGCCGATGCCGGTATCGCGCACCGAGGCCACGAGCTCGACCCGGTCGTCGTCCAGAGGCTCGGCGCCAATGTCGACGCTGACCGAGCCGCGCTCGGTGAACTTGACGGCGTTGCCGATCAGATTGAAGAACACCTGGCGCAGCCGCCCCTCGTCGCCGAGCAGCACCGCCGGCAGGTCGCGCTGGAAATGCAATGCGAGCGTCAGACCCTTGTCGTGGGCGCGCGGCGACGGTCGACGCGCCACGTCCTCGACCAGACGGCGCGGATCGAATTCGGCGATCACCAGCTCGAGCCGTTCGGCCTCGACCCGCGACAGATCGAGGATTTCGTTGATGAGCGCGAGCAGCGCCTTGCCCGAGGTGCGGATGGTGCGCGCGCGTAGCTGCGCTGCTCGTCGGTCAGCCGGGTCTTCGAGCAGCAGGCTGTTCATCCCGAGAACGCCGTTGAGCGGCGTCCGGATCTCGTGACTCATCGCCGCCAGGAAGTGCGACTTGGCGCGGTTCGAGGCTTCGGCGGCGGCCTTGGCGCGGTCAGCTCGCGCTCGGCCAGGGTGATGTCGCGCATGACGCTGACCATGCCGCCGTCGGGCGTGCGTCGTTCGATCACATGGATCACCGCTGCCGTCCTGCAATTCCAGCTCGAACGTCGCGTGGCCGCTGGCGATGGTCGCCCAGCGCTGCTCGCGCCAGGCGGCCTGCTCGACCGGGTCAGCGGCGAGGGCCTGCCGCGCCGGCCTCGACCAGGCTGCCGAAACCGACGCCGACGCCGATCACGGTCCGCAACCGCAGGGAACATCTCGAGGTAGCGGTTGTTCCAGGCGACAACCCGGTCCTCGGCGTCGCACGGCAGGAAGCCGTCGGCCATCGAGGGCCAGCGCCGGTCCATGTTGTCCTTCGCGCGGGCGAGCTCAGCCGGGCGTGGGCGAGCCGACCGATCTGCCGGTACGTCGCCGCGCCGGCGGCGAGGATCATCGCGATGAAGGTCGCGGTGACCATCACGATGAGATTGCGGTCCTGGCGCCAGTCGGCCGAGTGCCGTGTCGTGGGATGTTGCCCCGTAAATCGCAGCGAACGGTGAGCAGAGGCATCGACGGGACCGGCGCGCCGTCAAGGCGCCTGCGGCCGGATCGGAACGCTTGAGAACCGCGCGGGCAGCGGCTCTGATCCGTTCGCCCAGCTGGACGTTGCTTCGCTCAGACCGGTCGTCGCCAGCAGCTGCCCGTCGTCGCGCTCCAGCGTCACGACCAGGCCGGGAATCTGGATCGACTGGGCGAGGATCGTCGTGATGATCGACACCGGCACTTCGGCGACGCGGCACACCTGTCGCTCCAGGCCTAGCGTGACGACGCGAGCGGTAGATCGCTCGCTCGGAAGTAGCGGGGGTTCAGCGCCAGCGCGCTGATCGCCAGCGCCAGCGTCGACTGGGCGAAGCGATGTCGGAGACGAACTGCGGCGTCAGCGGCAGGCCCAGGCGACAAGTCTGTTCGCGCGCTACCGCGAGCACGCGGCATCGGCGTCGATGACGGCAACAGATCGCGGTATTCCAGGTTGCGCTCGACTCGCCGCGCAGGATGTTCTCAGCCAGGCCGACCTCGAACTTGCCGCCCCGGCGCGAGCAGATCGCTCATCGCCGCGAGCAGCAGATCGGTCTCGATCATGGTGCGATTGAGCGCTGCCTCGGCGCCGCTCTGCGCAAGCGTGCGACGTCCCTCGGTCTCGACGATGGCGTCGTGCTCGGCGCGCTGGCACCAGCCAGCCAGCCCGAGCCCGCGGCGACGACGACGCAGCGCCGTCACCGCGCCCCAGATCACCAGCGTGGAGCGGATTCGCCGCAGCGTGCTCGGCATGGCAGGGAAGGTTCGCAGCGCGTCCGATGTCGCTGCCAGCGGCCTCAGTGCAGCTCGACGCCGGTGGTGGGACTCACTGACCTGCTTCCGAGCTAGGCGCATTGTGGACCCGCAGCGCTTGAGCCAGCTCGGCGGGATGTTTGTTGACAGAATTTCCCGGCTGCAGGCGGCATCGGCGGCGCTCGGACGCGCTTCGCTCCATGCGGCCCTTGCGGCCACCGACGCACGAGCCCGCACCGATGTTGCAAGCGATCCCGTCACTGGGTCTCGGTCTCGGCGTGCGTTCAGATCGCCTGCTCGAGGCTTCGGCAGCTCGCGCTTCAGCAGCTCCTGGACGTCGCTCGGCAGGCGCCGCCCATCGCCGCGCCGTTGGCGACGAAGGCGGCGACGCCCCAGTTGACCGGCGTTGTCTGCAGATGCGTCGTGACTTCGGTGCAGGCCGATCGCGTTGCCCGACATCGTCCCGGTGATGGCGCAGTCGATATTGCCGCTGCGCAGGTTGGCGACGACTTCGGCGAACGCCGTCTGAACCGGTATGGCACCGAGCGCGGCGACCCAGTCCGACTGGGTTGCGCTCGAGACACGAGATCCCTGCGGCCGCTCAGGTCGGCCAGGCTTGCCACCGAGTCGGGTGCAGAAGGTGATCCTGCGCCGGATAGGCGTAGATCGCGAGGCAGCTCGCTGCCGTAGCGCTCGCGCAGCACTTCCGTGAGATAGGGACGGAAGCGCCGACGCTGCGCCGCAACGCGGCCATGTCGGGTTCAGACCCGCCAGGTCGGGCATCGCCAGCTCGGAATCGTCGACCGCGCTCAGGTTGAGCAGCGAGGTTCCGAACGGAACGACGCCGAGCTGCACTCAAGCGCAGCATCTCCTGGCCGCGGATGCCGGCGCGATCGAACGGCACGATCTCGGCCGTCGCACGGCCGCCGCTCAGACGCGCCAGCTCGCCCGGGTCAGAAGGCTCTTCATGGCGCGTGTACTGGTTCACCGCCTGCCAGGCCGCCGACGATGCGCAATGCGACGTGGCGGCGTGACTGCGCGGCGCATGGGCCGAGTGCAGCAGGAACGCCGCCAGGCCACCCGGGCAGCGCCGGACCAGGAAACAGCCAGGGGTCACGCATGAACCGCGCCCAGCGTCCTGCATCGATTCGCCACATGCCATCCCCTTGCCTTGAACAGTGCAGGATTGTCAACGCCGTATGGCCCGTTCGATCCCGGCAATAGAAGGCCGGACCCGCGGAGGTGCAACTTGTGCACGCTTGCTGCGCCGCCGGAAGGTGCCGGGCAATGTCCGCTATCGTCCGGCCAGGTGCTCGCTCTGCGGTAGAGCAGCACGCCGGCCCAGGCGAGCGATGCGTACAGGCCGAGCGCGGCGAAGCGCCTTCATCGCTCCGCGCCCAGCGCGCGCGTCGGTCGAGCTGGCCGTAGCGGCTCGAACAGGAAGATGAAGTCGTGGAAGCTGTCGGCGCCGGTGCCGCCGCCGATCAGCGGCAGCAGCGGATCGGCGGCGTCGTAGGCATACACCGATGCATCCATCCCGCTCGTCGCCATCCAGGGCGAGGCAGATCGCGGCACCAGAAGTTGTCGCCGCGGCGGTGCAGCGAGACGGCGCAGGCGGCGGCATGGAGCAGCTGACCGAGCGTGCCGCCGGCGATGCGCAGCGCTTCGCCGAACGGCGCAAGGCGCAGTGGCCGGCCTCGTGGAACAGGATCACTGGTGAGATGGAAGGACCGGCGGATCGGGTCATCCGGCTGACCAGCACCGCCGTTCCACAGACTGCGGCGAGGGCCCGTGCGGCGAGCCAGCCGTACCAGACACCGGGCGCAACGTCCCACGGAACGTCGAGGAGACGCTCGCGCAGCGAGCGGCTCTTCCGCCAGCGCCGTGGATCGCTGCTCGCTCATGGGCAGCGCCGGCGTTGCATGGCAAGCAGGATGCCATCGCCGGGCGCGAGCGTGCCGGCTCGTGCTGCCAACGCCGGCAGTACTTCGCGCCGCGGCTGCCTCTCTTGCGCCGGCGGCTCGTGGCGAATCAGAGGCCAACGCTAATCGCGGTCGCGGCGAGCCGGTGCTACTGCCACGGCGCTTCTCGAAGGAGTTCGCATGCGAACCTGCCACCTCATTCGATCCGCCTGGCACTCTGTCGTCGGATCGGTCCTCTAACACTTCGTGCGCCGCGCACCGCGCGAAGAGCGCCTCGGCCGTGCTCGCGCTCGCTCACGGCGATAGAGCGCTGGCCGTAACACCTTGCGCTGTTCGGACCGAAGGCACGCGGCACCACCTTCGGCCAGGCCACATCGCGCGACGCTGTCTGGCCGAAGATCATGGTCCATTCGCTGACGCTGCAGCATCGACTACCGCACCGGCGCGATGCGCGACGAGTCGTGATGAGCCGCGCCGAGCCGCTCGGCGGCGGCGGCTATCCGCTCTCGGCCAGCAGCGCAACGACCAGTTCGTGAGCTGGCGAGCTCGCCTGGAACCCGGCCGGCACGACCGCCGGCGGCGCCGCAGCGCTGCGTCAGCGCGTCCATCAGCTCTGGATGCGCCGCACGGCGTGCTCAGAAACGGCGCAACGCAGCAGCGTCAGCGATGCGCCGGCGACGGCGGCGCGAGCGCGGTCTCGTTCAGGCTGCCGAGACCGCTTCAGCGCGGCAGTGACGATCGGCGCCGACGGCCTGGTGCGACGCGTCGAGCTCGATCGTCCCGATCCGGTCCTCGGCGACACGCCAGTCGGTGACGACCTACGACGGCTACCGCGTGGTCGGGCGGCATCCGCTTCCGATGCGCGTGCGCAGACGATCGCCGGCTTCACGGCGTGCTCGACCTGCGGTCAAGGACGTGCAGGTCAATCCGCCGCTGGCGCTGGCGGTGCCCGACGCGGCCCGCAAGCATCGCCGAAGCGGTCACCTCCGAGAAGGTCGTCGACGGCGTCTGGTTCCTCGCCGGCGGCTCGCACAACAGCGTCGCTGATCGAGATGAAGGACCAGCATCGATCCTCGTCGAGACGCCGCTCAACGACGCGCCGCAGCGTCCCGGTGATCGCGCACGCGCAAGCGGCTCGTGCCCGGCAAGCCGATCCGCTACCGCGGTCAACTACGCACGGCCACTTCGACCATTCCGGCGGCGTTGCGCGCCGCGGTGGCGGAAGGCGCGACGATCGTCACCCACGCCGACAACGCGGCGTACTTCGAGGCGCATTCGGCCAGGCCAACGCGGTCCTGCCCGACGCGCTGGCGCGCTCGGGCAAGAAGCCAGTGTTCCGGACGTTCGCCGACAAGCTCGAGATCGGCGACGCGAGCCGGCCGGTCGAGGTCCATCGCATCGTCGGCGGCCCGCACAGCGAGGCATCGCGTTGGTCTACCTGCCCGCGAGAGCTCCTGATCGAGGCCGATGCCTTCACGCCGCCGGCGCCCAACACGCCGCCGCCCGGCGGTGGTCAACGCCAGCAACGCCAACCTGGTCGACAACATCGAGCGGCTGAAGCTGTCGGTCGATCGCATCCTGCCGCTGCACGGGCAGGGTCGTGCCGGTCGGCCGACCTGTACGCGGTGACTTGCAAGCGAACGCACACCGCGCTGACAGCTCAGCCGAGGCGCGCTCGATCTCCGAGAAGCTGCTGGCGATCGGCGTGATGTCGATCGGCTGGCCGAGCTGGCGCTCGACCTGCGAGCGCGAGATCACGCCGCGCACGCGCGCGGCGTCTGTGCCGTCGCAGCCTCGACGACGAGCAGGTGGTTGCGGCCGAAGCGCTGCAGCGTCGCGATCGGCGTTGCCGACGGTTGCGGCCGCGCATGCGGTCGTAGTCGATCGCGTCGAGCGCCGACGAGCTCGGTCATCACGTCGGCGACGCACAGCTCGTCGTAGTGCGGATGGCGCTCGTGGACGACGCGCATCTGCTTGTCGCCGCCGAGGTCGGTGGCGGTGATCAGGCCCTCGATCGAGCGGCATCTCGGTGACGACGAACAGCATGCGCACGCCCTGGTAGATCATCGCCTGCTCGGCCTGGCGCAGCGGTCGTCCGCGCGGATGCGTCGTCGCCGCCTTGACCTGTGGTGAGGTCGGTCGCCGGCGTCGAGCGCCGGCGGGTCAGCTGACCGGCACCAGCGAAATCGCTGGTCCATCGGCCCCTGGGCGATGGCCGTCCCGCGCTCAGGCGAAACGCAGGCAAGGCAGAAGCTAAGCTCATGGTGCACCCCGAAAAGTTTGGGCGACGAAGCGCCGCGGGGGGCAATGACGTTACTCCCGAATCGCTGGTCGTGCCAGCAACGCCTCTGCTAACCTGCGCTGTACGCTCGCACGCGACCCGGTCGAGCGCTCCTGCCGGCCCGGGCGACGCGCGAAATCTGGAGACCCGCCATGTCCGGAAGACCTGATCGCGATCGAGGCCGCCGTCAAGACCTACCTCGACGGCCTGCACGAAGGCGACGCCGACAAGCTGGCGGCCGTGTTCCACCCCGACGAGCTCGCTCACCTGCGAAGAGAACGGCACGCTGACGCCGCTGCCGCGCGACCAGGTGGCTCGAGGCGGTGCGCAACCGCCCTTCGGCGAAGTCGCGCGGGCTGCCGCGGCACGACCACATCCTGCAGATCGACCAGGCGTCGCCGACGATGGCGTTCGTGAGCTGAAGTGCGCGCCGCCGCGCGTCGTCCACCGACTACCTGTGCCTGCTCAAGGTCGAAGGGCGCTGGCAGGTGGCCCAGAAGGTGTTGCGCGACGGAACGGCGCGAGGAGATTACTGCCTGAGGGGCGTGACCGTCATGCCGACCTCGCGCGACCACAGCCCGCCGCCGCGTGCCGCCCTGAGCGCCCTGCCCGCCTGGCTGCTGACCGGCGGCTGGCGAGCTGAGCTGCCCGCAGCCGGGTACGCGCCGCTCGACGCCTCCGGCGATCCAGCGCCGCGCCGGCATGCCGGACCTGCACAGCGTGCTGGTCTGGCAAGCGGCCGGATGCTGTTCGAGCACTACCGTCGCTCGCGCCGACAAGCTCGGTCCGGCGACCTGGTTCGAGGCGCGAGGTCGCCTTCGGTCCGGATCGCTGCTGCACGACCTCGCGCCGATCAGCAAGAGCGTGGTCGCGTTGCTGGTCGGCCAGGCGGTCGGGCGCGGCGAGATCGATGTCGCCACGCCGGTGCTCGACTTCTACCCGGCGCTGACGACCTGCGCCCGCGACCGGCCGCGCGACAAGATCGCGATCTCGCACTCTGCTCGACATGGCCAGCGGCCTGGCCTGGAGCAAGTCAACGGCACCCTACGGCACCATGAGCAACGACGAGACGCGGCTGTGGTGGGAACGAAATCCCGCGCGCTACATCCTCGATCGCCCGCTCGTCGCCGCGCCCGGAGGCGCTCTGGAACTACAACGGCGGCCATATGCCGTCCTGCTGGCCGAGATGCTCTTGCGCAACGCAGCGGTCGCAGCCTGCTCGATCTGGCGCGCAGCGACGTGTTCGAGCCGCTCGGCATCGTCCACTGGGAATGCGCGCACCGGCCAGCACGGCCGGCCGCTGGCCTACGCCGGCTCTGCGCCCGACGCCGCCGGACCTGCCGCGCCTCGGCCAGCTGATGCTGGCCGGCGGCAGCTGGCAGGGTCGACAGGTCGTCCTGGCGACTGGGTAGCGGCGACGCTGCAGCCGAGCATCACCATCGGCAGCGGGCCGCTGCGCTACGGCCACCACTGGTGGGCGGGGCGGGTTCCTCGTGCCGAGCGCAGCCTGGCGTGGACCGCCGGCCTCGGCAACGGCGGGCAGCGCCTGCTTCGTCGTTCCCGACCTCGACCTGGCCGTGGATCATTCACCGCCGGCGCGCGCAACTCCGAGCAGATCGCACGCAGCGAGCTTCGCCTTGTTCCGCCAGATCGTCGCCGCCGTCTAGATCGCCCGCGCGCGGACTACCGGAGCACGTCGTCGGCCTGCGCGATCACGGATGGCGGGATCGTGAGGCCGAGATCCTTGGCGGTCCTGAGGTTGATCACCAGCTCGAACTTCGTCGGCTGCTCCACGGGCAGCTCGCCGGGCTTGGCGCCCTTGAGGATCTTGTCCACGTAGGTCGCGGCGCGCCGGGCCAGGTCGGCAGGTTGCGGTCCATACGACATGCAGGCCGCCGGCATCGACGTACTCCGCTGAACGAGAACATCGCGGCGCCAGCCGGTGCTTCGCAGCGAGTTCCGCAAGGCGTCTGCGCTCGCTGGCGAACACCGGTGTCGAGAGCACGATCAAGGCCTGCGCGCCGCCCGTTGATCATGGTCGAGAACGCCCGTCGAAATCCTCGGCAGCGCGCGCCTCGACGGATTGGAGTTGAACTCCCAACGCATCGTGCCGCGGCTTCGGCGCCGCTGACGATGTCGGCTTGGGTCCGATCGAGAACGGCACCGGGTTGCGACAGGAACGCGACCCGGCCGACCGTCGGGACAGCGAGCTTGAGCTGTTCCAGGCACTTGCCGACCAGCTCCGGGAACAGGAGCGACAGCCCCGTGACGTTGGCGCCGGGCCGCGCCAGGCTGGCGACGAGTCCGCTCGTCACCGGATCGCCGACGCTGACGAAGACGATCGGCACGGTGCGGCTCGCGTGCTGCGCCGCTTGCGCGGCGAGCGTGCCGCCGGCGCTGACGATGACGTCGACCCTGAGCCGCCGCCAGCTCGGCCGCCAGGCTCGGAGCAAGCTCCGGCCTCGGCCTGTGCGGATCGATAGTCGATCACGACGTTTCGGCCTTCGACGTAGCCGAGCGCGCGCAGCCCTTGGCGGAAGGACTCGATCAAATGCACGCGTTCTCAGGCTGGAATTGAGGAAGCCGATGCGAGCGATCTTGACCGGCACCTGCGCTTCGGCGGCGAGCGACCGCGGCATCGAGTGCGCTAGCGGCGATCAGGAAGTACCTGCGCTGGGCGCTGAACATGCCTCGCGCCTTCCCGAAATCCCGCGCCGGAGTCTAGCGCCCGAACCTGCCGCCAACTTCGAATTGAAGCAATCGCGCAGTTGTGGCAGTCTGGGTTCTGGGCCGATGCGCTGGTCCAACCGCCGAGAGCGCCGTTGCCCAGGAGTCCGCATGCCAACCATCACGCTCAACGTCAGCGGCGGCGCCCGCGCCGTCGACGCCTGGGATCCGGACGATGCCGCTGCTCTATGCGCTGCGCAACGACCTCGGCCTGCACGCCGCGAAGTTCGGCTGCGGCCTCGGCCAGTGCGGCGCCTGCACGGTGCTCGTCGACGATGCGCCGGTGCGCTCGTGCACGATCGGTCGCGCGATGACGCGCGGGCCGTCGCGTCGTCACCGCCGAAGGGCTCGGCACGCCCGAGCGGCCGCACCCGGTGCAGGCGGCGTTCATTGCCGAGCAGGCGGCGCAGTGCGGCTACTGCACCAACGGCATGGTGATGAGCACGGTCGCGCTGCTCGCGCCGCAGCGCCGCGGCCGACGCGCGAACAGGCGCAGCAGGCGCTCGCCGGCAACCTGTGCCGCTGCGGCTCGCACGATCGCGTCCTGCGCGCGGTGCAACGCGCGCGCCGACGCGCGAGGACCTGAGCGTGGCCGCCCACGTCAGATCGCCCTGCCGGTCGCGACGCCTGACGCGGCGCGCCTTGCTCGAAGCCGGCGCCCTGGTGGTCGGCTTCGGCTTCGCGCTCCGCCGCTGTCGGCCCGTGCCAAGCCGCCGCGCAGCCGCCGTGCGCGCGCAGCCTGCCGCTCGACGCGGTCGACTCGTTCCTCGCCATCCGCGGCGACGGCACGGTCGTCGTCCACTCGGGCAAGGTCGACCTCGGCACCGGCCACCGCATCGCGATGCGCCAGATGGTCGGCGAGGAGCTCGCCGTCGGCGTCGACCGCATCGAGCTGATCGAGGGCGACACCGCGCTGACGCCGAACCAGGGGCCGACGGCGGGCAGCAGCGGCGTCATGCGCGGCGGCGTCGAGCTGCGCCAGGCCGCGGCGACGGCGCGCGAGGCGCTGCTCGCGCTCGCGGCCGAGCGGCTGCAGCTTGCCGGTCGGCCGAGCTGACGCTTGCCGACGGCGAAGTGCGCGCTGCCGGCGGTCGCACGCGTCGCCTGTCGCCGAGCTCGATCGGCGAGCGCGGCTTCGACGTCAAGATGAACCCGAAGGCGCCGCTGAAGCGCCCTTCGCGGCTACGTGCTGGTCGGCAAGTCGCTGCCGCGGCCCGACATTCCCGGCCAAGGTCACCGGTCGCCATGTCTACGTCCACGACCACGTCGTTCCCGGCATGCTGCACGGCCGCGTGCTGCGGCCGCCGGCGGTGGGCGCGAAGGTCGAGGCGGTCGACGAGTCGTCGATCGCCGCGACTGCCCGGCGTGCAGCGTCGTCCGGCATCGCGCGATTTCGTCGGCGTCGTCGCCGCCGACGAGTGGGCCGCGGTGCGCGCGCGCGCGCGAGCTCAAGGTGCGCTGGAGCGACAGCGCGGCGCTGATCGGTCACGACGGCGCTGGTCGAGCTGGGCGCGCGCGGGCCCGTTCGTCGCCGAAGAGACGATCGTCGCCAAAGGGCGACGCCGCAGCGCGTCGCGGCGCTCGCCGGCTCCGCCGATGCGCTCCGGGCGACGTACGCGTGGCCGATCCAGTCGCACGGCTCGATCGGCCCGTCGTGCGCGGTCGCCGACGTGCGTGCCGACGGCGGCACGGTGTGGACGGCGTCGCAGGCGACGCCATCGCTTCCTCGACGTGTTCGCGGCGCTCGTCGAGCTGCCGCGCGACAAGCTGCGCGTCATCTACCTCGACGGCGCCGGCTGCTACGGCATGAACGGCCACGACGACGCCGCCGCCGATGCGGTGCTGCTCTCGAAGGCGGTCGGCAAGCCGGTGCGCGTGCAATGGAGCCGCGAGGACGAGCTCGGCTGGGATCCCGAGGGCCCGCCGCAGCTGCTCTGAGCTGCGCGGCGACGCTGACGGCCGACGGTCGCATCGACGCCTGGCAAACCGAGATGTGGGTGCCGCGCGCGACCGCCAACCTCGAATGGGTGCCGCTGCTCGCGCCGCTGCGCCGCCGGCATGCGCCAGCCGGTCGGTCAAGCTGGTCGGGCTGGTGCTCGCAGAACGGCGATCCGCCCTACCCGGCCAGCGCGGTCAAGTGTCGCGCGCACTGGCTCGGCCCGGCGCCGCTCAGGCCGTCCAACATCCGCGCGCCGGGCAAGGTCGCGAACTGCTTCGCGGTCGAGAGCTTCGTCGACGAGCTCGCCGCCAAGGCGAAGGTCGATCCGCTCGCGTTTCGCCTGCGCGACCTCGCCGATCCGCGCGGCGTCGAAGTGATCCGCCGGGTGGCGCAGATGATCGGCTGGCAAGCGCGGCCGTCGCCGGCGCCGAGCGGAGCCGCGGCACGTCGCCGCCGGCCGCGGCATGGCCTACATCCACTACAAGAACAGCGAGACCTACGTCGCCGTCGCGATGGAAGTCGAGGTCGAGCGCGGCACGCGGCCGGATCGCCGTGCCGCCGCGTCTGCTGCGCCCACGACTGCGGGCTGATGATCAACCCCGACGCCGTGCGCGCGCAGGTCGAGGGCAACATCCTGCAGACGCTGTCGCGCACCTTGTACGAGGAGACCACGTTCGACCGCTCGCGCGTCACCAGCGTCGACTGGGCGAGCTACCGGCTGCTGCGCTTTCCGGCGGTGCCGCGCCTCGAGATCGCGCTGATCGACCGCCGCGACCAGCCGCCGCTCGGCGCCGGCGAGGCTGCGTCGAGCCCGGTGCCCGGCGGCGCTCGCCAACGCGGTGTTCGACGCGACCGGCGTGCGCCTGCGCAGCGTTCCTTCAGCGCCGGCAAGCTCAAGGCACTGCTCGCCTGAGCCGTCGACCGGCCGCGCAGGCGCCGACCGGCTCAGCAGCCCGCCGTGCACTTGCCGGCGGCGTCGAACTCCATCGTCTTGCCCGAGAGCGGGACGTGGACCGGCACCTTGACCGCCTTCATGAACGCCTCGGTCTTGCTGCCCGGACGAACCTTGCCGCCGACCGTGCCGACCTCGTTGGCGTGCGAGGCGATCACCGACGCGGGCTTCACGAGCTCGTTGATCACGTAGGCGGCCTCGGCCGGGCCGGTGGTGAAGCCGTCGCCGATGTTCATGACCGCGAGCTTGGCGTTGTAGTGCTTGCGCACCACCAGCTCCTGGTCGGCGGTGATGCCGGTGTCGCCCGAGAGGTAGGCCACCAGGCCGTTGCTGAAGCGCAGCGACATAGCCGGTCGGCAGGCCGACGTCGCCGGCGATGCCCGCGTCCTTCATCGCCTTGCCGAGCTCGCCGCCGATGTAGTCGGGATCGAGGCCGTTGCTGTGCATCGCCGTCACCGTGGCGATGCGGACGCCGCCGACGGTGACGCTGCCGCCGAAGCGGGCGAGGATCGAGTTGGCGGGATCGCCGCCGTTGGCCTTGAGCTTGGCGGCGAAGAAGGGCGGCATCTCGCTGCCGGTGACGATCTTCGATTTCTTGGCGATCGCGATGTTCGCCGCGTTCGAGTTGGGCATGGCCGACACCGACATGTCGGGCGCTGCGCAAGCTGCCCGAGTTCGGCGCCTTGTTGTGCGCGTTGCCGGCGTGGTCGCCGTGCATGTGGCTGACGAGGATGATGTCGATCTTGCCCAGCCGCGGATCGGCTCGCGCCGGCGACGGTGCGGCTCCGGGTCGTAGAGGACGCGCGTCCCGTTCGGGTCCTCGAAGACCAGCGCGCGGTCCTGCGGGCAGAACTCGCCGTCGATGCCGCCGAGCGGCGTCACTTTCGCGGTCTGGGCCAGGGTGGGAAAAGCTCAGGGCGGCGCCACACGCGGCTACGGCTGCGATCCAGGTCGAGCGGTTCATGACGGTCCATCGATTTGTGAAAACGCGCAAGCTAGCACACTGCCGCGCGAGCGCCGGCAGTGGGGGATGTGCTGAACCTCGGGCGCGCGTGTCAGCCGCCGAACCACTTGCGGATCCGTCGGCTGAGCGAGCCCTTCGCGGCTGCGGCGAACGGCGGCGCTTTCATCATCCGTTCGACATCGGCGCTGAAGCGCTCGCCGGGCTCCAAGCGCAGCGCCTGGCGTCCGACCAGGGCGCGGATCCGGTCCGGGAGATCGGACCCTGAGGGCATCTGTGTGTCGCCGAGCAGCACCGGGATCACCGGGATCTTGCGATCGAGCGCCCTGGCGACCTCTTCGACTGACGAAGTCGGTGGCGCCCTCTCCGTTGCGAGAAGGTCCAGCCACTGGGGGCCAATCAGCACCAGCATCGCGTCTGCAGTCGGCGATCTGGTCGAAGATCGTCGCGGCGAAGTCGGATCCGACCGGAATGCCTCTCCTGGTCCATGAACACCGAGCCCGCGCCGACGCTGGGCTTCGAGGCGATCGTAGAGCCTTCCCGCCAAGGCGACCGCGTCGCCTCGGCGATATGAGAGACAGACCTTCACGCGGCCAGCGGCGTTCCGGCCTAGGCCTTGGCGACGTCGTGCGCCGCCATCAGCTCGAGCGCCCTGACCAGCGCCGAGTGGTCGAGGTCGGCCATGCCGTTGGCGGCGCAGGCCTGCATCAGCTGCGCCGCGCTCGCCGTCTGCGGCAGCGCCACGCCGAGCTCGCGCGCGCCCTGCAGCGCCAGGCCGAGGTCCTTCTGGTGCAGCGCGGATGCGAAAGCCCGGGTTGAAGGTGCGCTTGATCATCCGCTCGCCGTGCACCTCGAGGATGCGGCTGGCCGCGAAGCCGCCCATCAGCGCCTGCGCGCACCTTCGCCGGATCGGCGCCGGCCTTGCTCGCGAACAGCAGCGCCTCGCCGACCGCGGCGATGTTGAGCGCGACGATGATCTGGTTCGCGACCTTGGTCGTCTGGCCGTCGCCGTTGCCGCCGACGAGCGTGATGTTCTTGCCCATCTTCTCGAGCAGCGGCCGGATCCGCTCGAACACCGCCGCGTCGCCGCCGCACATGATCGTCAGCGACGCCGCCTTGGCGCCGACCTCGCCGCCCGAAACCGGCGCGTCGATGTAGTCGGCGCCGGCGGCGTTGATCTTCTGCGCGAACGCCTTGGTCGCCATCGGCGAGATCGAGCTCATGTCGACGATGACCTTGCGCGCGCCGCGCCGCCGGCCTGACAGCGCCGAGGCGACGCCGCCGGCGCCGAACAGGACCGACTCGACGTCGGGCGTGTCGGGCACCATGATGAAGACGACCTCGGCCTGCCGCGTGACCTCGGCCGCGTCGGCGCACGGCACCGCCGCCGACGACGGCGATGCTCTCCCGGGATCTTGCGGCCGGACTTGACGAACAGCTGATGGCCGGCGTCGATGAGTGCAGCGCCATCGGCGCGCCCATGATGCCGAGGCCGATGAATCCGATCTTCATGTGCGTTCCTGAAGGTTGAAGCAAACGAGGCCGGGGAGGCTCAATACGGGCCCGGGGCTCCGGGACGGGCGCCGAGCGCATCTTCGCGAGCACCCGCTGCGCGCCCGCCGCCATCAGCCGCGCATCCGAGCTCGACCGGTGACGAACTGGAATCCCTTGGCGATCCGCCGCAGCGCCGCATCAGGGCTGGCGTTGTGGATGCCGGCGACGACGCCGTGCGCCTTGGCGCGCTCGAGGACGTGGTCGATCGCCTCGCGCCGCCTTCGGATCGACGTCGTCGAGCGTCGGCGTGCAGCCGAGCGAGAGCGAGCAGGTCCGAGGGCCCGATGTAGATCGCGTCGAGGCCCTCGACCGAGAGGATGTCGTCGAGGTTGTCGAGCGCCTGCGCGGTCTCGATCATCGCCAGGGTGACGATCGTCTCGTTGGCGCGCTGCGGGATAGTCGGCGCCGCCGTAGAGCGTGCGCCCGCACCGGGCCGAAGCTGCGCGTGCCGCACGGCGCGTAGTGGGTCCAGGCGACCAGGTTCTGGGCGTCGACCCGCGCGTGTTGACCATCGGACAGATGACGCCGTAGGCGCCGGCGTCGAGCGCCTTCATCAGGATGCCGGGCTCGAGCCAGGGCACGCGCACCATCGGCACGCGTGTCGGTGGTCGAGATCGCCTGCAGCATCGTCACCATCGCCGTGGTAGTCGACGACGCCGTGCTGCAGGTCGATGGTCAGCGAGTCCCAGCCCTGGTGGCGCCATCGTCTCGGCCGAGAAGCTGTTGGCGATCGCCGAGCCAGCCGTTGACGGCGGCGGCGCCCGATTGCCAGAGACGACGCAGCTTGTTGTCGCGCATGGTGCTCTCGTTCAGGGAAGGGTGGGCTCGGCGGACGACGCGATCAGCGGTCGAGCGCCGGCCGCTTCGGGTCGAAGGTCCAGCCCGGGATCAGGTACTGCATCGCGATCGCGTCGTCGCGCGCGCCCGAGGCCGTGCTCGAGGTAGAGCTGGTGCGCCTTCTCGACCTCGACCATGTCGAGCTCGACGCCGAGGCCCGGCTTCTTCGGCACCTGCGACCAGGCCGCCCTTGATCTGCAGCGGCTCTCGCGTCAGGCGCTGTCCGTCCTGCCAGATCCAGTGCGTGTCGATCGCCGTCACGCGTCCCGGCGCGGCAGCGCCGACGTGCGTGAACATCGCCAGCGAGACGTCGAAGTGGTTGTTCGAATGCGAGCCCCAGGTCAGGCCCCAGTCGCGGCAGGTCTGGGCCACGCGGACCGAGCCGGCCATGGTCCAGAAGTGCGGGTCGGCGAGCGGGATGTCGACCGACTGCAGCGCCAGCGCGTGGCTCAGCTGGCGCCAGTCGGTGGCGATCATGTTGGTCGCCGTCGGCAGGCCGGTGGCGCGGCGGAACTCGGCCATCACCTCGCGGCCCGGAGAAGCCGTCCTCGGCGCCGCACGGGTCCTCGGCGTAGGCGACGACGCCGCGCATGTCGCGCATCAGGCGGATCGCGTCCTTCAGCAGCCAGCCGCCGTTCGGGTCGAGCGTGACGCGCGCCTGCGGGAAGCGCTCGTGCAGCGCCTTGATCGGCCTCGATCTCCTCCTCGGCGCGCAGCGCGCCGCCCTTCAGCTTGAAGTCGTTGAAGCCGTAGCGTGCGTGCGCGGCTTCGGCCAGGCGCACCACCGCCTCGGGCGTCAGCGCCTGCTCGTGACGCAGGCGCAGCCAGTCGTCGTCGGCATCGCAGCTCGCTGGCATAGGGCAGGTCGGTCTTCGCCCGTGTCGCCGACGTAGAACAGGTAGCCGAGCATCTCGACCGCGTCGCGCTGCTGGCCCTCGCCGAGCAACGCCGCGACCGGCACGCCGAGGTGCTGGCCGAGCAGGTCGAGCAGCGCCGACTCGATCGCGGTGACGGCGTGGATCGTCGTGCGCAGGTCGAAGGTCTGCAGGCCGCGGCCGCCGCTGTCGCGGTCGGCGAACTTGCGCTGCACCTCGCTGCAGCAGCCGCTGCTGCGCGCCGATCGGCTGGCCGACGACCAGCTCGCGCGCGTCTTCGAGCGTGCTGCCGGATCTTCTCGCCGCCCGGCACTTCGCCGACGCCGGTGCGGCCGGCGCTGTCGCTGAGGATCAGCAGGTTGCGGGTGAAGAACGGGCCGTGCGCGCCGCTCAGGTTGAGCAGCATGCTGTCGCGGCCGGCGACCGGAATGACGCGCAGGCTCGGTGATCGTCGGAGGTGGAGGCGAGGTCATGGGCGATCTCGGCTGGTGTCGGCGTCGGCGGCGGCGCCTCATGTGTGCAGCGATCTTCCGTATTGCAACATCGGGCCGGCCTGGCGGCAGGCTCCAGCTGGCCGCTGAACGAAATCCGCGCCGTCGACAACGGCCGGAAGATGCGATCGCGACCAGCGCGTGTGACCACCGTCCCCGGGTCGGCGTAGATCCGCACCAGCTGCGATGTGCTCGACCAGTCGTTCGATCCCGCAGAGCGTGTTGACGTCGTGCCAGACGAGCTCGCCGCGCAGCGTCAGAGCCGATCCGGAACCGGACCACCGCGTGATCGTCGTGGACCTTGGCGGTGCAGGCGAAGGAGACGTATTCGATGACGAGCCGCGCACGCGCCGGAACGGTGTAGATCTCGGCCGACGTCGACATGCGGCTCGTCGGCAGGGCCATGATCCGCGTCCGCTCTGGATCGGGCCGTACAGCGGGGTCACGATGCTCTGGGCCAGCTGGCGGATCTCCTGTCGAGGAGCGGGCGTCCATTGTGCGAGCTGGCGTCGTCCGCGACTCACCCGCCCGCGGCGCGGCGGCGAGCAGGTCCTCGATCTCGGCCGGCTTTGACGCAGATGGCGGTCGAATCCGGCCTGTTCCGCGAGCTGGCGATCGGGTCTCGCGGCCGTAGCCGGTGAGCGCGACCAGCCGCGTCCTGGCGGCACGCGGGTCGGTGCGGATCGCCCGCGCGCCAAGCTCGTAGCCGTTCAGGTCGGGCAGACTGATGTCGAGAAGAGGCGACGTCGGGAACGAACTCGTCGGAACATGGCCAGCGCATCGCGCGCCGTCGCCGCCAGTGCGAACGGTGTGGCCTTCCAGAGCTCGAGCAGGACGGCGATCGCCTGGCGCGGCATCGCCGTTGTCGTCGACGACGAGGATCTGGCCGGCGCCGACGCGACCGGCGCCGCGACTGGCGTGGTGCCGCCGCGTCGGCGCCTGCGTCGGCGACGCCGGCGCCGGCGCTGCCGTCTCCGGCAGCGTGATCGGGTGAAGCGGCTGCCCTTGCCGAGCCCTTCGCTCGCGGCCGTCACCGCGCCGCCGTGCAGGTCGACGATGTTGCGCACGATTGCCAGGCCGAGCCCGAGCCCGCCCCGGGCGCGCTGCAGCGACTGGTCGCCCTGGACGAAACGCTCGAAGATGTGGTCGAGCAGTTCGCGCGCGCAATGCCGTCACCGTCGTCGGCGATCGCGACGAGCAGCGCCTGCGCCGCGTTCGCGGCGCAGCTCGATGCCGATGTGCCCCGCGGGAGGCGAGAACCTGGCGGCGTTGGTGAGCAGGTTGCAGACCACCTGGGCCAGCCGCACCGGATCGCCGTCGACCCACACGCCGGCTGGTCGGAACCGGTGATCAGCGCGGCGGAACGAACCGGCCCGCGAGCGCCGGCTCGGCCAGCTCGAGCGCACGGCCGACGACGTCAAACGCGCAGGCGGTCGATCGCCTCCCGTGCAGGTCGATTCCTGCCGGCGGGCGATGGCGCGAGACGTCGAGCCCGCCAACAGGTCGCCGGACCAGGCTGCGACAGGCGCGCCCACCCGGCGCTCGGATGACGTGCCGCTCAAGTGCCGCCGGCGTCCTTCGCGCCGTGCGCCATCAGCCCGAGCGTGAGTGCGACGCATCGGCGCTGCAGCGGGTTGCGCGGCAACCGTGCTGAGCATGCGCTGAGGAACCCGAACCCCTTGACTCCGGCGCCGCCGGGGCCGCTCCGCGTGCTGCTGGCCAGCGCCGCGGCGCAAGACCCGCGTAATCAGGCGCGCATCGTTGCATCACCGCGGCGGAGCTGCGTGCGGCGGCGGCGCTTGCGATCTCCCTCCACCAGGTGCGCTTACGTCGCCGGCGCTTCTGAAGCGGCGCCCGGATTCGGCCTGATCACGGGCCATCGCGCCGGGATCAGTGCGACCGCGCGCGACCAGCGGCATGACGGCGGCGCGCAGGCCGACGACGCGAACGAACTCCAGCCGGCTGCCGGGATCCGGACTTCCGCGGCGATCGCGGCGCCGCCGAAGCGGCGTTTACTTTTAGCGTTCCCGCCGGTCGCGATCGCCCACGTGGAACGTTCCCGGCGCATCGGCTGAAGTTACGACGCCGCGCGCGGATCCCAGCCGGTGATCGCCAGCGTCCAGCCTCGGGCCGCGCGCGGTGCGATCTTCGCCAGCAAGCTCGAGCCCGCCGTCGGCGTTGGAGCAGGCCGATGCGGCAGAGGTCGGCGATGTCCGGGACGATCGAGGTCGCGATCGTCGTCAGCGCCGAGCTTCCCGAGCGAATTCGAGAGCTGCCGTCGAGCTGGCGGCGACAGCAGCTGCATGGCGCCGCTCGCGCCTGCTCGGCGGTCGCTCCGCGCGCTGCCGCTCGGCAGTCGAGCAGCGACTCGCGCTCGCGCTCGCCCTGTGCGCGCGCGCGCCGCCGCCGCGACCAGCGCCCCCGACGTCGCCTCGATCTCGGCGATGCTGGCTGCCGGTCACTCTGCACCGTGATCGCCTCTCGGCCCGAGTGCCACCGCGGCGTGTCGCGCGGGCGGCGATCGCGCACCGATGCGGCGAGGCGAAGCGTGCCGCCAGCGCGGGCGAGCGGCACTGTCGACAAGGCGATGCCGCCGCCGAAGACGAGCATCGAGTGCCAGGAACGCCGTTGCTCAGCTCGACCGGACCGCGGCATGCCCAGGGCTGCCGACGGTCCAGCCCGGCGACTTGATGCGAGCGAACGCGGTGCTGACACCCCGCTCGCCCTCTGATGGTCGAGGTCTCGCCCTGAATCCTTCGTCACGGTCCTTCAGGGTCGACATCAGCTGCTGCAAAGCGAGTCGCCAGGCGGCGTGCCGAGAAGCTTCTCGTGATCGCGCGCGAGCGGGCGACCCGGATGCCGCCGGAGTCGAAGACCGAGACCGTCCAGACCTGCGGGACGCGCTGGCGATTGACGACGCGGCGACGATCGCTTCCGGCTTGCCGATGGATCGCTGCTCGTGCGACGTAGCGCAGCAGCGCCGTCGCGCACTGCACCGGCACCCGCACCGGGATGCCGTCATGGTAGCCGAGCGGCCCGGCGGTCAGCGGGGCCGACCGCCGGTTCACCGTGCGTCGCGACCGCGGCGAGCGCTCAGAGCTCGCCCAGCCCGGGCGACGCGCTCGCGCCGGACCGCGTGCACGGTATTGAGAACGACTCCCCGTGCCCGAGGCCGTGAAGCGAGCAGCACTGCATGCCACTCGCCAAAGCCGCGAGAGCGCCTTGCAGGGCGAGCGACGCGCGCTTCTGGCGAGGCCGTCGGCCGAGATCGCGCCGAACGGCTCTGGCTGGGAAAAGCGAGCGACTGCAACGTGCCGACACCCGCCGGGCGCAACTCGTGTTGTCGTGATCGCGGTCGCCAGCGCGCGGGTCAGCTTGAGCGCCGAGTCCTCGGCCTCGGGCGCGCTGCGCGAGTAGCCTCGAGCGCGATCGCCGCCATCAGCGCCAGCGGCACGATCGCGACCGTCGCGATCAGCAGCAGCCAGGGGCCCGATCCTGGTCATGCGCTGGGTGGGGCTCGGCTCGTCGCCGCCATTGCGGCGGCGCCGCGCACGGCGGCGACGCTCGCCGTGATCCGGCTCGCGGGCGCAGCTGACACCGTATTCTCCAGGACATGAACCCGGCTCCGCGGCTGCCAGCTGGTTGCCACGCTGCATCAGGGCGCTGGCGCGAAGCGGATACGTCGACGCGGCGTGGGCGGCAGCGCCGCCGTTCGCGAGCGAGGACGAGCTCTCCGACGTCGTGCCGTCGCCGTCGTCGCCGACGATGCCGTCGACGCCACGTTCGCGTCCGTCGCGGGCGGCGCTCAGCGAGCTTCCGCAGGCGGTCGACGCTGCGCCACGACGTCGCCGGCACGTCGCTTTCGCGCAGAAGTTCTATCGCCTGCGCGATGCCGGCGAGTTCTGGTCGTCGATCTGGTGTTGATCCGGCGCAGCGACCCGCTGCTTGTTCTGCTGAGGCCGAGCTGCACGCGCCAAGGGCGGACTGGTCCTGATCGCCGCGGCATCCTGGTCGAGTCGCATCTCGAAGCAGGGAGCGACATGGCCCAGGCGCGAGCGCGCGTGCCCGCTGCCGCGGCCTTGCCATAGTTCCAGCACATCGTCACCAAGGAGCGCCAGGCGCGGCCTGCGCCGTCGACGCTTGACGTTCTATCAGGCGATGACCGCTGCGCCCGCTGGTCGAGGCGGTGCGCCTGCTGCACTACTGCTCCGCAGCGTGGCGGATCTTCTGGTCTGCTATCTCGGCCGCGACCGCCGCCCGACGCCTGCACCTGCATCCAGGCGTCGCCTTCGTCGGCGATCTCGACGACCTCTGCCGTCGTAATGACCGGCCCACTTAGTCTGACCGCCGACTGGCGCACAGCTGCTCGGGCCTGAAGCGCCCGCTCGACGACGCGGCCGGTCGCCAGGCTCCGCCGGCGTCGAGCGCAGCGCCGTAGCGCGCTACGCGGAAACGGCCCAGTCTTGCTCGCGGCATCCCTCGTCGTCGATCGAATGGTCTTCTTGCGCGCGCCGCTCGACTGGCTCGCTCGGCGAGCCGGCCGTAGAACGCGGCGACGTCGCGCAGGTCCTGCTCTTCGAGATCCTCGATGCCGATCATCCGGTTGCTGGCGTTGCGGCTCGACGAGCAGCTCGTTCAGCTTCAGGTGCACGCGACGCCGTCCTTGTCTCCGGAAACATTGGCTGGGCTCGATCAGGAACAACCATCAGAAGGCGACGATCGTCGTGCCTGGTGTTGATCACGAGCTGCCAGTTGCCCTGGAGAAGTGAAACAGAGCACGTAACTGAACGTGAAGTACAAT
>ERZ1370068.2624-contig-1762_pt1 | contig 49205 bp, 51 predicted proteins | sample MGYA00561227_ERZ1370068 | MGnify/ENA primary metagenome ERZ1370068 (study PRJEB38410, sample SAMEA6850437) | metagenome | study: Metagenomic assessment of the ecological functions of the soil: analysis of the soil microbiota associated with the... | reverse complement strand
GCTACGTATTGCTGCTCTGGTTCCCGCAGTCCGGGCAGGCGGCCGCATCGTCGTAGTGATCGGCGCCCAGGCCCAGGGCCCGCTGGCGTTCCTCAAATCGACCGGCTCGCACGAGCCTGAGCCGGCTGCCGTCGTCGACCGGCTCGAACGCGCCGGATGGCACCGCGCGCGGAGCATCGGCGGACACGACGGGCTGGAGTTCGTCGAGGCGGTGCGAAGCTCGTAGCCCGGTCTCGTCCCGGGGGATAGTCCCCATCGGGGGACAGGCGTCAGAGAAGGTGCACACCGCTGTGCTTCGCTGCGACTGCTAACCGACGCAGGCTCGAGTGAGTTCTCTCGCACGAGACCATCGGCAGACCTTTTGCGTAGACCCTGCGTGCCACTGGAGCGCAGTGGCGGAAATGCAGAACCCCAACCGGAAAACACCGGACGTCTTCTCGGCGGCTGAACTGGCCCGTGCGACCCGGCGGCCCCCGTCCGAAGTGGAGGCCTGGATCGAGGCCGGCGCCATCCGTCCGCTTCCGGTCGGCGACGGCGTCACGTGGCTGGCCCGGGCTGAAGCGCTCCGCGCAGGCCGCGCGCTGATGGAAGGCACCGATTGGCGCATTCGTCTCGATGTCGCACGACGACAGCGAGCTGTTCGAGTCGCGACAATCGGCGTCGACGCGATCGTTCCGGCGCCCCTGGCTGTTTCGAGCAGCCTTCACGCTGCCGTGCTCGGGGCGTTGATTCTCGTGACCACCCTCGGTCTCGGCGCGACGACCAGCACCGAGTCGGCAATCGAGCCTCGAGCCACTGCGGCTTGTCTTTCTGGCAACTCCGGGTCTAGGGCGGCGGCGGTGGCGGCGGGCTGAAGCAGATCGTGAAACCGCCAAAGGCCGAGCGGAAGGGATGCGGCGCACATCGACAGTCCTTTGCCCAAGCGCGAAGCCACCGCCGCCAGTGGATCCGCCGAAGCCGGAACCGAACCTCCGAAAGTGCGATCCCGAGCCGCTTCCTCCGGTGCAGGCGCCCGTCGTCGAGGCAGCCGGCGAATGACAAGGATCGGGCCTGGGTGATGTCGCCGTCGCCGACAACCACCGACAGTCGCGGGCCCGGGGAAAACGGCGGCGTTGAGCACGGGATCGGGAACGGGAATCGGCGAGGGCCAGGGCTCCGGCATCGGCGAAGGCGAGGGCGGCGGCACCGGCGGAGGACCATGCACCGTCCGGGCAGCGGCGTCGCGCCGCCGACGCTGGTTCGCGAGGTAAAGCCGGACTACACCGAGGAGGCGCGGCGGCGGCGCTGTTCGCGGCGAAGTCGTGATGGAGATTGTCGTCCGTCGCGACGGCACGGTGGGCGACGTCAGGGTGCTTCAGGGGCTGGGCTACGGCCTCGATGAGGCGCGCCGTCGCGGCCGTCAAGCAGTGGAAGTTCAATCGCCGGCACTCGCAAGGGCACGCCCGTGGACGTGATGGTGGAAGTGGCCGATGGAGTTCAAACTTCGATGAGGACGGTGCTCGCATCATGACCGCGGTGCTCATTGTCGTGCACGCTGGCGTCGCTTGCGCTCGCAGGTGCGCTGCTCGTCTACGTGCCTGAAGCTGTCGCGCGACGAGCGCCGACCGGTCGGAGGCACGCGCTGTCGCGCTCGCGGAACTGCTGGACGCGCAGGTGCCGGCGGAGAGTCGCGTGACTCAGGAAGTCCCCGAGCCGGACGTCCCTGCTCAGTCGCCGAACTCACGTCGTCGCGCGCGTGCCGGCGGAACCGGCCTCGACCGATTCTCGCGCGAGGACGCGGGCCGCCCTGCCCGTTCATTCCAAACCGGGGCTGCAGCGAGATAGCGCTCCGGTTGCCTCGAGCGGCCGTCGGCGTGGAACGCATTTGACACTGAAACGATCGAACGCCGATGCCGCGCCCATGTTCGGTAGTCGGCGGTCGATGACAGGAACAACGGCCCGCGATGGCTTGCGTCCCCGCCATCGGCGTGCTGATAGTGGGTCTGGCGCTGACGGCTGTATACGTCTGGAACCGCCCTCCGACGCCGGCGCCGCGGACCGCCGAAGCCTCGTCGCGGCCGCTGGAGCTCGTCACGCTGCGCCATCAGCGCCAGGGTGACACGCTCGTCATCACGGGGCTCGTGCGGAACCCGCCCGACGCGACGGCGATCCGAGGGACTCGTCGCGGTGGCGTTCGCCTTCGACAAGCAGGGCACGTTCCTGATGAGCGGGCGCTCGGTGCTCGACTTCCCGCAGCTCAAGGCCGGCGAGGAGTCGCCCTTTTCGATCACGATTCCGCAGGCTGGCGGCGTGGGACGGTATCGCGTGAGCTTCCGCACCGACGCCGGCATCGTGCCTGCACGTCGATCGCCGCAGCGCGCGGCGCCCGCGGCCGATGCAGCAGGCGGCAGCGCAGTAACCGGGCGAAGGAGGACGATCATGACTGCATCTCGGTCGCTGCCCACGCTGATGGTGGCCTCGCTGGTCGCGCTGGCCGGCTCCATCGTCCTGGCGCAGTCGCAGCCGCGCGAAGCCATCCGGCCAGAGCGACGGGTTCAAGTTCCGCACCGGCGTCGAGCTGATCAACGTCACCGCGACGGTCACCGACGCCACGGGACGATTCGTCTCCGGCCTGAAGCAGGAGGACTTCGTCGTCTACGAAGACGACGTGCGGCAGGAGGTCACGCACTTCAGCGCGGAGCGCGTGCCGGTGAGTCTTGGGCTGGTCATCGACACCAGCGGCAGCATGGCCGGCGAGAAGTGGGACCACGCGGTCGAGGCACTCGATCGATTCCTGCTCGATCTGCTGGTCGAACAGGACGAGGTGTTCCTCTACCGGTTCAGCAACGATCCGATCCTGGTCCAGGACTGGACGATCGATCGCGGACGCCTGAGCCGCGCCATGCGATCGGCTCGTGCACGCGCGGGGCACTGGCGATGTACGACGCGCTCGCCGAGGCCGTGCCGCTGGCCGACACCGGGCACAACCGCAAGAAAGCCGTCGTCGTCATATCCGACGGGAACGATACCAACAGCCGGACCAGCGTGCCCGAGCTCAAGCAGTTGATTCGCGAGTCGGAAGTCATGGTGTACGCCGTCGGCATCGACGGCGACGGATCGCTTCACGACCAACGGCCCGTCCAACCGGCCCCCTGTGCAGGTCCCATTTCCGTGGCCGACGCCCGGCGGCCGACGGCGGCCGTGGCCCGGGCAGCCGCCGAGCGGACCGTACGGCGGCGGTGGTGCGCAGGTCGTCCCAGAACGATCACGTGAACGCGGCGGCGCTGCGCGAGCTGACGGACGACACCGGCGGCCGCACCGAGATCGTCCCGCTCGAGCCCGCGACCTCGATCCCGCGACGACGAACATCGCCGACGAGTTGAGCAAGCAGTAGCTTTCTCGCCTACCCCACCAACGCGCACAAGGATGGCCAGTGGCACACCATCCGCGTCCAGGTCGCGCGACGGCCGCTATCACGTCCGCGCGAGGCGGGGTTACGTGGCCCAGCTAGTCGCCTTCGTACCTTCGTCCTTCGTCCTTCGTCCTTCGTCATTAGCCCCTTCCGTCGTCACTGATAAGATTCCCCGTGTCTCCCTGGTCGGAGCCGTGGGGCTCTCCGCGGCCGGCAGCCTCGGCGGTCTGGCGGCGGCCTCGCTCCTGCTGCTGCTGCCTGCCGCAACACGCACGCGCCTCGTGCCTCCGCTGGCGAGCTATGCCGTCGGCGCGCTGCTCGGCGTCGCGCTCGTTGCGATGCTGCCCGAAGCGATCGCGATGGCGCCGGCGCGCCCGCGTGTTCGGCACGCTGCTCGGCGGCATCCTGCTGTCTCTTCATGCTCGAAGCTGCTGCTCTGGCGCCACTGCCATTCCGACAGCTGCGCGGTGCACGGCGCCTCCGGCCCGCTGGTGCTCATCGGCGGCGCCGTGCACAACTTCATCGACGGCGCCCTGATCGGCGCGTCGCTGGTCACCTCGGATGTCGCTCGGCGTGAGTGCCGCCATCGCCGTGGCCGCGCACGAAGTGCCGCACGAGATCCGGCGACTTCGCCGTGCTCCTGGCACGCCGGTTACAGCCGGAGCCGCGCGCGCTCAACATCGCCTGCGGTCTCGCCAGCCTCGTCGGCGCCGTAGGGCGGTGCTGCTCGTGGACGTCGCGTCCACGACCTTCTCCCTACCTGTGTGGCCGTCGCGGCCTCCAGCTTCCTTTACGTGGCCCTCTCGGATCTCGTCCCCGACCCTACCAGCACTGGCCCCAGCGGCGCAGCGGCGGTCCGGCAGGTGCTGCTCGTCCGGATTGGGGATGGGGACGGTGCTACTTCAGGGTCCGTGTCCTCACGCGCTGGAATCGCTGACCTCTCGCGACGTCTCGCCTCCGAGATCTGACGAGTGTGGGTCTGGAGCCCAATTGTCCTCCCCGAGCGATGGCAATACGCCTTGATTCAAAGGGCTATGTCAGCGCGCCGGCCTGAGGGCCGGGCCCTGGAGGCAAGCCGCTGTTCAGAAAGTTGTAATCGCGGCACTGCCGCCCTGGGGACATCACTGACGGCACGCGGCCGAAGCGGTGCCGGAGCGCAAGACGCTGCAAGTGGTCAACGACGTCACGACCCAGGTGCGTCGCACCCGCTCTTCACGATCTTCGACGACGTCAACGTGCGGTCGGCAGAATTTGGCGAAGCCACGCTCACGGGCGCGGCAGACGATGCCGTTCAAGAAGGACGACATCGGGAGAATCGTGTTGGCGGTGGCTGGGTCTCGTCGGTCGACAACCAGTTGACTGTGCTGCCCGTGTCGCCGTACGACGATCAGCCCGCGCCCAGCATCGCGCGGGCCGCATCTATGGCAACACGGCGTTCTGGAATTACGCCGCTACGCTCCAACCCGCCGATTCACATCGTACGTGCAGAACGGTCGCGTGACGCTGACCGGCGTGGTGCAGAACAACGTCGGACCGGATGCTCGCGAGGTCGCTGGCGACGACGTTCGGCGCGTTCCTGGTAAAGAACGACCTCAAGATGGATGCGGAGATGAAGGACCTGGTTGGAAAGAAGCTGCAAGGTGCGCGAGGTGCGCTCAGTCGATATCGTGGCTGAACTTCCAGTTCGGCCCGCGCGTCGTTCGGTCTTACGGTCGCCTCCCGCCGCCTTTCGGACGACCCACCAGGGATAATCGCATCACGTCGCGAACGTCACCAACACGTGAGCAGCGCCATCAATCCGAACAGCGTCAAGTGCAAGCGCACAGGATCGACTCTGGTCCATCCATGCCTCGATGTGGACGGCTCGCTCCTTGAGCCGGTCGGCCAGCAATCGTTCCCACTGAGGATGTTGCCGCGCTCGACGCGTCTGGTCGGCGCGTTGTGGATAGCGGACTGAGCGCAGGTGCAGCCTGAACGCGCGACCACTTCATTGCCTTGGTCCGTCGGCCTTCGGCGGCGGCAATGGCACCATCCGGTGCGCCTACGGTCCAATGTAGACGTATTGCTCCTGGTGTGAGGTCAGCGATGCGTTCCCAGGAGAACGCACGCTGTGCCCCCATGCAGCCTCCGACGTCGCCTGCCTCAGGCGGAGGTGCACGAAGCGGCGGCTGTTGCGCGACGTGCCGATTCGCGACGCACGCCGTTCGCCGTGAAGAACTGGCCCACGGCTTGGTATCCAGGCAAAGCGCTGGCTCGGGTCGATGGCAACGCCAGGCGCAGCGCGATGAGCGCCGCGACGGATCCGGGGTTCACGAACATCGTCGCGATCCGTCGAGCGACAGGTTGATTTCCTCGTCACCCGCACGCGCTCGGCAGGATCGATCGACACAGGAGATGGTGGCGGCGAGGGCCACGAGCGCCAGAGCCGCAACTGGCTGCGCCAGAGTTCGATCGACGTCGAGCGGTCACGACGCCGAATGGCTGGCACCGATTTCGCCTGGCCGACCTGCTGGAAGGTCGGCCCCAGTACTTCATAGGGGCCGAACCAGTTCGGCCCTACGTACCGCCTGCTACGCACTGCCGTCCCATCGCCTTCGCTCACCATGGCATCGCGCCCGACGCCTATCTTCATCGACGGCAGCAACCAGATGTATCGCGCCTACCACGCGATCTCAGCGGGCCAGAGCCCGCCCCGACGGCCGATCGGACCACGAACGCGGCCTTACGGCTTCGTGACGATGCTGCGAAGCTGCTGGCGGATCATCAACCTCGAGCACATCGCTCGCGTCGTTCGATCTGGCGGGTCCGACGTTTCGTCCGACGATCTGGCCGCCGGACTACAAGGCGAATCGCACGCCGATGCCGGAGCGATCTCGCCGAGCAGGTGCCGTGGGTGCACGAAGCGTGCGAGGCGCATGGGCGTGCCGATCCTCACGTCGCGAGGGCTTCGAGGCCGACGACGTGATCGGGACGCTGGCGATCAAGGCGGCCGCCGCGCGGCTTCGACGTCGGCGATCGTGACGGGCGACAAGGATTTCTTCCAGCTCGTCGGCGGCCGCATCCGCGTGTTCAACCCGCGCGACGAGGGCGCGTGGTGCGACGCCGAGGGCGTCGTCAGGCGAAGTTCGGCGTCGCGGCCCGAGCAGGTCGTGCGACGTGCTCGCGCTGATGGGCGACTCGATCGACAACGTGAAGGGCGTGCCCGGCATCGGCGAGAAGGGGCGCGCGCGAGCTCATCGCGCGCACGGATCGCTCGAGTCGCTGCTGACGCATGCCGCCGAGATGCCGCAGAAGACGTATCGCGAGGCGCTGCTCGCCAACGCCGACAGGCGCGACAGGCGAGCCGGGAGCTGCTGACGATCAGGACGGACGTGGACGTGCCGTTCGACGCCGACGCAGTTCACGATGCACCGGGCGCGAACCGCGAGCGATGCTACGAGCTGTTCTCGCGCCTCGGGTTCCGCATCGCTGCTGCTCGGACTACGCGCCCACGGCGGCGACGGTCGCAAAGCACTACGGCTTGTCAGCGACCAGCGGACGAACTGAGTCGCGCTGGTCGACAGACGATGCGGCGGCCGCGATCAGCCTGCACGTGCTGACGAGCGAGGCCGGCGCCGATGCGTGCGCGATGATCGTCGGCGTCGCGGTCGTCGACGGCGGCCGCGTGCGGCGTCGTACGTCCCGGTCGGCCGTCAGGGCGGTGAGGCTGCTCGATCCGGCGTCCGACTTCCTCGCCGCTCGACGAGATCCTGACGGCTTCAAGGCGCCGCTGCTCGGCAGCGATGCGGGATCCGCGAAGGTCGGCCACGACCTGAAGGCAGTCACGATCCTGCTCGGCCGGTCACGGCGTCGACGCTGCAGAGGCCCTCGGGCTTCGACACGATGATCGCGAGCTACCTGATCGATCCGACGCGCTCGGCGCACACGCTCGAAGACACGTCGCTCGAGCACCTCGGCTACAAGGCGCTCACCGAAGAGGACGTGTGCGGCAAGGCGTCAAGCCGACGCCCTTCTGGCAGCATCCGCCGGCGACGCGTGCTGCGACTTCGCCGTGCGAGCGCGCCGACCTTCCGCTGCAACTGGTCCGAGCATCGCCGAGCCGGCCTGGATTCAGGACGAGCTCACGAGGCGTCTGGCGAGACGCTCGAGCTGCCGCTCGTGCCCGTGCTGGTCGCCGATGGAACAGGCAGCCGGCGTGCGCGTGGACACCGCGATCGCTGCGTACGCAGTCCGAGCGCTTCGAGCGCGGAGCTGGACGGCCTGAGCCGGCAGATCTTCGACCTGGCACGGCGTCGAGTTCAACATCGGATCGCCGAAGCAGCTCGGCGAGGTCCTGTTCGAGAAGCTGCAGCTGCCGGTGCTCAAAGCGCACGGGCAAAACGCGCGCGCCTCGACGGCGGTCGAGGTGCTCGAGGAGCTCGCGGCAGCCGCACGAGTCTGCCGCGCCTCGTGCTCGACTGGCGCGAGCTGTCAGAAGCTGAAGGGCACCTACATCGACGCGCTGCCGCACGCTGGTGCAACCCGTAAACCGGCCGCGTGCACACGTCAGTTCAACCAGGCGGTTGCGGCAACCGGACGCCTGAGCAGCAGCGACCCGAACCTGCAGAACATCCCGATCCGGACGGAGCTCGGCCGCGAGATCCGCGCGCGCGTTCATCGCCGATCCGGGTCACGTGCTGATCTCCGCCGACTACTCGCAGATCGAGCTGCGCGTGCTCGCGCACCTGTCCGGCGACAGACGCTGATCGCGGCGTTCACGCGCGGCGACGACATCCACGATCAGACGGCGCTGAAGGTGTTCGGGCCCGACAGCGCGCTCGATCCGCACGAGCTGCGGCGCCGCGCGAAGATCATCAACTACGCGCTGCTCTACGGGAAGACCGCCTTCACGCTCGCCAAGGACATCGGCGTCACGCAGCAGGCCGCGCAGGAGTTCATCGACGCCTACTTCGCCGGCTTCCCGCGCGTGCGCGCGTTCATCGACGAGACGCTCGGACGATGCCCGCAGCGACGGCGTCGTCAAGACGATGTTCGGACGGCGGCGGCTGGTGCCGGAGCTCACCAGCCGCAACGGCCAGATTCGCGCCGCGCGCCGAGCGCGATCGACGGTCAACATGCCGATCCAGGGCACCGCCGCCGACATCCTGAAGCGCGCGATGATCGACGCTGCACGACGGAGCTGTCGCGCAGGCAGCAGGCCTCGGAGCAGGCGCGCGATGATCCTCACCGTGCACGACGAGCTGGTGTTCGCGAAGTGAAGCGAGAGGCGGCTGACTGATGCACGCGGCGCTGGTGCGCGAGAGATGATGGGCGTCGCCAGCCTGGCCGTGCCGCTCGACGTGGACGTCGGGGTCGGCGAGAACTCCGGAAAGACGCGATAGGATAGGTTCAGTCCTTCGACAGGCTCAGGACGAACGGAGACGATGAGCCGCATAGCGTCTGCGCGCCGATGCTCGTGCTCGCCGCCGCGGCCCTGTTCTCGACCGGCAGGGCGGCGATCAAGGCCACGTCGCTCACGGGCTGGCAGGTCGCGAGCTTCCGATCGGCGGTGGCCGCGATCTCGATCGCGCTGATGCTGCCTGGCGCCCGGCGCCGGCCCAGCCTCGCGATGGTGGCCGTCGCCGTCGTCATACGCGACGACGCTCGTGCTGTTCGTGCACGCGACGAAAGCGACGACGTCCGCCAACGCGATCTTCCTGCAGAGCACGGCGCCGATCTACGCATGCTGCTCGTCTCGCCGTTCCTGCTGCGCGAGCCGATCCGCCGCGCCGATGATCTGGTCCCTCGTGGCCCTCGCGCTCGGCCTGCCTCAGTCGTCCCGGGGCACGAAGAAATCGCGCGCGACGGCGCCGCATCCGCTGGCCGGCAACCTCGCCGCGGCCGCGAGCGGCCTGACGTGGGCCGCCACCGTGATTCGGCCTGCGCTGGCTCGGCACGCGCAGAGGGCGGGGACTCGGCAACCGAGCCGGCCGCTGGTCGCCGGCAACGTGCTGGCGGCGGCGTGCACGCTGCCGATGGCGCTGCCCGTCGCGGGCGTCCCGGCCGGCGACTGGCTGGTGATCCTCTACCTGGGCGTCTTTCAGATCGGCCTGGCGTACGTCTGCCTGGTCGAAGGGCATGGCGGGCGTGCCCGCGCTCGAGGCGTCACTGCTCCTCGCCGCTGGAACCCGTGCTGAATCCCGTGTGGTCGTGGGTGGTGCACGGCGAAGCGCCGGGAGCCGGGCGCTCATCGGCGGGGCCGATCATCCTCGTGGCGACGGCGGCGCGGACGATCTGGGACGCGACGCGGGCTGAGCCAGCCGCGCGCCTACTTCCACTCGCTCTTGAGGTGCTCCCACTCGGCGGTCATCACGTCGATCGCTTCGCGCGTGTCGCGTGACGCGCCTGACAGGCTCGCGCGCGCTCCGGGAATGATCGCGGTCTGCACGAGCCAGGTCGAGATCGGCCCGAAGCGCGGCGCCCATTGTCCGGCGCCACGCGCGCGGAGGCCAGCCGCGATGGCGGCCGTCCACGCGCGGTCGAGGTCGCCCAGCGATCGCGCCGCGGCAGAGCCAGTAGGCGGCCGCGGTCGATCCCGGGCCGCGCGCGCAGCTCCTCGTCCATCCGATCGACGATCCGCTGGTAGATCGTCGCGCGGTGCGTGGGTGTCACCTGCGCGTGACGATCGACGGAGTCGCCCACCAGTCCGAGCACCCGGTCGCGGGCGGAGGCGCCCGAGAGCGTCCGCACGACCCAGCGCGGCGTCGAAGAGCTCGGCCGCCGCGCCGTAGCGGTCGCCCAGGAAGAGCCACTCGCCGAGGCCACGCGTGCAGATCGGCCTGGGCTGGCGGCGACAGCTTCGAGGCGTCGATGCCGCGCAGCGGCCTCGCGCGCCGCCGCGAGGTTGGCGGCGTCCGCGTCTGGCGGAAGCGCTCGAGGTTCGCGCGGCGCAAGCACGAGCGAGGCGCTCGTCGGCCACGTGGCCGGCCCGCGCGAGGTCCGCCGACTTCATGGCCAGCTCGTAGAGCTCCTGGTTGTAGTAGCCGCGGGCTTCGTTGAGGTGGTCCTCGGCCGAGGCGGACTGGGCAACCAGGAGCAGTCCGGTGAGCACAGCAGGCGCTGCCGGACGACATGCGCGTGGTCATTGGCACACGCCGCAGCCCCGATTGCAGGCCCATAACTTCAGGACAGCCAATCACTTGGAGAGGCCCGACGGACGGCGTTTGATAGAATGCCGGACTGGATGTCCGAGCCGACGATCATCTCCCGCGCCAATCACACCCGTGTCGCGGTCTGCCATCGACCTGATGCGCTGAAGGTGCTGCAACCGGCTGCGGCAGGCCGATTACGTCGCGTACCTGGTGGGCGGCAGCGTGCGCGACCTGCTGCTCGGCCGGCGGCCGAAGGACTTCGACATCGGCACGTCGGCGCATCCGCATCGAGGTCGAAGCGGCTGTTCCGCAACTGCTGGATCATCGGCCGGCGCTTCCGGCTCGCGCACGTGAAGTTCGGCACGAAGACGATCGAGGTCGCGACGTTCCGCCGGCAGCTGAGCGAGCAGGAGCTGGCTGAGCAGGAAGTGCCGTCGCGCGCGACGCCGCCGAGCAGCGCCGCAGGACGCCGAGCCGGCCGACCGCGATCGGCCGCACGCTGCATCCGCGCGACAACACGTTCGGCACGCCGGAAGAGGACGCCTTCCGCCGCGACTTCACGGTCAACGCGCTCTTCTACGACATCGGCGACGTTCTCGATCATCGACTACGTCGGCGGCCTCGAGGATCTGCACGCGCGCGTGATCCGCTCGCATCGGCGATCCGGACGTGCGGTTCCAGGAGGATCCGGTGCGCATGCTGCGCGCGGTGGTGCTGGCCGCGCGGCTCGACTTCACGATCGATCCGGACGCGGTGCGATGCCGATCACGGCGCCACGCGTCGCTGATCGCCGAGGCGTCGCAGGCCGCGGCTGCTCGAGGAGTTCTACAAGATCCTGCGGTCTGGGGGCGTCCGAGGCGCGTTTCGCCAGCGCTCGCCGAGGTCGGCCTGCTCGAGCACCTCGCGCCCGGAGCTGATGAAGCGACCACGGCCAGGCGCTCTGGCCGTGGCTCGCGGCGCTCGACCGCGTACCGGCATCGGTTCGAAGCCATTCCCGAGTCGATGAGCAACCCGATCCTGCTCGGCACGCTGCTCGTGCCGCACGGCTTCAACGCCGGCCGCAAGCCGCGCCGGTTCGAGGACGGCACCGAGCCGGAGCGCGAACCTCCGGCGCTGCTGGGCCGGATGCAGCTGCCACGCCGCGACATCGAGCGGCTCCGGCAGATGCTGGGGCTGCAGCGCCGACTGCTGGATCTCGAGGCGTCACCGCGCGCGCGCCGCGCGCTCATTCACCGCGGGCCATTCAGCGAGTCGCTGACGTGGCTCGACATCCACGGACGCGCGCCCGAGGTGCTCGAGCACTGGAAGGGGTTTCTCGAAGGGACCATCCTGCCGCAGGAAGTCGTGGACCCGGACCAGCCACGGTGCGCGACGCCGGCGACGCCGGCGGACGTGGCCGGCGCAGACCGCCGCCGAACTCCAGAGCTGACAGCTCGGCGGCCGCCGAGCTGATAACTGCTCTAGCCGTTCTTCCGTTCGAACTCGCGCATGAAGTCGACGAGCGCGTCGACGCCCGCCTCCGGGAACGCGTTGTAGATCGACGCGCGCATGCCGCCGACCGACCGGTGGCCCTTCAGCCCGTCGAAGCCGGCCGCGGTCGACTCCTTCACGAACTTCGCTTCTCGAGCTCTTCGCTCGACAGCCGGAACGTGACGTTCATGAGCGAGCGGTCCGCCTTGTCGGCGGTCGGCCGCCGTAGAAGCCCGGTGCGATCGAGCTCGGCGTACAGCTTGCCGGCCTTGCGCTCGTTCACCTGCGCGACTGCCGCCAGTCCGCCCTGCGCCTTCAGCCACTGCAGCACGAGCCCACGGCGTAGATCGCGAAGCACGGGCGGCGTGTTGTAGCAGCGAGCCGTTCTCGGCGTGCACCGCGTAGTTCAGCATCGTGTGCAGCGTCTTCGCCGAGCCGCGCCAGCAAGTCCTCGCGGATGATCACCAGCGTCGTCCCGGACGGGCCGAGGTTCTTCTGCGCGCCCGCGTAGATGAGCGCCGTGCTGCCGAGACGTCGATCGGGCGGCTGAAGATGTCGGACGAGGCGTCGCTGATGAGCGGCGCGTTGCCGACGTCGGGCAGCGACTGCCACTGCGTGCCCTCGATCGTGTTGTTCGACGTGATGTGCACGTACGCGGCGTCCTCGGATGAGCGTCAGTCTCGGACTGCCTTCGGGATGCGGCGTGAAGTTGTCCGGCCGCGCGTCGACGCCGCGATGTTGACGGCGCCGACCTTCTTGCGCTTCCTTCGCCGCCTTCTCGGTCCACGATCCCGTGACGATGTAGTCGGCGCGATCCGCCCGCAGGCAGCAGGTTCATCGGCACCATCGAGAACTGCAGGCTCGCGCCGCCCTGCAGGAACAGCACCTTGTAGTTGGACGGGATGCTGGCGAGCGCCCGGAGGTCGGCTTCCGCCTTCGCGATCACGCCCTCGAACACCTTCGAGCGGTGACTCACCTCGAGGATCGACATGCCGACGCCAGGGAGCGAGACCAGGTCGTGCTGGATCTGCTCCAGCACCGGCACCATCACCGCCGGGCCCGACGAGAAGTTATGGACACGATCGGTAGCAGTAGAAGTGGCCATTCACGAGCTCCTGAATGAAACGGGACGAGGGACTATTTTACACGGCCTGACCGTCACGCGGTTTCTGTCTCACTGGGATCTCGAATACCTCGGATCGTACGTGACGCGTTCTGCCAGTCGGCCCCGTCTTCCTTACAACAACCCGCGCATGGCCGGCGACCACTCGCTGCGGTGCGATGTCGCCATGCCACGATCATCCCACTGGTTGGGGTCACCACGGTGTCTGTGATCTTCTTTCCATAGGCGAGGTGCAGGTTGTCCTGCCCACACGTGACGCCACCACCGCCGTCGGTTTCCACACAAAGATCTCATACTCGCTCTGTTCCAGGGCTCTGGCTTCCAGGATGAATTGAACAAATTGAGATGCGCCATATGACGGCACGACCACGACCCGACCATCGCCCTTCTCGAGATTGACGGCGTGCGGGCGTCGTCGATGGTTTGAGTCGCTGCCAATGGCTGCTGGCTGGCCTGCGGAAACAAGATAATGCCCGACAATCACAAGGCCGATTGGAGACCACTGCATCGCAGGAGCACGGCCGGTGCCTCTAGTTTCGATCGCCATGGCGTTTCCAATCCTGAATCTCAGCATTTCACCACTCAGCCGGGCTACGGGCTACGGACTCTGCGATCTCAGATCTCGACGAGTTGCGAGCGCTGAGCACGTCCGGGTGCCCCGAGGCGATCAGGGCGATCACGGCGTCTGTCGGACGATTGTCGAGGTTGATTCGCGCCACGGCGGCTTCCGCCCCCGCGAAAATCACGTTCTCGGTTTCCTGCACGTTGATCGAGGCGGCGCGCAGCTGGTCGAAGACGTGCGCAAGCACGCCCGGCCTGTCGCGGTGCGCCGACGATCAGGCGCCACGTCGCGGGCGTCCGCGTCGCCAGGTTCACGACGTTCGGCACGCTGCCCGTCTGCTTGAAGCTGCGGACGATCCGCACCGTCTCGGCGGCGATGGCTTCCTGCGCCTGATCGGTGGACGCGCCGATGTGGTGCGTGCCGTAGACGCCCGGCAGCTGCCACGATCGGATCGGTGAAGTCACCGGTCGACGCTGACGGTTCGTCCGCGTAGCACGTCGAGGCGCGACGCGAAGCCCGCGATCGCGGACCGCGCGCTCGAGCGCGGCGTGAGTCGACGATCTCGCCGCGCGCGGTGTTGATGAAGCACCGCGCCGGGCTTCAGCCGCGACAGCAACGCCGGCGTTCACCAGTCCCCTGCGTCTCGGGCGCGAGCGCGAGGTGCACGCTCAGCGCGTCGCGCGCGGCGGCACGCTCGGCCGGCGTCGCGACGACGATCCACGCGACGATCGTGCGGCCCGCCGGCAGTCGCAGCGCCTCGAGATCCGCGGCTCCCGGCGCGAGATCGGCGGCTCCAGATCGACCAGCGTGCATCCCGAAAGCCGCGCGCGCGGCGGCCATCTCCTGGCCGATGCTGCCGTAGCCGAGCAGGCCGAGCGTCCGGCCGTGCAGGCCGCTGCGCCTTCGAGTACTCCTTCTTGTTCCATCGCGCCGGCGCGCAGGTCGGCCACGTTGTCCGGAATCCGGCGATCGAGCGACGAGCAGCAGGCCGAAGGCCAGCTCCGCCACGGCGACGGCGTTCCTTGCCCGGACAGTTCGACACGTAGATGCCGCGCCGCGGACGCGCGCCGCGACGTCGATCGTGTTGTAGCCGGCGCCCGCGCGGACGATCAGCGACGAGCGGTCCGGCGTCGATCATCGGCGCGGTGACCTTCGTGCAGCGGACGACGAGCACGTCGGCGCGCGTTCGGCGCGATGGCTTCGCGTCAGCGTCGCGTCCGGCAAGCTGCGGGCTCGTAGACGACCTCGCACCCGGCGGCCTTCAGGCCGTCGATGCCCGGCTCGTCTCGAATTGATCGGCCACGAGAACGACCATCGCCGTGCTCCGTCAGATCTCGTGAATCAGGCAGGCCGTCCCGGAGCTTCGGCTCGAACCACGTGGACTTCGGCGGCATGATTCCGCCGGCATCCGAGATCGCCATCAGCTCGCTCGACGCTCACCGGGAACAGCGAGAACGCGACAGCCGCGCTGGCCGCTGCCGACGGCGTGCTCCAGCGCGCGCCGTGCCCCGCCGCCGCCGACGAAGTCGATGCGCTTGTCGGTCCGCTCGTCGCCGATCCCGACGAGCGGCGCGAGCACCTGCGCGTGCAGTTGCGACACGTCGAGGCGTGCTCGCCTGGCGTCTTCGCCTGCGGCGGCTGCTGCAAGGTCGATGGTGTGCCAGTGGCCCGCGAGGAACATCGACACGTCGCCCTTGCGTGCCGGCACGGCCGGCCCGGCTGCACGCGATGCGTCCGCAGCCGCCTCGAGCAGCTCGACCAGGACGCTTGCCGGCGAGGTCCTTCACGGGCGGTTGTAGGCCAGGATCTGCACCTGCGTGTCGGGAAACGCCACCGCGAGGAAGCGGTCCGACTCGTTTGCACCGCCGCCGCCATTGGCCAAGCGCCGCGCGCGCTGGCCAGCCGACGCGGCACGGTGGTGGCCGTCAGCGATGTAGAGACGCGGCAGCCGCCCGAACGCGTCGACGATTGCCGCCGACATCGGGCAGGCACCCGCCACAAGGAGTGCTGGATCTGGTCGGGCGCGGTGAAATCATACAGCGGCGGCGTCGCGGCGACGCGCGGCCGCGATCCCGTCGATCTCGGGCGACGCCTGATACGTCAGGAACACGGGCCCCGTCTGCGCGCGCAGCTCGACGATGTGCGCGCGTCCGGTCGTCTTCCTTGTCCTTGCGCGTCCTCTCGTGCTTCAGGATGACGTTGCGATCGTACTCGTCGAGCGGAAGACGCGCCCGCGAGGCCCGTCTGCACGTGCGAGCCCATGCGCAGACGGTAGAAGTAGAGCGCTCGGCTCATCGTCGACGACGAGCGGCGCGGCGCGATCGGAGGTGCTGATGGTTGCGTCGCGCCGTTTCGTGGACGACGTCCGCGTACGGATCGGTGTCGGACGGCAGGCCGAGTCTCCGCGCGCGACGACGTGCAGGAAGCTCAGCGGATGACCTTCGGCGAGCTGGCGCGCTTCCTCGGTGTTGACTGACGTCGTATGGTACCGCGGCGACTTCAGCGGCGGACTGCGGGCGGGACGGAGAGCTCTGAAGGGATGCAATGAGGCCATGGGAATAGTGATTGCATGCCCACGCTGGAGTCTCGAGTTCCCGATGTCCACCTGGCAGCTGGCTGCCGCAACCGCGAGCGTTTGCGCGGCGAGCGTCGCGCGCGGCCTTGAAGGCATCCATTTCACGGGGCGGAATCGGCTCGCCTGGCGGCAACGTCCTGTGCTCGCTCATGGGATTGACGACGGCGCCGCCCTTGCGCGAGCTCGTAGTGCAGGTGCGGCCCGGTGGCGAGGCCGGTCATGCCGACCTTGCCGATCACCTGTCCCTGTGACACGTGGACGCCTGCACGAGATTCAGGGCCGAACGCCGACAGGTGCAGGTAGCCGCTCTCGTATCCGCTCGGCGTGACGGATGCGCACGATCCTTCCTCCGCCGCTCGTCCATCCCGCGAACGTCACCGCGCCATCAGAGACGGCAACGACAGCGCGCACCGATCGGCGCGCGGTAGTCGACACCGAGATGCGCGCGGCGGATGTTGAGGATCGGATGGAGGCGGCTGCGGGAGAAGCCGGACGAGATCTGCGGATCGAAGCTTGAGCGGCGACCGGAGGAAGAATCGCTTCAGCGACCGGCCGGCCGCATCGTAGTACCCGGGTGGAGCACCGGAGGCTGGAAGCGGAACGCGACCAGGTGCCGGCCCTCGTTCACGAGCTCCGCCGCGGCGACGGGACCGTAGCCGACGAAGCGGCCGTCGCGCACGGCCTTCTCCGTGATCAGATGAAAGGAATCGCCAGGCTGGAGGTCGGTGTTGAAATCGACCTCTCCCGAGAAGATGTCGGCGAGCGCGACGCTCAGATCGGGCTGCTCACCCGCCGACGACATCGCCGCGAGAGAGCGAGGACGTCTCCTCGTTGATGTTGCCGCTGACTTCGACGCGGGTCACGCGCACGTTGTATGGCACGACCTCGGCGACGAACTCGCCTGCGGTGTCGGCGTTCGGCGTGATCCTGAGCACGCTGCGGCCGTCGATCTCGTATCGAACAGCCGCACCTGTCCGTTGCCGGTCCGCAGGAGCCGCCACGCCTGGCCCTCGTGCATCCTGCGCGGGTCGAACGACGCCCTCGAGCGAGGCCAGCATCGCCTCGAGCTGATCGCTGCCGATCTGCTGGCTCGCGAGCAGCGTGCCGAAGTTTCGCCGGGCCGGACGTGGCCGGGCGTCAGATCCGTGTCCGAGGCGAGCTCTGACGTCCTGGCGCACCACGTCGCCGGGCTCGGCGGCGGAGGTCGCGCACGCGCTCGCGCACCCAAGCGCGCCGATGACGGCCAGCGCGGCGCGTCTCGATGGCATGAGCCTGATAGTCTACGGCCTATTGAAGGGTGATGCGGATGGCCTTGCGATAACGGACGGGACGACCGTCCGACACGCGCGGGTTCATGCGCCAGTTCCGCGTGGCCTCCGAGCAGGTCAGTGGTCGTACTGTGGGAGCGCCATCGCCCTGCGTCAGCGGCGCGCTCGATCGCGGCCCGTCGAGCCACCAATCGTCAGCTCCAGTATCCCGTCCCGCGGACGGCGGACGATAGCGGCGACGCTCCACTTCGGGATGTCCTGACGGATCACCACGGGCGGAACGACGCCAGCGTCGGCAGGCTGCGTAAAGACGGTCGAGGTGCGACAGGTGCGCTACGGGTGCGTTAGTGCGATGAGGTGCGGCGGAGCGCCGCCAGCCGCGTTCGCGGCGTCCGCGGGCTTCTCGGGACCGGCGGCAAGAACCAGGAAGCTCGGCGGTCTTCTTCGCGTCGGCAGCCGCGGCTCGGCGGCGGATGCCCAGCCAGCCTCTGGAACCCGTCCGCCAGCCGCTTTGTATGTCCTGCCCGCCTTCGCGTCCGACGCGTTCAGATCTGGATCGCTCGCAAGCGAGACGACGAGCTGAAAGCCTCTTGCCGCCTCAGCCCATTGCTGCCCGTCGTAGGCCGCCCGCGCTTCTCCGTAGCGCGCGACGATGATCCCCGGCAGCAGGCGGCGCGAAGCATCCTTGAAGATCGCGCGCACGCGCGGAGCGTGCCGGCCTCCGCTCGGCCGGTGCGCAGGATCGCTCGTCACGGCGGCCGCGACCGCGGCGCGCTTCGTCGGTGCGCCCGAGCGCCGAGCAAACAGAGCGCGCGGTTCTGCTGGACATCACGAGCGTCGGGTGGGGGAGCGGTTGCTTCTGCAGGCGATCGAGGACCGCCAGCGCTGCGTCGTGCGACGCCGACGCGTACAGCGCCTGCGCGGCCTGAATCGACTCCTGGGCCCTGACCACGCCGGGCCAGATCAGGATGACGAGGACGGCAAGAGCGATGCGCCTGGCCATGATCTCTTTATCGTCAGGGCTACTGCTGCGGCCTGGTCAGGTCCACTGAGGCCGCACGGGCGCAGTGGCGGTGACCGTCGCCGCGTGATGCTGCTCGCCGAGATCGGGGTTCTTGAACACGATCTCGTGCGGCCCGACCGGCAGCGACAGGTTGCCGATCGGCGTCTCGCCGACCTTCTGGCCGTCGATCCACACTTCGGCCCACGGCGTCGCGTTCAGCGACAGCGTGCCGCTCGGGCAGCGGCAGCGACAGATGGTCGTCTTGCCCGCGAAGATCTCGGCGTGAAGCGGCTTCTCGAATCCCAGCGTTTCGCTGACGAGGCGCAGGTCGTGCGGGCCGGGCGACAGCACGGAGGCGATCGCCGGTGACGCCAACCAGTGTCTGCCCTTCGGACACCTGCATCTCGAACTGGCACCTTCACCGTCAGCCCGCCAGTCGTCGGCTCGACGGGAGCCGCCGCCGCATCGCCCGCGGCAGCCGCCACCGACCGGTATACTGCCGGCCTTCATCGGCACGCCCACCGTCGTCACGGTCCCCGCCGCGAACCGACACGGCCTGACGGATACGGACGCCATTCGAGTTCGAGCACGAGCTCGTGGTCACCCGCGGAAACGTCGGAGAGAGCTCCGTGGGCGCCGTGCCGCGCGGCTGCCCGTCGAGCAGGATCGTCGCGCCGGCCGGCTGCGATGAAATCAGCAGGCGGCCCAGCGACGGTGAGCCTGAGAGCTCGACGTGCTGGCCGGAAACGTCTCGCCCGCGTTGACCGTGATTGGGATGACCGCGGCTCACCGCCCGTGCTGAGCTCCAGCACGTGCGGTCCCGGCGAGACGGACGTCGACGAGCGGCGTGACGCCCTCGTTCTGGCCGTCGATCTTCACCTGCGCGCCCTCGGGCTTCGAGTCGAGGCGCACGTTGCCAGGCGCAGTGCCGGTTCCCCGGCCACCACCGAGCAGTGTCCAGCCGATGAACCCGCCTTCCGCGACAGCGACTGACGGCAAGGGCCAGCGCGGCGACACGCCAGAACGTGGGCACGCCAACCGCCACCACCTGCTTCGGCGGCGCCGCTTTCAGCATCTCGCGCAGCGCGTCTACGGCCACGTCGGGAGCTTCGGGAACTGGACGCAGGCTTCGAGAGCTGACGGTACAGGTGCTGCCGGTGCTGCGGCTGCGACCGGTGCTACAGGAACTGACGCTACAGGTGCTGCGGAGCTGGCGCAGCGGGTGCTACCGGAACTGACGCTGCAGGTGCCACTGGAACAGGCGCAGGCGCTGGAGGTGGCGGAACCGCCACGGGGACAATCGGCGCGGCGGCGACGATCGGTGTCGGGGCAATCGGCTGCGGTGGAGCAATCGGCTGGGGCGGCGGCAGCGCGGCCTCGCACTCTTCGTAGCGGAGTGAGGAACGTTTCCAGGGCAATCGGCGCGGCGATGTGCCAGCCTCGCCCGACAGCACATCGTCGAGCGCCAGCTGCGCTTCGAGGGCGGATTCAAATGACGACCGCGCGTCGAGCTGCAGCGCGCGAGATGAGCCAGCGGCGCAGCGGCTCGAGATCGGCTCGCGGCGCGCCTGGCGACGTGCACTCCGTGGCCGACGCGACGAGCGCCGGCAGCGCTTTCAGGTCCTCTTCTGCCAGCGGACGGCCCAGCACGAGGGCCAGCGCCACCATGCCGAGCTGCATCACGTCGACGCGGTGCGTGGAGCCGCGCGATGCCGGCGCCCGAGGGCACCGCCACGCGCGGGTCCTTCCACAGCCGCTCGCGGCTGTGCAGCCGAGACTGCTCGATCGCGGCGCCGAGCACGATGCTCGACGATCACCACGCGCGCGCCGGTCGTGACGACGATGCGCTCGGGGCGAGGCGCGCCGTGCGAGACGTCGCGGGCGTTCTGAGTGGAGCATCGCGATCGCCGGGACCAGCTGCCGAATCAGGCACAGCGCGGCGTTCACGTCCAGATCGAGATTCGACGCCGCCGCCACCTCGAGAACCCGCGACAGCCGGCGCGCCGAGGGCTTTCCGAGACAGGCCGAGGGGTCGTTCCGCCGTCGAGCCGATCGACGCGGCGCACGCGCGAGTAATAGGCGTGGCGGAAGTTGGCCAGCCGGCTGACCCGCTCGCGGAGCATGAACTCGAAGGACTGCACGGTGAGCAGCTCGGGCTCGATGTGGAAGACCTCGAGGGGCTCGGGGCGATCGACGGGTCGGTGAGGCGCACGACGACGGCCAAAGCCGTCGGAGAACTCGGCGAGGGCTGGGGTTCCTCAGTGTCTGTGCCGCAGCAGGCATGTCAGTTGGAGGACGGACGGACCGCGCCACCCCTTCGCGTGCAACGGACGGACTCAGCCTTCGTGCTGCGGCGAGCAAGTCATGCAATGCCTTCTAAGTCAGTTGAAGTTGTGGGTGTCCGAGCCCGTCGGCGTGATTACGAAACCGCGCTCGGTTACAAGTCTGTGTTTCACGCTCCCGTTGGTCCGTCGGAAAACGTTACTGCGGACGAACGGGGGTGTGCTGGGACGAGCGGTGGTATCGTTCATTCTTTGTTCCGCTTTGTTCGAACGCAGGAGGACGCATTCGTGATGCTCAGGGACTTCGGCCGTGATCACGTCGTGGTCGCGGGCAGCTCTGCTGGCGGCGACCCGTCGCGCCGCGCAGGCGCCGCAGTGACCGAGAAGGTCGACTACGACGCCATTTACAAGATCAAGCAGGAGGGTCTCCAGCAGCTCGCGGGTGATGGACACCGCGAGCTGGCTGACGGACGTCTACGGCGCGCGGCTCACCGGGTCGCCGAACATCAAGAGCCGCTGGCGACTGGGCCGTCAAGAAGCTCACCGAGCCAGGGCGCCCAGAACGCCCGCCTCGGAGACGTGGGGCGACGTTCGGCACGCGGCTGGCAGAAACGAGCGTTTCTCGGCGACCGTCGGTCGACGCCGGTCGCGTGGACGATCATCGGCGCGCCGAAGGCGTGGACGCCGGGCACCGAGGGCCTGTCGTCACCGCCGATGCGATCTACGCCGCCGGATGACGACGCGACGCAGGACCTGGAGCGGTGGAAGGGCAAGCTGAAGGGAAAGATCGTCCTCGCGAGCGCCGATCCGCGAGGTGAAGGCATCCTTCGATCCGCTCGCGACGCGCTACACCGACGACGCACCTCGAAGAAACTGGAAGAGTCGAGGTCGGCTCCCCGGGCGCGCCGCGATGCGACCGGTCGATGCTCGGCCTTCATGGTCAAGCGAATCCAGTTCCTCGCCGACGAGGGCGTGCTGGCCGTGTTCGAGCCCAGCCGCGGCGGCGACGGCGGGACGATCTTCGTGCAGCAGGGCGGCGCGTACAGCGCGAACGGCGCAGTCGTTCATCCGCTACCCCGCAGCATCCGCCTACGCAGGTCGTCCTCGCGGTCGAGCACTACAACCGGCATGGCGCGCACCCTCGACAAGAACGTCCCGGTCTCGGTCGAGCTGAACGTCAGAACACGTCACGACGCCGCAACCAGACGGCGTTCAACGTCGATCGCCGAGCTCGCCGGCGCGGACAAGGCCGACGAGGTGGTGATGCTGGGCGCGCACTTCGACTCCTGGCACAGCGGCACCGGGCGCCGACCGACAACGCGCGCGGGCTCGGCCGTGATGCTCGAAGCGCTGTCGGATCCTGAAGGCCGCCGGGCGTGAAGCTGCGCCGCACGGTGCGTCTCGCGCTGTGGAGCGGCGAGGAGCAGGGCCTGCTCGGGTCGACGGCCTGCGTGAAGGCCACCTTCGCCAGACCGCGCGCACGATGGCAGCTGAAGCCGGCAGCACGGCGAAGATGTCCGGGCTACTTCAACGTCGACAACGGCACCGGCGCGATCCGCGGCGTCTACCTGCAGGGCAACGAGGCCATCGCGCCGATCTTCTCAGGCGTGGATGGAGCCGTTCAAGAACCTCGGCATGACGACGCTGACGATCGCAGAACACCGGCGGCACCGATCACCTGTCGTTCGACGCGGTCGGGCATGCCCGGCTTCCAGTTCGTCCAGGATCCGGTCGAGCACGACACGCGGACGCACCACTCGAACTATGGACGTATACGAGCGGCTGCAGACAGCCGACATGATGAAGAACGCGCGTCATCGTCGCCTCGTTCGTCTACCACGCGGCGAACCGCGACAGACGCTGCCGCGCAAGCCGCTGCCCAGGGCCGCAGCCGCCGCGAAGCCGGCCACGCCGAAAGCGACGAACTGAGCAAGTGCTGAAGGTTGAGGTGGTTGCGGTAAAGCGAGCCTGGTGCCAGAGTGCCACAGTGCTTGACTTCTGGCGGAACTCAGCGCGGCATCGGGGCGCGTCAGGCACCGTCCCTATCGATCTGCGCTGGACTTCGCGCCACCCAGCACGTCGAGCACTACATCCGGCCCCGCGTCGTTTCCGCCTCCACCGTCTCGCGTCGACGCGCCTGATGGACGATTGTTCGTGTCGGCGACGATAGATCGGCGTCGCCCGCCAGACGCTCGACCCGCCCGGCTCGTAGAACTGCGCCTTGCGGCCCGTGCCGTCCGTGCGCGCTGTGCCCGGCGCGTGCCTGCAAGCGTCCAGACCTCGCTGCGGCTCGGGATCCAGCAGCTTGATCTTGTGGTTGTGGGTGTCGGCGATCGCATTCACGACCATCGGTTGCACGTGCATCACAGCCGAGTGAGTGCTGCAGCCGCAACGGCGTCGCCCGTGCCCCGCCGAGCGTCGCCCGAACTCGAACAGGCTCCCCGCCGGCGTAGCGTGCGCACCTGCTTCGCCGGCGGCAGATCGACCGCAGCGGCGGACGAGGTTCGACTCGGCACGTCCGCGACATACAGCGCGTCGCCTGTCGGCAGCCAGGCCGGACGGCTGCGCGAACGCGGCCGCCTCGATCGCGCCGTCGGCGCGCGCCTCTGGCCGATCCGGCGTGGCCACAGGATGCCGCGGGCGTGTCAGCATCCAGATATCCGGCGGGCTGGTCATTTGCGATGAAGAGCGCGGCCTATTGTGCCGCCACATCCCACGGGGAATTGAAAGGCCAGCGCTGGCGTGGCATTTCGCTGCCTTCCTCCCCGCCACATGCACTGGTGCCGCTGGTCCAATTGCCGTCACCACGCGTTCATCAGGTCCTGACGGCGGTGGAAAGCGGTGTGTCTGCGGTTGGCTGACCACAGCGATATCGCCGACGAGCCGCCAGGCCCTGGAGGTTGTGAACCTGGCGGTTTAACGCTGTCGGCATCAGGCGCTCGCTGCCGATGCGATCGAGCACGCGGGCCGCCGAAGCTGGCGACGACTATCTGGTGGTGGTTCGAATCGCTGATGAAAGGTCGACTGGCGGTCGCCAGGACTTTTCGCTCTGGGAAACCTTGAGCTGGGTTCGAGACGCCTTCGCTTTCCAGCTTTCAGCTGCCAGGGGGCAGTGACGATCATCTCGCCGCGCTTGTCGAATGTGGCGATGACGGCGCAATCGCTCTGCTCGAAGCCTCAGAAGGTTTTCGCCCGACGCGGCGCCGACGACATAGGGCCTGCCGTGGATCGATGAGTCGCGCGGCGAGGGCCAGGCGCGGACGTAGGCGCGCCAGATCCGAACTCGGCGTCGTTGGCGACAGGGTGCGCGATCTCGGCAGCGGGCGACGCTCTGCCGGATGTTCTCGGTGGCCTTCCTCGTTGGGGAACTTTGCGGCGTGCACGCCGCATCACCACGAGCTCGTCGGGGAACCGCGCCTCCAGCTTCTTCAGGTCCGGCAGGATGTGAGGTGCAAAGCCGATGCAGCCAGGCAGGGTCCAGAAGCCTGAGCAGGACGATCTTTTTGTCGCCGCAGCGCCTTCAGCGAAAGCGGCGCGCACGCTTGAGCCACGCGACGGCGCCGCCTGGGCTCCGGTGCGCGGATGGGCTCAGGCAAGACGGCCGCTCGCCTGCGACAGCGCGTGCAGCGGGGTGTCGTGGCGGACGAGGCCAGCGACCGGTCGGCCTCCATCGCTTCCACCGCGATAGGCAGGCGCCACGACCAGTTGTCGGCGCTCTACCGCTGCGTGGACGCTGATGCGATCGCGCCAGCCACAGGCATCCCCGGCACCGGCAGGAGCAGCAGGGTCGACCCCGCCCGTGACGCCGCAGCGCAGCAGGCGCTGCGTGGACGTCCACGGTAAATGGCAACGCCGCGGGATCGGCGTCGAGGCTCGTCCAGCCGCCGCCGAGACTGCCGACATCGCGCGCTTCTCGGCTGCGCTCGCCATCTCCCACCACAGCGCCATCGGCTCGATGTCGCGTGCTCGTCGTCGCCACCGACACGGCGCGATATTCCGATGGCGGCACGAACGGGTGCTCGGCCAGAACCATTCCGCGCTCCCAGCGAGATGACCTTGTATCCGGGCAGGCCGGATTCGCCTGAGCGAGTCGCGGACGAAGTCCGGGATGAGGCCCAGGGTCCCCGGCGGTCAGCGCCGGTCCGGTCGCCTGAAACAGCTGGAAGGATCTGTTCGCCCTGCCTGATCTGATCGGCTTCGTCAGCAGGCTCGAAGCTGCCGAGCTTTTCTCCCAGCGGCCGCGAGCGTGCGGAAGAAGCCGACGAGATGGTCGAGGCGATACCTGGTCGGCAGCTGGCCATTCGTCGCGCGCGCTGTCGCAGCCAGCGGTGATCGTCGCGCGCCATCGCTTCCCAGCGTGCACGGGCAGGCCCCAGTCCTGCCCGGTGGCGCTGAAGGCATCGGGCGGCGTGCCAGTGGTGCGCATCGAAGCGGAACGTGCTGGTTCGCCCAGACGTCGGCGCTGTCGGTGCCGACCATGAAGGGCACATCGCCGAACAGCCTGATCTCGCCGAGCGCCTTCGCGCGCATCGGCCCACCGCTCATCGGCGATCACCGGTGTACTGGTGATAGAGGATTTCGCGCGCAGTGCCACGCGCATCCGAGCGCGCGCTCGGCTTGTCGGATCGGACCGGCAACGGCTAGCCGGGCCACGACAGGCCGCCGTGTAGCGCGCAGCAAAGCGCAGTCGCCGAGTCACCACGTCTTCCCACGACGCAACGCCGCGAACGATCCCGCCTGGGCCAGCCGCGCAGCCAGTCGGTGTCGTAGAAGAGATCGGAAGGACAGCTGGAGCGCGCATCTTTCGCCTGCACGGCGGCGCATGGGACGAGTGACGCACGGCGGTCCGGAGCGCCGCCCTGATCGGCCAGCGGTAACTGCGACTCGCCGCCCAGCACGCGGAAGTCGTGCACGTCTGGCATCGAGACGTAGACGGGATCGACATCGCCATCGCGCTGAGCGCGGAATATGGCGACGACTCATCTCGCCGGCAGCGTGCTGATCGGCAGCAGCCGCAACGCGCGAAACCCGGGCGCGGCGCAGCCACGACCTGAACGGCGCGAGATCGCCGATGTCGCCGGATGCCCCAGTCCCCGGCCGAACGCAGCGAGAACAGCGGCAGGACGATGCCGGCGGCGCGGCCGAGATGCGGACGGGGAATCATTCGATCGACGAGGCCCAGCGCGGGCCACGGTGGCAAACAGCCGGCTGACTGGTCTTCGCGGAACACGTCCGGCCACGCCAGCAGGCTGATCGACGAAGTAGCCATCGCGCGGGAAGTCGAAGAAGTAACCGGGTGCACGAGCACGCCTTCCTCGAGCAGCCTGATCACGCGCTCAGTCTTCCGGCATCGTGCGGCACGCGAATCACAGTCGACCTCAGCCGCCTTCGGCGCGCAGCACCTGGCAGGCGGAGCATGACTGGGCGATGCGCCTCAGCTCCCGGTAGTTCTGCACGACGCGCTGGTGAATCTGCTGGCGCACCGGCTCGCCCCTTCGAGCAGCCGCTTGCGCGCCGATCTGCACGGGCGTGCTCGACGGACAAGCTTACGTGTCGGCGATCAGCTCGAGCCGCATGGAGCGCGCCCTGCAGCGCCGTGCCGTGACCGCTGAGCGCCATCCAGCCCAGCTTCCAGTTGTGGCAGGCCGATCGACTTCGACAGCCCGCCGAGGCTGACCGACAGCACGTCTGCCTGCTCGACGACGCCCGTGCCGCCCCGGGCGCGGGGTCGATGGGGTAGTCGGCGAACACCTCGTCACCGATGAGCGCCAGGTGGTGCGTCGCGCACAGCTCGACGATGGCCAGCAGCTCGTCGCGCTTCAGCCAGCCTCCGGTCGGGTTGTTGGGGCTGACGCACCAGCACGGCGCGCGTCGTCGTCGGTGATCGCGCAGCGCAGGTCCTCCAGGTCGATTTGCCAGGCGCCGTGCATTCCGGCGCGCAGGCTGGCGCCTGCACGCTGTCGAGACGCGTCAGGTGCTCGAACAACGGGTAGCTCGGTGTCGGCATCGAGCACCGAGTCGCCGGCGTCGCACAGCAGCTTGAACAGCAGCGAGTAGCTTTCGCTGCTGCCTCGCGGTGAGGACGACGTGACTGGCGGGCACGCGCAGGCCGCGCCGGTGGTAGTCGGCGGAGACCGCCGCGCGCGCACGAAAGGCCGAACGGCTGCGGATCGTAGCGCAGCGACTCGGCCGCCGACAGTGGCTCGAGCAGCGACGGTGGATAGTCGAAGCCCGCCTCGGTCGGGTTCGACACCGTGAGATCGGCGAACGCCCTCCCCGTCAGGCGCATGCGCTCGACAGCCGCAGCGAGCGGATTGGGCGAGAGATCCGCCGGGGACCCGCGAGGAAAACATGGCAGGCGATCAGTTGTATCACGTTGCGTAGGCCAGCATCTGGGCGGCGAAATCCTGCGGGTAGCTGATGCGCACATCGACTACGATCGCCACGATCGTCACGCACGGCGTCAGCTCCGGCATGACGAATGCGGTGGCACGACGCCAGGTCGAGCGCCTCCACTCGTCTGACCACTCATCGCGCAGATCCGGATCGAAGTGCACGCCGTAGGTCTCGAACAGCTCACCTGGCAGCCCGCGTAGTCCCCTTCAGACTTGATGCGCTGCACTTCGGCGAGCAGCGTGCGCCACGCCGTCGTGAACGCGTCGGTGTCGGTCCACGAGCCAGTAGGTACGTCTTGCTCCTCGCGTGCGCACGTCCGAGCGCGCGGCGTGTTGGCCAGCAGCCAGTGCACGATGCGCCTGCCGGTTGCGCATGTGGTCCTCTTCGAGCTGCGCACGTCGCGGATGCGCGTGCGAAGCTGCACGAGCGCGTTCCGGCATACGCCTCGTACTCGGCGCAGCACGATCTCCCGCTGGTCGGCCGCGGGCACGAGGCCGATGTCCGCCAGATACGGATCGCCGATGAAGTACAGCGCCACGAGATCCGCGCGCGCCTCCTCGATCGCCGAATAGCTGTTCCTTCAGCGCCTCCTCCGGGCGTCGCCATGTCAGCGCCGGCACATCCAGGCCCGATCCGTGGCCCGATGACTCTCGTGGATCTCCGTCGTGAGCTCGCGAGGCGAACGGCCCCCAGCGCTCGGCGCGGTCCACTTCGGCCTCGTTCCAGGCGAACTCCTGGCGGAAGCTGTCGGCATCGAGCGCGGCGTGGACTTCGACGCCCGGTGACGTTCGAGAGCGTACACCGACTTGCTGCCGTGCTGTCTCGCGGATCTCGCTGGTCGTTCGGCAGGTTGACGCCGATCGGCGTCATCGGCCCCGCGTCGCCGGTCTCGATGACGACTTCGACCGCGCGGCGCGGTACACGCCCGTCACGCGTCGGCTTGCGATACTGCGGCGCCCAGGGCATCCGATCCTCGAACCACTGCGCGTGCGTCGGCGAGCGCGCGGATCTTGTCGGTCTTCTCGTGGTTCGCGTAGTAGACAATCGCCTTCCCACGCGCCCTTCACGCCGCGGGCGTCCATGTAGACCTCGATGAAGCCGTTCATCGTGTCCACGGCGCGAATCGCCGGTTCTGCACCCACGCGATGTCGAACGCCTGGCGCCGATCGTCGGGCTCGCCGGTCTGCGATAGAACTGCACGAGCGCGCCGAGCGCCTGCGCGCAACGGCGTCCGGCGCGAACGGAATGCCGCCTCGCGAGGTGACCCACGATCTCGCGCTGATCTCCGGTCGATAGAGGCCGCCGACGCTTGTACACCTCTTCGACGAGCCCGCCGTCGCGTCTTCACGAGGCGCGAGTTCAGCTGGATAGCTCTCCGTGAACGCCTCGAGGTCGGCCATCGTGACGCCGTCGTAGAGGTTGTTGGCGCTCGACGCGAGGATGTCCTGCCCATCGCCCGGCGTCTTGTTCGTGACCATCGGCTCGAAGTCGGGATCGAAGAACGGCTGCGCGCCGCGCGAGCGGGCTGGCTCGACGGATTCGCCGTCGTCGAGCGGCAAGGTCGCGCCCGCGCGAATCGCGCCGTGCACGGCCGCCTCGAACGCCTCCGGCGTGCACGATCGAGCACGAACTTGCGCGCGGTCAGGTTGTTGAACGGGCCCGTGTTGATCCAGAACAGCTTGTGAGTGCCAGATGGACGCGAGCATCGTCCGGCGGTGTCGTGCCTGGGGTGCGTCACCATCGCCTCGAGCACCCGCCTCATCGTCAGGCCATGCGCGTAGCGCTGGTCGTAGTAGATGTCGCGGCCGGCGATGCGCCGCCTGAGGCGAGATGCCAGCACAGGGATCTTCTCCCGCGGCGACAGCAGCTCGAACCCGTCCGCGTATATACTGGACGATCGCCGCCTCGCTCGATCTGCTCGAGCAGGTACGTCCGGTCTGCCGCCGTCGTCACACTTCCGCCCGTTCCAGTACTGCGATCATGCGCCTTCCATCCGAGCGCTTGCGCGATCTCGCGCGCAGGGCGTCCTGCGCGTCCGGCTTCGCCATGGACGATGAACACGTCGGCGCGGGGCGCTGAGAAGCCGCCGCAGCCAGTGGATGATTTCGCTCTGCATCGGCGTGCGCCGACATGCGCGTCGATCTTCTGATCCGCGGCCGCGCACGTCGATCTGGCGCCCGAGCATCTTCACCTGTCTGTGACGCCGTCGACGAGCTGACCGGCCCCGCGTGCCCGCCGCCTGGTAGCCCGACGAACAGCACCGTGTTCCGCGGATCGGGCAACGTCCGCGAACAGGTGCGCAGCACGCGGCCGCCCGTGGCCATGCCGCTTCGACGACGATGATGACGGCCGGCCTGGTCGATTGACGAGGTCGGCGCGATTGGCGCGGCTGACGACGTCTCGAAGTGCCTCGGTCGCAAACGCGCGTCAGCTTGCGGCCTCGATCCCCGCAGCCCGGCTTGTCGAGCTCGTCCGATCGGTTCGCGCAGCCGCGAGCCCTTCGATGCGCCATCGGGCTGTCGACGTAGATGGGCAGCACGGGAATCCGCTTCTCGTCCCCGAGCTTGCTTCAGCCAGGTAAAGCACTCCTCGACGCGGCCGATCGCGAGCTGCCGGATGATCACCTGCCGCCGCGCGCGGCAGTCTCCAGGATGATCGCCGCCAGCTTTGCGCCCTCGTCGTCGGGCTCGTGCAGACGATCGCCGTACGTGGACTCGCACAGCAGCACGTCGGCGTCGTCGATCGGCTGAGGATCCGGCAGCACCGGACGCGTGTAGCGGCCGAGGTCGCCGCCAAAGACGATCGCCTGCGCCGGATCCGTAGAGTTTCATCACGACGCGCAGCAGCGCCGAGCGAGGAAACACATCGGCAACTGAAGCTGGACGTTCCAGCCTGGACGACCGGCATCGGCCGGTCGTAGCCCACGGGCTGCAGCTTCGACAGCGCGCCCACGCGTCGGCGACGCTAGTAGAGGGGCTGCGCCGGATCGCGCTTGAGTAGTGGCCCTGGCTGGCCCGCCTCGCGTCTTCCTCCCGGAGGTGCGCCGAGTCAACCAAGATCAGGTGCGCGTAGATCCTGCGAGCCGCTCTGCAGCAGAACACGCGGCCCCGGAAGCCCTGCTTGACAAGCCGCGGCAGATACTCCGATGTGATCCAGATGCGCGTGCGTGAGCACGACGAGCATCGAGTGGTGTTCGGCCCTGATGGGACAGGTCGTCCCAGCTGCGCCGGCGCAGCTCGTAGCTGCTCCTGGAAGAGGCCGCAGTCCACAAGCACGCGGTGGCCGCCGGTCCCGACGAGATGCCTCTGACCCGGTGACGGTGCGCGCCGTGCGCTGAGGAACGTGAGCAAAGCGCATCCGATAACTATATGCGCGCTGCAGAGCAGAACTGAGACTGCAGAGCGGCAGACTCGAAGTTCTGCTGCTACCAGTGAGAGCAAGATGGCCGCTCATGGCGAAACCCGCCGCCGACATTCCTACCCGTCCGTTCGGCCGCACCGGCGTGCGCGTGGTCGATCTCCGGCATGGGCGGCTGGCACATGATCGTGCCGAAGACCGACGCCGACGCTCGTCCGCCTGGCGCAACGAGGCCATCGACCGGGCATCACGTTCTTCGACAACGCGTGGGACTGCAACGACGGCGTGAGCGAAGAGCGCATGAGCAATAGCGCTCGCCGGCCGTCGCGAGCAGGCGTTCCTGATGACGAAGGTCTGCACGCACGGGCGCGACGCGCAGAGGTCGCCATGCGCCAGCTCGAGGACTCGCCCGACGGCTGCGCACGGACTATCCTCGACCTCCGGCAGATCCATGAAGTCGCGTTCGACGATGAACCGCGGCGGCACTTCGCAAAGGCGAGTGGTCGAGCGCTCGACAAGGCGCGCCAGCAGGCGCGAGGTCCGCTTCGTCGGCTTCCGACGGGGCCACGGACGATCCCGGCACCATCTGAGATGCTGTCGTGCATGACTACAAATGGGACGCGGTGCAGATGCCGATCAACTGCTTCGACGGCAGCTTCCGCAGCTCGAGCAGCGCGTGCTGCCTGAGCTGAACCGGCGGGGCATCGCCCGATCGGAATGAAATCGCTCTGTGGTGATGCGCGCGCGATCAGCGGCTGGCGTCGTGTCTGGCCGCACGAAGCGCTGTACGCTACAGCCTCAGCCTGCCGATTGCCACGCTGGTGACAGGATCGATACGCCGAAAGTGCTCGGCAGGATTTCTGGCATCTGCGCGGGGACTCTGGCCGATGTCCACGAAGGCAATGGCGGCTGCGCAAGCGCGCTGTCGCGCCGGTGGCCGCCGACGGACGAGTACGGAGCTGTCTCAAGATTTCCGTCGCGTTCGAGGGCCCCGAGTCGCGCCGCCAGCACGGGATCCCGCTCGTGCCGAGCTAGTTCGACAGACACCGACGGCTCGGTGAAGGCACAGCTCAAAGACCGCGCCACTGGTGTCAGCTGCAGCGCTCCTACGCTTGCGTAGGCCAACTGCAGAAGCATTGCATTCTGTGGTCACGAGTTTAGTTTGTTCATCAGGCAACTGTCACTGCCCGCGGACTGCGCACCAGGCGCGCCGACCGGCGCGTGGCCTGACGAGACCGTCACGCACTTCAGCTCCGTTCCGGCGCTCGCGCTGCGGAGCATCAGCGCGCCGCGGCTCGATGTCGCCGCGCCCGACGAAATCCTCGGGGAGCACAGGCTGTCGCCGAACACGTCGCTCAGGACCTCCACGCACTTGTCGTCGCTACGCTGCCGAGCAGGACGACGCGGCATCATCGGGCAACCCGCCAGCCAGGCGTCGCGCATCCGCGAGCAATTGATCGCGATAGCGCGGCTCGTCGTCTGCAACGTCGGTGGTCGCGAACTCTCGATCAGCGCGCGTGATGAGACCGTCCGGATGCTGCAGGCCGCGCGTCGGCGTGATCACCGGTGACGGCTCGGCCCTCTTCCTCGCCCTGCCGGCCGAAGCGCCCGGGCGGCGCAGGCCGGCTTGCCGCGGGAAATAGAGGCCGCCCATGAAGGCGAACGCTTCGCCCAGCGACAGCGTCCCCGCCTCAGCACGCGTGGCTGAGCCTGATGCGTCGCGCCCGGCCGCACGTGATATCGTCGCTCGCCGTCGCTCCGCCGCAGTAGCCGGGCGACAACAGGAGAGACCAGTCGTCATCGTCTCCGATCTTGCAAGCGGGCCGCCGCCCTCCATCATTTCTTTTGACACGTGTTCCGTAGGCTGTCGGTCGGAGGCGCTTCCGATGAGTCGATGGCGCCATTGACGACGGTGGTGGTGGCGGTGCCTGGCGCGCGATCATGGCCTGGCGGCGCGCCGGCCCCGAGATTCGCGCACGGTATCGGCGCGTCGTGTGATTGTGTGCAACGGCGCTGGCCGAGATGCCTTTCGGAGGCCATGGCGCAGGCTGCAACTTCACGCCGGTTGCCTCTGGCGCGCTGCGCAGCCCCGGCCGAGCGGCGCCAGCTCTTCGAGCGCCTGCACGCCGACTGGCTCCATCGCAGGTGGAGCGCGTTCTGCGAGAGATCGACATTCGCCGTCTAACCTGAAGGTGAAGGGGCCGACAGGCCTCGAGGCCGACGATCAACCTCGAGACTCGAGCCGGATCCGCCACACCGCATCGCCGGTGCCTGGGGGCGTCGAGGTGGGCGGCGACGATCGCGCACGCACGCGCCGGCAATTCGCGGCCTACGCGCGAGCATGGAGCTCCGGAAGACGTCCCTGAAGGCGCTCGACGACTACATCACGCGCCCGGTCGCCGCAGACACGATGCTCCGGTGAACGGTCCTGGTTGCGAAGAGACGGCACGCGGATGTTCGAGCGCGTATGGCCTGGCCGATCGCGCGCAGCGTGTCGCGAACACGATGGCCACGCAGCCAACATCGGATCGATCAACAAAAGCGTTCACGAAGACCGCCATCGGCCGCTGGAAGAAGGTTGGCGCTGGGATCGACAATGATCGGGGCCTCGACCTGACTACCCCACGCCGATGCAAACCCGCGACGATCAGCCAGCTGCTCGAGCACACGGCTGGCACGCCGACTCTTCGAGATGCTGTAGTTCGCCGCGGCGCCGCAGCGAGCGGTTCCGGCTCCAACGCCGACTACTTCTCGTTCTCGTGGCGCTGGCGCCTGACGGCGCCGCCAGACGGAAACGCGCCAGTATTTGCAACGGCTGTTATGTCGTGGTCGGCGAAATTATATCGCGCGCGTTTCCGGCCAGACCTACGAGGATTACATCCGCTCGCACGTCTTCACGCCTGCCGGGATGAAGACAGCCGACTTCCTTCCACTGACGGTCCGGCGGACGTGTCGATCGGATACGCGCACGTTTCCCGGGGCGACCATGCGTTCCGGAACGCCATCTTCAAATGCACGGCGTCGCGGGCGGCGGTGCATGCAGGCGGCAGCCTGGGCCGCCGCCTCCGATCTGCCGGCGTTCGATGCCGCGATGGCGCGGTGGCGAGCGGCTGCTCGATGATGCGAAGATGACGGCGTGGTTCTGCTGCCTCCGGACGGCAAGCCTCCGCGCCTGGCGGCCCGGCAGCGACGCGCGATCGGCATCGCGGGCGGCGCCACCCGCCATCAACGCCGCGCTCGAGTCCGACGGCCCGTGGACGGTGGTCGTGCTCGCCAGCCTCGACCCGCCCGCCGCAGAGCAACTGGCCCGTGCCGTGGCGGCGGCCGTCGGCGAGCTGTGCGTAGTCCGAGCTGATGACGATCGGGCGACGCCACGCGTGTTGGTCATCGAGGCAGACCACATGTGGTGCCAGCCGAAACGCTGACGGTATCATCCGGGCGAGGCCGGCTGGTCGTGGTTAGTCTCGACGTGCCGGGATGGCGCGCCAGCGGGCTCGCCGCAGCGTCAGCGCCGGACATTGCCGTCGTCATCCTCGACCTGATGATTCCAGGGCATGCTCGGCATGGGAGGTGCGCCGGCGGCCGCGCGCCTCCTCGTCCGTGCCCGTTCACGGTGCTCACGGCGCGCACCGCGGAAGGCGATCGCATCGCTGCGGCCTGGAGCTGGGCGCGCCGACGACTACGGCCGGGAAGCCCGTTCTGAGCCTGCGGAATCGCCGCGCGCGTGCAGGACGCTGGTGCGGCGCGCGCGAACGGCCGACGGGCACGCCGCACCGCCACCGGCCACCGCGCGTGGGCGACGTCGGGAGAACTCGACGGCTTCCGCCGCCAGTACGCGTCGTGCGACCGTCCCGTCGCGCTCACACGCACCGAGTTCCGGCTGCTCGAAGCGCTGTTCAGCCAGCCCGGCCGGACGTTCACGCGCGGCGAACTGGTGGCGCGCGCTCGGCCAAACAGACTACGAGGGCATCGGATCGGACCCATCGACACGCGGCTATCACGAACCTGCGCCGGAGCTCGGAGCCTGACGAGCCGCCTGGCACATCGTGACCGTGCACGGCGTCGGCCATCGCCGCAGGCGGCACCCGACGCATGACCAGCCTGCGCACGCGCCTGCCTCTATCGCCGTCGGCGTGCGTTCGTCACGTCGCGTCCGCGTCTGCGACCGTCTCGCTGGCGGTTACGCCGGAAGCGTCGCGGCAGCATGAGTTCCCGCGGTTCCAGGTGCAACGAGCGTCACTCGGCAGCCGCAGGTCACCAAGCGGCGACGCTGGAGGTTGTCGCGCGGGAACTGGACGGCACCTGCCGCTCGAAGAGCGAGCAGCCTCGCAAAGAACGCCGCCAGCCGGCGGACGCGACGGACGCGCTGCTCTTCGTGTTCGACGCGTCCGGCCGGCCGCTCGTGATGGCCTCGGCGGGGCCCGGGCGCTTGCGACGCGCGCGCGACGTGGTGGCGCGTGTGAGAACACGGCTGCTGCTCCTTCGGGCTGAGTCGTCCCGATCCAGCGAGGCGGCCTCAACCGCGTCACCCTGCGGTTCGCGACGGACGGCGCGCCCGTCACGGCAGCGCTCGCTGGCCGAGCCACGCCATCGTCTTCGTGCTGTCGCTGCTTCGCTGCACGACGTGCCGGCGCGGCGCATCTCTCGTCGCGCTCTGATCTCCGGCTGTTCTGGGCGACGATTCTCGTCGGCGTGCTGGCCCTGGTGGGCCTGCGTGGTTTAGCGTCGCCGCGCGGTGCCGCGCGCTGATCGCCGGACCTGCGGGCGAAAGCGACATGATGGACCCGGCGCGAGGCAGAGTTGAAACTCCGTGTCGCGTCCGACCGACGGCCCCGAGGAGGAGGCTGTGGCGCTGCCGCGTCGTTCGACGGCATGGCGCGCCGCGCGACTCGAACGGCAGCAGGCGCTGCGGCAAAGCCTGCGCGCGGCAGTGGCGCACGAGCTGCGCACCGCCGCTGACTGTCGCCCTGCGGTGCCGGCTTGGAAGCCGCGATCGACGGCTCTAGGGCCGCCGCAGACCCCCGTGGGATCGCTGAGCGCCCTGCACGAGCAAGTGCTGCACCTCTCAAGCTGGTGGACGATCTGCAGGACTCGCCGCTCGCCAGGCGCGCGAGCTGCGACCGCGAGGCAGCCGAGCCCGTGCGCGTGGCCGTACCTGGCGGTGGCGTCGGCAATCCGAGCCAACGAGTCTCGAGCACGACCAGCGCGTGCGCCTCGAGATCCCGGACGACCTGCACATGCGGGCCGACGTCGTCCGCACCCGACAAGTCCTGATCAACCCGCTCACCAACGCGGCTTCCGGCACGCCGCCTGATGGCGCCATCGCGATCGTTGGCGCGCACTCGACTCCGAGCAGGGCGCTCACGATCCACGTCCACGACACGGGCAGCTCGCTCGATGCCGGAGCAGCTCCAGCGCCTGTTCGACCGTTTCTATCGCGTGCCGAGTGACCCGCCGCGGCAGCGACGCGCCGGGCGAAGCAGTCGGCCTCGGCTCTAAGCGATCGTCAAGCACCTGGTCGAGGAGCCCAGGGCGGCCGCCCGATCTGGGCGACGAGCGGCGGCACCGGCGTCACCGTGGGGTTCGGCGCTGCCCCCGTTAGCCACGTCAGCCCGTCCTCCGGGGTAAGCTGTTTGGCCTTACAAATCTTGCACGTCTTCATCCGGAGGATGGCGATGATTCCGTTCGCACCGGCGCCGGCGTCTGCCCGTGGCCCTCGTGCTGCTGGCGCTTCTCTGCGCAGAAGTCCCCTTGGGCGCGTGCAGCAGAAGGGAACCTCACGCTCGACGATTCGTGCGACCCGGCGAAGCGCGTGAACTTCGGCAGCGTCCCCGGCACCTACACGCGTGGCTGAACGACGAGGAATTACGCGTGAAGTCTCTGGATCCGCGCGCGGCGGCCTGGCGTCCCAGCGACAGCCGCGAAGACGCGCGTGAATCGCCGAGACCAGCGCCGGGATGCATCGCACTTCTCGATCCGGCGAGGCTGGAAGCCGTGCTCTCGCAGAAGCTTCCGGGCGTTGCGCGCTGAGACTGACGCCACGGAAGCTCACTCCGCCAGCGCCCCGCCCCCGCACGCGGCGACTTCCAGCGGCGCTCGCCGCGTCACGGTAGTGGCGATCGATCTCTTACTACTGGAGCGCCAGCGCCGACACCGTGATCCTGGCTATTCACCTCCGCCCCTGGCGTGCCGAAGCAGGAGCGCAAGTTCAGCCCCGGCGGGCGCCCTCATCGCGCAAGTCCGCGGCAACAACCTCTATGTCTCCGGACCTCGCCGAGCCACGAGCGCGCGCGCTGACGACCGACGGCGCGCCGGCGCTCGTCCACGAACGGCAAGCTTTCGGATTGGGTCGGCGAAGGAGGATTCTCCGCCGCGCGCACGCATCAGCAGCGGTTCTGGTGGAGCCCCCGACTCGTCGCGCGTCGCGTTCCTGCGGACCGACGAGCATCCCGTCCCAGTCTACGCCGTCGTCGATCACGTGCCGTTTGCGCAGGCGGTCGAAGCACGACCTACCGCGCGCGGGCGATCCCAACCCGACGGTGAGGCTCTGGCGTCGTCGGCGCCGCGGGGCTCGGCGCCGGAGTGGGTGGACCTGTCGAAACGCAGCGGCGCGGACTTCCTGATCGTGGACGTCGCCTGGTCACCCGACAGCAAGCAAGGTCGTCTACCAGGTGCAGAACCGCGAGCAGACGTGGCTCGACGCTGAACACGGGCGCGTTGCGCGGCGGCGCACGCGAACGCTGTTCCGCGAAACGACGAAGGCGTGGGTGAACAACGGGGTCGCCCGTTCTGGCTGGAAGCACGCGAGCTTCCCTCTGGCTCAGCGAGGCGCACCGGCTTCCAGCACATCTTCCACTAACAGCCACGACGGCGTGCTCGCGGGCCAGGTCACCAGCGGCCCGTGGGAAGTGCGCGCACGCTCTACGGCGTCGACGAGACCGCCGGCTTCATCTACTTCGCCGGCACGTGAGCGCGAGCGCGATCGGGGTGACGTCTACCGGATCAAGCTGGATGGATCCGCTCTCACGCGCGCCTGTCGCCAGGCGCCGGGGACGTACAGGCGCCTCGTTCAACCCGTCGTTCGCGGGTAAATCGGCACGTGGAGCGACATCAACACGCCCACACAGGCACGACTCTACAAGGCCGACGGCACCGAGCTGCGCGCAGTCGATCGCAACGACGTCCCCACGTTGAAGCAATGCCGCCTCGCAGCCCGGGTTCGTCACGGTGACGACGAAGGACGGGTTTCCCGCTGGAGGCGATGCTGATCAAGCCGCCGGACTTCGACCCGTCACGGAAGTATCCGGTGTTCGAGGCATCTGCTCGGGGCCACACGCCCCGTCGGTCCGCAACGCCTGGAACTCGGGCAATCCTACTACCAGCTCCTCGCCCAGCGCGGCATCGTCGTCTGGGTGTGCGACAAACCGATCTGCGAGGCGGCAAGGGGCCAGTCGGCGTGGGTCGCCTACCAGCGGCTCGGGGAGACCGGGAGCTCGCCGATCTAGGAGTGCCTTGGCGTACTGAACGGCGAAGCCGTGGGTCGACAGCTCGCGGATCGGGCTGAACGGCTGGAGCTACGGCGGCTTCATGACCAGCTTCGCGCTGACGCACAGCACGAGCTGGTCGATGGGCATCGCCGGCGGCACCGTCAGCGACTGGCGCAACTACGACTCGATCTACACCGAGCGCTACATGCTCATGCCGCAGAGACAGCCCCGGGCTACGAGCGGCACGTCGCCGAAGAACGCGGCGAAGAACCTGCACGGCCAGCTGTTCCTCATTCACGGGACGATGGACGACAACGTGCGCATGTCGAGGTTTTCACTGATCCAGTTCGTGTGCGAGCTGGAGAAGGCCGGCAAGCCCTTCGAGCTGATGCTCTATCCAAAATCACTTGCCACGGCGTCACCGATCCGCTGCTCGTGAAGCACATGCGCCGAGCGCATGCTCGAGATGCACGCTCGGACCCTGGGGCCTGGAGCGAACACTGCCGGAACAAGTAGAGACGCGTGTGCGATCGCAGCGGCTCTTTCGTCCGGCACTGCCCGTGATCGCGGCCCCGAGCTCCGCCCGCCCAGAGCGGAACTGGCTCTTGCGTGAAGGGGATGGACGCGTGGATTGATACGTACCATGCCGTTCGCAGCCCCACCGACGCGCAGCGGCGTCTGCGTGTTCCTCACCGATTCCGCCGTGGGCCTCCGGGAAGAGGACAGCCTGCGGCATCTCGTCGCGAATCTCGGCGGCGACGTGCCTCGCGAGCGCGTCGTGCCGTTCCTACTCGAAGCACCGCCTCGAGTGGCCTGCCGTCGTCGCCGGCCGGGCATGGCAGCACGATTTCCAGTCGCTGGTGGTGCTCGGCGGCGACAACAGCGTTGGGCCGCCGCGATCCGTGGAACATGCCTGGCAACTGCGCCAGGCGATCGGCAGCACGAGCCGCGGCTGACGCTGGGCGGGTGGGCGAATCCCAATCCGCGATGTCGAACGCCAGGTGGAGTTCCTGCAGGCCGGCGAGTTCACCCGGCGAGTTCTACCTGACGCGAGATCGTGTCGCACCACAACGTGGGACCGGTCGCTCAGTTCGTGGAGGCCGGCGACAAGAGCGAGTCTCGAACTGCCATGGCCTGTTCGGCGGTGTTCTTCTACCGCAGCGCGAATCCGGCGACACTCGCGACGCTCAGCCAGTTCCTGCCCGTGCCTGCGGAAGCTCTGGCAAAGGAGTTCGCCTCCGGCGCCACACCGGTTGAAGTCGCCGCGCGGACGATTCGCGCGATGATGGCGTGGGCGTGCGCCACTTCTGCGTGAGCAACCTGCCGCTCGGCCGCGCGGAGTCGACGCTGACGGCCATCCTGGACGCCGTGAAGGCATAGTCGTGCGCGCCGCGCTCTGCCTGGCGGCCGTGCTCGTCGCTCCAGGACGCGCCGCCGCCGATTGGACCTCGTCGAGGTCTACGGTCTCCGCCGCGTCGCTGAGGCTCCGATCCGGCAGGCGGTCGGTCTCCAGGCCGGCGATGCGCATTTCCCGAAAGCAACAAGGGGAGGATCGTTGCAAGGCTCGAGGCGCGTGCCTGGCGTCGCCGAGGCACGGCTGGAAGGCGTCTGCTGCAACGACGGCCGGATGGTGCTTTTCGTGGGAAGTCCGCGAAACAGGCACGACGAGGGCTTGACGTTCCGGCCCGCGCCTCACGGCACGGCGCGGCTGCCTGAAGACATCGTCAAGGCGGGCGCGGATTTCGAGCAGTCGTTCATGGCGGCCGTGATGCGGGGCGAGGCCGAGGAAGATCGATCGCGTGGCTACTCGTTGATGAAGGATCGGCCACGCGCGCGATCCAGGGAGCGCTTTCCCGCCTTCGCCAGCGCGGATCTGCCGCTGCTGCGGACGGTGCTGCGTCGAGCGACGACTCCAGCGGCGCGCGCTCGCGGCGCAGGTCATCGCCATGCGCCCGACAAGGCATCCGTGGTCGCGGACCTGGTTGCCGCCATGCACGATGCCGTCGGCGAATGTGCGAAACAACGCGATGCGGGCGCTGGCCCTGTTCGCCCAATACGCCAGGAACACCCGGCGTCATACTGTCGGTGCCGCGGCGCCGTTTAGTGGATCTGCTGAAGCTCGATTGACTGGCTCGGACCGGAACAAGTCGTCGGCAGCTCTGCTGCAGTTGACCGAAGGCCGTGACGCCCACGCTGCTGAAGACTGCGCGACCGTGCGCTCGACTCGCTGATCGAGGATGGCCCGCTGGAAGAGCCCCGGCCACGCTTACATGCCGTTCTTCATCCTCGGACGCGTGGCTGGCATGAGCGAGGACGCGATTGCCGCCGCCTGGGAGCGCAAGGACCCGGAGGTCGGTGGTGGTCAGGGCGGCCGGGCAGAACAGTAGGTGCCGAAGTGCACGGCGTGCTGAGGTGCTGAAGTCCCGTGCCAACGTGCCCGGAGTGCTGACGTGCGTCCGAGCACTCCGCACTCGAGCACTCGGCACGGGACTCGAGCACTTCTTCGCTAAGCACTTCAGCACCTGGACTCCGCCAGCATAGCACTTCAGCACTGTCGTCGGGTGCCGCCCGCCGTCCACTCGAGATCGTTTCTCCCGTGACGAAATCCGTCTCGATCAGGAAGGCAACAGCTTTCGAGATCTCTGCCGGCCCGCCCCACCGGCCGAGTGGCGTGGCGCGTTCGACCGCGAGGCCGTTCCTCGTCGCTCGTGCCAGGCGGCGCGAGGAATGGGCCGGGCGCGACGGCGTTCACCGGGATCTGATCCGCGCACGAGCTCCAGGGCGAGAGCCTCGGTCAGCGCCCGACCACGCCCGCTTTGGCAACGTAATACGGGACGTAGCCCGTGTAGCGCGGACGGCCGCTCGCCGCGATCCAGTCGGTGAAGTTGATGACCGCCCCGCCGCGTTGGTGTCGCATGTGCGGGATGGCCGCGTGCGTGCACAGATGCGTCGCGCAGATCGTCCTCGAGCGCCCGGTTCCAGTCCTCGACCTTCAGATCATTGAGCGGCTTCGACTCGTAGACAGACGCCATGTTCACGAGCACGTCCAGCCGTCCGAGCGACGACGCGGCGGCGTCGATCACGCGACGGCGGGAGACAGGATCACGCGAGGTCCGCCTGCAGGACGAACGCCGCCGGCCGAGCGCGGCGATGGCAGCAGCGGCCGCATCGGCCTCTGCGCGCGATCGATTGAAGACCAGGGCGACGTCAGCGCCGCCGGCGACGCCAGCGCCAGCGCGACGTCGGCGCCAATCGCTTTCCGCCCGTGATGACAACGCCGCGGCGGTGATCTCCATCGACCGGGATCAGTTCTGGATCGAGCCCGTGAGGATGAGGCCGAACGTGAGGAGGCGCCGGCCGCCTGACCGGATGCGGCCACCGGCACCGAGAACACGAGGCCCGAGAGGCCGAGGTCGTTGCTCGACCGGTGAGCGGCGCGGCGGTTGCGGCTGGAGGATCAGGCTCAGCGCCGACGGATGCGATCGCCGGATCGTCTGCTTCGCCAGGTCCACCGTGCCGCTTGCAGCCGAGCGGATCGGGCGTCGTGTCCAGCGCCGACGGGCACACCAGCAGGAACTCGCGATTCGGCGAGACGCCGGGTGATCGCCGTTCTGCGGCTGCAGCGCGAAGCGCAGCGTGTAGACGCCGGGCTTCATCCCGTAGCCGCGGATGTCGCTCCACGCGGCGCCGACACGGATCACGCCGACGAGCGTGCCGTCCGCGACGTCAGCCCGACGAGGCTTGCCGGACGCTGGGGCCTTCTCAGGAAACCGCCTTCGCCCACCAGAGCTTCGAGCGGCGCGGCGACGCCGCTCACGGTGGCTCGCGGGAGCCAGCAGGGCCGCGATTGGGCCCTGCCAGCTCTGAGGAAGGTGGCGTCGATCCCGGCGTGGCTGAAAGCGCCTGCCCGACTGGATGAGGCGGCCCACGGGAGCAGCAGGCCGCAGACCAGCGCAGCGCGAACCGGCACGTTCAGTTCGTTACTGACGCCTGGGGCGACAGCGTGAACGTGCCCACGAAGGCCGCGAACGCTTGTGCGGATCGCTCCAGCGGCTGTCGAGCGCCGTGCCGCTGTAGCTCTGCGCGTCGGTGATCCCCATCATCGCGTCATCGAGGCCGCGTGAACGGCGAGAACCACTTCATTCGCGCCCGCAGTTCGGATCGTGGTGCATGATGCCGGGTCACGGCCAGCGTCGCATCGCCGCGCTGACGGTGACGGCGTGATCGGTCGCGTATCGAAGCGCACCGGCACGCGGCTGACGCACTCGACGACGCCTCGGTGATGAGGCCGCGCGAGCGGGCTTGCGTCCACCATCTTCACCAGCGCTTTCTCCGCGGCCGGCGTCGCCCGCTCGTCGACGTAGATCACCGCGCGAACGTAGGACGGCGACTCGCCGCCGATCTCACGGATGCCCGAGGTTGCGATCGCCAGAGACGACGGCGACCACGGACAGCCCGTCGAGCTTCGGCCGTCAGTAGATGCCCGAGTCGACGTGCCAGGCGAGCACCGCCTGGCGGCCGAGCGTTTCGGCCTGGCTGCTCATCACGCAGCCGCCCGGCGAAGACTCTCCGCCGTTCGGGCTTCGACATGCTCACCGCGAAGCCGACGCCCGGCCACACGCTGTCGCGGAGATCAGAATGTAACGCCCCGTCGCGAGAATTGCGCGTTTCATGTTTTCCTCGTCCCTGCAGTACTGAAGCCGGCGCTCAGTCCTCGAATCGTCCTGTCAATCGTCATTCGTCGAATCGTCATTCGTGACTGATGCGAGACAGCACTCGCCTGCCGCCCTTGCACGTGTCGGCGTGCGCCGCGCCGCCGTCCGGGCCGAGCGGCTTCTGCGTCTTCGTGCACCAATGCGCCGTCGCGTCGAACGAATCGTGTGAAGTCGGTCGGCTCGGGACCGACAGCACAGCCATTCCTTATGGCGCAGGTGCTGGCAGTTTGTCAGGCCAACCAGTCGTGAGAGGCTGAGCGCTGGGTGATTCATGGCGTTTACGCCGCATCGCCTTCATGATCGCCCGCCGGAGGGCGGTCTTGGCAACCTGAACCTTGTAGCGTTCCCGCTCATGGGCTTCGCATCGGCGAAGCGCCGCCTCTGCCGCCTCGAATGCCACAGCCTGGTCGATCTTCTTGCCCTTGAGCGCGGCCTCGGCCAGCCAGCGAGCGCCATGGAATCGGCGCGCACGGCGCCGAGGACGACACGCGCGCTTTCGCAGATGCCGCCGTTCATGCGCAGCGCGACCGGCCGCCATCGCGATGGGCCAGTCGTGCGACTGCTTGAACTTCACCTCGTAGCATCGCGCTCTTCGTGTTGCGCGACGTCAGCAGCACGATCCTCGGTCACGAGCTCGTTCGGCTCGAGCACCGTCTCGCCGAACATGTTGCGATCGGGCATCACGAAGAACTTGTCCGCCTCGATCTCGCGCTCGCCTTGCGGTCCAGCCACCTTGACGCGCCCGCCGTAGGCAATCGAGCGGCACGGCCAGCGTCGACGGATGGACGATATGGCACGGGCCGTCGCCGAAGATGGCGTGGAACTGGTTCTCGCCATCCACGGCGAAGCAGCGCGCGCCGCCCTTCTTCGAGGCAGTTGAAGTCCTCGCTCCTGAAGTACCCAGCAGCGCGGGCGCTGCATCAGGTTGCCGCCAACGGTCGCCGGCGTTCCGGATCTGCGGCGTGCCGACGGCGACCGGCGGCAGTCGGCCATACGCGGGATACGCCTTCGCCGAGCGCGGTGTGCTCGACGCAAATCCGCAAGCTTCGCCAGCCGCGCCGATCGACGGTCAGTCCCCTGCGCGGGCGCGCGCGATCGTCGCTCGGCAGGTGCTTCACGTTCACGAGGACGTCGGGCTGCGCGACGTAGTCCTTCATCAGCCCGAGCGAGGTCCATGCCGCCGGCGATCGGCAGGCATCTTGCCGCGGGTGGCGGTGGCCGTGCGCCGCCACCGCGTCGGCTTCTGGTTGGCCGCGTTGACGTAGGCAAACGCTTTCACGGCGTCCCTCCAGTCTTCTCGCGCTCGGCCAACGCGGTAAAGCACCTTGTCCGGTGTGAGCGGCGAGAGCTTCTGCATCGTGACGCCGGTCGCGTTTCGCCAACCGCGTTGGCGATCGCGGCCGCCGTCGAGATCGTCGGCGGCTCGCCGATGCCGATGACCCCGCGCTCGGGCTGGTTCATCAGCATCACCTCGATCTTCGGGATGTCGGCCATGCCGGCCAGCGAGGTAGAACTCCATGTTCGGGTTCACCATCGATGCCCGGTGTTGCGATCGAGCAGCCGGTCCTCGAACAGCGCGTAATTGACTCCAGCCGATCATGCCGCCGTATGCACTGGCTCTCGGCGGTCAGCCGATCGAGGATCGAGCCCGCAGTCCTGGACGCAGACGATGCGCGTGACCCTCGTGACGCCGGTCTCGATGTCCACTTCGACTTCGGCGAACTGCACGCCGCTCGTGCCGCTCGCCGAGAGGCCAGGCTTCCACTCCCCGTCCGACCGACACCGGCTCGGTCCCGAGCAGCTGCACGCGTCCTTCCACGGCAGGCCCTTCGACGCGTCGTCTTTCGACCTGAATGCGGCCGTTGCACGGCGACAAGGGCCGCCGCGTCCACGCCGAGCGCCGGCGCGACCTGCGCCGACAGCGCGTCGCGTGCCTTGCCCGGACGTCACGCGGATCGCGGGCGACACAGGCGGCGCCGTCGTGCTGCCGCCGAGCCGCCGCTGAACGGGTAGTTCGCTGTCGCCGATCTCGGCCTTCACCATCTCCATCGGGATGCCGAGCGTCTCGGCCGTCGATCATCGTGCACGCGCGTGCGCGTGCCGGCGCCGATGTCCTGCGTGCCGCAGCGCACTGACGACGCTGCCATCGGACGTGATCTCGCAGTGCGCCTTGGAGCCGCGGCCGCCGCCGCCCCACTGGTTCGCCGCGCAGCCCATGCCGCGTCTTGATCGGACCCGGCGTCGGATCGCCGGTCGGATGACGCTTGCTCCAGCCGAACGTCTCGCGCCGCGATCGCGATAGTAGTCCGCCACATCGCGTTCGGGCGCTTCCGGCGGCAGGTTCTTGATGCGGAACTCGAGCGGATCCATCTTCGACCTTGTCGGCGAGCTCGTCCATCAGCATCTCGGTGTGGAAGCACCCTGCGGATGGCCGGGCGCGCGCATCGGCCGCTGCTGGCCCGGCGTTGATGTAGACGTCCTTGTGCGTCGCGCCGCCGGTTCGGGACGCTGATAGATGTGCGGCAGCGGGAACCCGCGCCGGCGCCAGCGCCGCCGGTGCCCACGACTCGGCGTCGAACGCGGTGAGCATGCCGTCGGCACTAGACACCGGCCTTGATCTTCGAGAACGACGACGGCCGGTTGCCAGCGCCAGATGCTCTTCCTTGCGGTCGAGCATCAGTCTTCACCGGCGCGCCGCGCCTGCTTCGCGAGCTTCGCGCAGATCAACGCCCTGCGATGTCCGGGCCGAACTTGCTGCCGAACCCGCCGCCCATGTAACTCGGTAGATGACGCGGACGTTGCGCCTGCGGGAATCCGCAGCGCCTCCGGCGAAGCCTGTCGCGCGTGCCGTGCACGGCCTGCGTCGACGCCCACGCGACGTCAGGTTGTCGCCCTGCCACTCACCGACGCAGCCCGTGCGTCTCGAGGCGAGACGATGCGTCATGCACCTGCGTCTCGTAGCTGGCCTCGATCGATCTGCACGGCCTGCGCTGAACCCGGCGTCCGAGATCGCCGCTCTGCTGCGCCTCGCCTTCCTTGCGATGTTGCCGTCGCCCGAGTCGCTGCGGCGCACCCTGGACGCATCGCCTGGGCAGTGCGTCGCGATATGCGGCAGCACTTAATGCTCGATCTTGATCAGCAGGCGCAGCGCGTCCGTGCCTGCTCCTCGGTCGCGCGCGGCGACGCTGGCGAATCTCATCGCCCTGGAATGACGCTTCCTTGCCGAGCTCGCATGGCGAGCACGCGCCTTGCGCCGGGAGCGGCTGTCGCGGCGGGAAGATCGATCGAGACGATCCGCGCGTGCGGATGCGCGACGGCGGAGGATGCGGCCATGAAGCATGCCGGGCCGGTTGATGTCGAACGGGTAAGCTCGCGCGCCGGTGGCCTTGACGCCGCCGTCGAGCCGCGGCACGCGCACCCGTTGCCGACGAGAACGCCGAGATGCGTCGGGCCACGGATATTTCCTCGTGCTCGGCTCGGCTGCGCGGCGGTTCTGACCTCCGGGAACCTGCGGGGATTCAGCCACGGGCCCACCCCCTTCGTGTCGAGCACCGCTTCGAGGACGCGGGTAGAGTGCCGCATCGGCAGATGTTGCCGCCGAGCGGCGGCCTTCGCCTGCTGCTCGGCCGTCGGCGTCGGGCTTGTCTTCTCGAGCAGCGCCGACCGCGGACCTGACACGAAGCCGGGCGTGCAGAAGCCCGCATCAGGCCCATCGTGCTTGCAGAACGCCTCCTGCACGGGATGAAGGACCGTGCCCGTGGTCAGGCCTTCCACTGTCCGGTCGGCCACGCCCTGCATCGTCGATGCGCCGAGCGACGGCGAAATAGTAGCGTGCGGCCGTCGACGATCACCGTGCAGGCGCCGCACGTGCCGCGATCGCAGACGCGCTTCCAGGCCCGGTGATGTCGAGGCCGGTTGCGCATCGCGTCGAGCAGCGTCACGCGCGGCTCGACGCTCGGCAGCACAGCCAAATCGTGCCGTCGATCGGCGGCGTGAGCTCGATGGGCGTCGCCCGGCCCAACCAGCGCCGGGCCCGGCCTGCCGCGTCCGCAGCACCGGAGCCAGCACCCCCGGCCGCAATCGAGTACGCCTATATTCAGGGAATGAGCGGCTGACTGAGAACCCGGACTGGTCGTCCGGCGGCTGATACCTATATCGTTGTCACCGTCAAAAGCCATGGGACCCCCATGGAAACGAGAAGACGTTCTGAGAAGCCGCTGTCATATCAGCCTCGCTGGTAGAATCCGCGCGTGAGCTTGCCCCTCGTGCCGCGCACGACCATCCCGGACAGGTCCAGGTTCTGCCCCGAGTGCGGCAAGGCCGTGCTGATCGCCCCGGAAGCGCCGACGGTCTTCACGCCCGCGCGGGCCCAGAGTCAGCGCGATGACCGGATTCGGGACGGCGGCGATGACGCCAGGACACGGTGCTCGCGGCGCCAGCCCGACCGGCTCCCGTTCATCCCCGTCTCGGCCGGCACTCCCCGCGCGGAGCGGCGACCCACGCCTGCTCGGACGATTTGCGCGCCAGGCACCACTCCTCGGCGGCGCTACCGGATCGTCGGGCTGCTGGGAGAGAGCGGGATGGGCGAGGTGTCGCGAGCCGGAGACCTGATGCTCAGCCAGCCTCGTCGATGAAGTTACTTCCAAGCCATGGTCACACGGCGAAGAGTAGCTGGCGATTCCGGAACGAGGTGCGCGCGCGGCGCAACGGGTATCGCATCCCAACGTGTGCGCGTCACGTGTCGGCGAGGCCGATGGCCAGACATTCCTCACCATGGAGTTCATCCGGGGCGGACCTCATCGCTGCTCGACGCATCGGCCGGCTGGCGCCGACAAGGCCTCCACGAAGGATGGCGCGCCGGCTGGCGCCAGGCCTGGCGGCGGCGCACGACAAACGTGCTGCACCGCGACCTGAAGCCCGCCAACGATGATCGACGAGCAGGGCGCGTGCGGCTCGCGCCGGACTTCAGCCTCGCCGGTGGCGAGGCGCCGTCGAGGAGGCTCGCCGGGCATCAGCCTGGCGCGGAGTTGACAGGCCGATCGGCCAGCGATATGCAGTCGAGACATCACGGCTCGGCCTCGTGCTCTGCACAAGGATGTTCACCCGGCAAGCCGGCGTTCGCCGGAGCGCCGCATCCGGCGACCTCGCGCGTCAGCACCGCGAAGCAACACCGACGCGGATACTTTGCCCGGCTGGTCTCCGAGATCGATCGCTCGCCGGATCGGATCATCCAGCGCTGCCCTCGCGAAGGATCCCGCCGAGCGCCCTCATCCGCGCTGCGGTCGCTGCGGCGCTGCCGGGCGACCCGCTGGCGGCCGCGCTGGCCGCAGGCGAAACCCATCCGCGCCGGAGATGGTGGCAGCTTCAGGTGGGCTCAGCGCGTTGAAGGGCGGCGCACGCGGCGGCCATCCTGGCCGCGCTGGTCAGGCGGCGCTGCTGGTGGTCTGGCTGAGCGCTGAACGCAGGCCGTCCACTACCGGTGACGAAGCCTTTGGCGTCTCTGCGCCGATCAGGCGGGACGATGGTGCGCGCGGCCTTAGCTACCGCGACACGGTGCACGACGCGGCATGGGGGGTTCACCACCACCGACTACATACAGCACCTGCCAGGACGACCCATCGGCGGGGGCGATGGGAAAACCTGCACATCCCGGTCAGCCGCCCGGCGTGGTGTTCTGGTTCCGGCAGTCGCCGGTCGCTGACCGACAGCCTGCGAAATCAGGCCGGGTAACCTTCCAGCATCCCCTCGCAGTCGCAGCCGGGAATGAGCCGGCGTCCTCGTTGATCTCAAAGGGGCGGCTGCAGTACTCGGCAAACCTGCCGCGGATCCGCGACACCGAGGAGCCAGCGGGACCGGTCGACTGGAAGGTCGCGCTCGTGATGCGGCCGGATTCGATGAGTCGACGCTGACGCGCGGCGCCGTCGTGGATCCCGCCCGTCTACCGACGCGCGCGCGGCGTGGGACGGCGTATGCCCGATCGCCCGGAAGTGAAGATCCACATCGGGGGCGGCTGCCGCTCACGGACACGGCCGGTCTGCTTCAATATTCGAGCCGTGGGCCACCAGACGCTGGCCGCCGCCGACACCGCCGGAAACCCTCTCGGGTACCCGGCCCTTCTGGCGATGATCGTCGTCGTGATCATTTCACTGGCGGCGTGCTGCTGGCGAAGCGAACCTCCGGCTCGATCGCGGCGACCACGCGCGGGCGCGCGCGTGGCCCGTTGACACTGGGCGTGCGGAGATCGTCGCAGGTCTCTGCTGACGGGACATCACGCACGTGGGTTGTTTCCACGATGCTGCTGATGCTGCTGCTCTCGGCCAAAGAGCTCGCTGATCGCCGTCGGCGCGTATAGTCTACGCATGGCGCTTTCGAGCCCGACGTGCCGCCGGCGCTGGCCCGCAGGCCCCGGCGCTCGTCTCGTGGAGCCGCGCGGTTGCAATATAGCG
>ERZ1370068.27-contig-10020_pt1 | contig 49209 bp, 65 predicted proteins | sample MGYA00561227_ERZ1370068 | MGnify/ENA primary metagenome ERZ1370068 (study PRJEB38410, sample SAMEA6850437) | metagenome | study: Metagenomic assessment of the ecological functions of the soil: analysis of the soil microbiota associated with the... | reverse complement strand
GTATTGCTTCGTTCAGTTACGTATTGCTTTGCCCCATCGGCCCGGCTCGCTGCGCTACACGGCCGCTGGTGGCCGAGCGCCTGTCCGATCGGTTGGCGGCGCGGCTGATCCAGCAGATCGAGAGCGGCCGCCTGCAGCCGGGCGAACGCTTGCCCAGCGAGGCGCAGCTGGCCGCCACGCACGGCGTGTCGCGCTCGGTGGTGCGCGAGGCGGTGCACCAGGTCAAAGTCGCGCGGCATGGTGCGCGCGCACGCCAGAGGCTCCGGGCGTGTTCGTGTCGTTGCAGTCCGCGGCAACGCGCGCTGGCCTTCGACCCACGCGTGCTGGAGTCGATGCAGACGCCGTGGTGCAGGTGGTCGAGTTGCGCCGCGTGCTCGAAGGCGAGATGGCGGCGCTGGCGGCGCAGCGCGCCACGCGCGCGCAACTCGGGCGGCATCCGCCGCGCTGCTGCAGGCGGTCGATGCCGGTGACGCGCGCCAGCAGCTCGGCGTCGAGGAGGACTTCGCGTTTCCACCGCGCCGATCGGCGAGAGCCACCGGCAACCCGCAATTCGTGCGGCTGCTTCGAGCTTCATCGAGCAATACCTGCTCGATGCGATGCGCATCACCAAGGGCAACGAGGCGCGGCGCCCCGAGTGGCTGGCGCGGGTGCACGACGAGCACCATGCAATCTACAAGGCCGTCGCGGCGCTGGCAACGCCGCGCAGCGCGCGCCACGATCCGTGCATCACCTCGGCGGCGAAAAGCGCCTGGCCGACGGCGGCCTGGTGCCCAAGCGCCGCCGCGGCGCCACAAGGAGTCCATCATGAAGATCTTGATCACCGGCGGCACCGGTTTCGTCGGCTCGCGGCTGGCGCGCGAATTATTGAAGCGCGGCAGCGCTGAACGGCAAGCGCATCGATACGGCTGGTGCTGGCCGACCAGTTTCCCGCGCCCGCGGCGGCGGCCGACGTCGTGCGCGACGCGCGCGTCAGGTGCGCGTCGGGCCGCTGCTGGCGCTGTGCGAGGCGTTTCGCAAGGACCGCTTCGACGGCGTGTTCCACCTCGCCTCGGCGGTGTCGGGCGAGTGCGAGGCCGATTTCGAGCTCGGGCCTGCGCTCCAACCTCGACAGCACGCGCGCTGCTGCTCGATGCCTCGCGCGCCGCGCGGCAACGCGCCGCGGTTCGTGTTCTCCAGCTCGGTGGCGCGTGTTCGGCCCCGACGCCAGCAACCCGATGCCGCCGCTGGTGCGCGACGACACGCTGCCGACGCCGCAGACCAGCTACGGCACGCACAAGCTGGTGTGCGAGCACCTGGTGGCCGACTACACGCGCAAGGGTTTCATCGACGGCCGCAGCGCGCGCCTGATGACGGTGACGGTGCGGCCCGGCAAGCCCAACGGCGCGGCCTCGTCGTTCTTCAGCGGCATCATCCGCGAGCCGCTGGCCGGGCAGAGAAGCGATCCTGCCGGTCGATCCGTCGGTGTCGCATCCGGTGTCGTCGCCGGCGCAGGCACGGTCGAGGGCCTGATCGCCGTGTTCGAGGCCTCGCAGGAGGCGATGGGCGGCCGCGCCGGCGCTCAACCTGCCGGCGCTCAACGTCACGGTGAGCACAGATGCTCGACGCGCTCGAGGCGGTGGCCGGCAAGGCGACGCGTGCGCTCGTCAAGGCGCAACCCGACCCGACGATTCAGCGCATCGTGGCCGGCTGGTCCAAGGGTGCGGTGGCGGCGCGCGCCAGAACGGCTCGGGCCTGAAGCCCGAAGCGCGAGTTCGCCGACATCATCCTGCAGTACATCGCGCGACCATCCGCACGCGGTGACCGACACGGCCGCGCAGCGGCGGCGGCCTGACGGGCACGCGACCAGCTGATGCCGCGCGGGCGGTGCGGCTCGGGGTTGCATCGTCCGCCTGCCGCGCCCGCGGCTGCGTTGCTGCTCGCATTCTGCTGGTCGCCCGGCCGCGCTGCGGAGGATACGGACTTCGGCGACAAGCGCGCGCGCCTCGGCGGCCTATCGTCGGCGGCGTTGTCTCCGAGAACACCGGCTCGCGCGGCCCCGGGGTGCTGATGGGCTGCGGTGCCGGCGTCTCGGCGAGCTGACGGGCCGCTCGGCGGCTGGTTCAGCCCGCGTGTCAGCCGAGACTTTGCCGCCCAGTGCGCGGGCGTGCTTGCTCGGCGGTACGGTGCACATGGCGCCGGTGAGCGCGTGGCGTCGACTGCCGAGACCGCGGCTATCAACGATTATGACCTGGACAAGCTCGCACTTCGCGGGGTGCCGCTGTCGTGCTACACCGAATCGGCAGCCGATTGCTCTCCGGCTGCGCTTGCGACGGCGCCGGAAGCTGATGGATGCTGCGCGCTGCGGCGTGGAACAGCAAGCACCCAGCGCCACGATTTCGCCGCCGACTGCGTCGCGGTGCGGTGACGGCAGCTTCGTTGCAGTGCCAGTCGTACCCAGCATCAGCTGGAGTATGCGGTTCTGATCGCTTACGCGGGGCGCACCGCGGCGGCGTGCGCGACCGGCACCCGCGGCGCGACGTGGCCACAGACCGTGCAACACGAACCCGCCGCTCGCGCCGCTTGGTGAGCGGCGCTCTTGACGTCGACCGTGGCGCAGTCGCCGAGCGACATCTGACCAGCGGGCTGTTCGGAATCGACCACGAAGCTCACCCGGGTCGGAGCACGATGTCGCGCAGGTCGTTGTCGATGGTGACCCACAGCGTGCCCTGCACGGCCCGCAGCCTGGCGCCGCAGGCGTCCTTGCAGGCGCAGGCCGCGGCGCGCGGCGATGGCCAGACGGGCGTTCGGGGTGTTGATCCACATGGCATGCTCCTTGAGAATGTGACGCGCGCCGGCTGAAATGGGCTTGCAGCGCGCGCGCGATGAAGAGGCATGATGCGCGGGCATTGGCCCGCCGGCGCAAACGATGGTTTGGAACTCCTGACATTTCCGAAACCGCATGCGAAAAGACCTCGACCGCCTGCCCCCGCTGGACCTGCTGCTGGCCTTCGAAGCCGCCGCGCGGCACCTGTCGTTCACGCGCGCGGCCGACGAGCGCTTCGTCACGCAGTCGGCGATCAGCCGGCAGATCCGCTCGCTCGAAGACGACCTGGGGGTCGAGTTGTTCGCGCGCGCGGCATCGCGCGCTCGCGCTGACGGCGCCCGGGCCGAAGCTGCTGCTGGCGTGCCAGGGCGTGCTGGCGCAGCTGCGTCGCACGGTGTCGTCGATCCGCGCGCCCAACGCGCGCGAGGTGCTGTCGCTGTACGACCACGCCGAGCTTCGCGTCGTACTGGCTGATCCCGCGGCCTGCACTCGTTCACCCAGGCCAACCCGGGTGTCGACGTGCGGCTGGACGCCAGCTACGAGGTGCGCGACCTGCAGAGCCGAGGGCTTCGACATCGCGGTGCGCTACCAGCAGCGCCAACGCCAGCGACGGCGAACGCCTGTTCAGCGAGACGATGCTGCCGGTGTGTGCGCCGGCGCTGCGCCGTTCAAGGACTCGCCGCTGAAGGTGCCGGCCGACCTGCGCCACCACACGCTGCTCGAGAGTCGAAGCGATGGGCGGCAGCGGTGCGCCGGTGGAGTGGAACTCGTGGCTGCAAGCCAATGGCGTGCCGATCCGAAGCCGCGTTCGAAAGCTGCACCTTCTCGTCATTACAACGAGGTGGTCGCCGCGGCTGGTGGCCGGGCAGGGCGTGGCGCTCGGGCGGCGCCGCTGCTCGACGGCCTGCTCGCAGCCAAACAACTGGTGGCGCTTTTCGGCGACGCGCGCCGAGACCGCGAAGGCCTACTTCGCTGCTCCGATCCAGCGGCGCGCGCGCGGCCGCGGTGCGCGAGTTAGAGCAGTGGCTGCGCGCCGAGGCCGCGAAGCTGACCCAGCCGCAACCCGGCTGCGCTGCGGTCAGGCGGCGAGCCGTCGGCAGATTTCCAGCGACAGCGGCGACTGGTTCAGCGTGTAGAAGTGGATGCCCGGCGCGCCGCCGTCGATCAGGCGCGCGGCACAGGTTGGTGACGACGTCGAGGCCGAAGCGCGCGGATCGACGCCGTGTCGTCCATGAAGCCTTCCATCTTCAGCGCCACCCAGCGCGGGATCTCGATGCCGTCGCGCGCCGCGAACTGCGCGATCTGCGCGTAGTTGAGGATCGGCATGATGCCCGGGCACGATCGGCACCGTGACGCCGAGCTTGCGCGCCTCGTCGACGAAGTGGAAGTAGGCGTCGGCGTTGAAGAAGAACTGCGTGATCGCCGAGTCGCGCCGGCCTTCACCTTGTCGGCGAAGTACTGCAGGTCGCGCTTGGCGTAGCGCTGCTGCGGGTGGCACCTCGGGGTAGCACGCGACCTCGATGTAGCCAGTCGCGTGCCCTGCGTCTCGCGGATGAAGCGTGATCAAGCTCCGCTCGCGTAGCGGAACTCGCCCGCCGTGGCGGTGCCGCTCGGCAGGTCGCCGCGCAGCGCCACCACGCGGCGGATCTTTGCGCCGCGGTAGGTGGCGAGGATCTGCGCGATGCCCGTGCGCGTGGAGCCCACGCACGACAGGTGCGGCGCCGCCTCGTGGCCGAGCGCGGCGATGGCGCACACCGTGGCCAGCGTCTTGTCGCGCGTCGAGCCGCCGGCGCCGTAGGTGACGCTGAAGAACTCGGGCTTCACCGCGGCGAGTTCGGCTCACCACGGTCTTCAGCTTCTCGTCGCCCACCGGCGTGTTGGGCGGGAAGAACTCGAAGCTGATCGGCACATGCGGCAGGCGCGTCATGGCATTCTCGACGGGTCAGCTCGTCGCCGTCTGTACGGCGCCAGCGCGGCACGGCGACGAAGCGGTTGGCGTCGGCTTGCAGACCATGGCGCTCGCTGCGACGCACCACCGCGCCGGCCAGCCACGGCAGCTCCAGCGGCTTGCCCGCCTGCAGGTCGCCGAGCATCGGCGCGCTTGGCCCGCGCGGCAGCTTGTCGACGCCGCCATCTGCGCATCGACGAACGCCTCGTCGAGCGCACGCCTTCGGCGCGCGCCGAGTGCGGCTGCCTCGGCCATCACCTGGCGCAGCAGGCGCACGCATCTCGGCATGCTCGCGAATCACGCCGATCGGCTGCGCGCGTCAGCGCGGTGAGCTCGACATGCCAACCAGGAAGACGAATTTCTCCCAGATCGCGCGCTTGGGATCGGCGAGCAGCTCGGCGTCGATGCGTGCACGCAGGCATGCGGCGTGGAAGCCGCATCCGCTCGGACTGCGCGGCTGCGCGGACCGTAGCGCAGGCGCGCGAACGGCCCGGGTGCTCGACGACGCCGGGGCTGCCGATGCGCCGAGATCAGCGCCGCACCGACCGCCGCCGCGCGCACCGACGCTGCGGCGAGCAGGTCGGCGACGTCGACGCCGTTTTGCAGCGGCAGCACGACGCTGCGCTCGTTCAGCAGCGGGTTCAGCTGCGCCGCGCGCGCGTTCGGCGTCGGGCAGCTTGACGGCGAACACGACGCGGTCGCACGCCGAGTGCGGCCGGATCCTCGGCCACGCGTGTGGCCGCACGGTCGAGTCGCCGAGCGCGCTGGTGATGCGCAGGCCGCGCTCGCGGATCGCCGGCCGCATGCGCGCCGCGTGCGACCAGCGACACCTGCTCGCCGGCCTCGATCAGCCGCGCGCCGAAGTAGCCGCCGATGCCGCCGGCACCGACGATGGCGATGCGCATACAGCCTCTGCGCGCTTGTCGGCGGCCGCCGCGAACCGGCTCAGCCGGGCTGGCGGCCCTGGAGTGGCGGCCGCCGCTCGGTAGGCATCAATAGTATCTGTAGGTGTCGGCCTGCACGGCCCTGCTTGGGCACGCCGATGTAGGTCGGCCTGCTCGTCGGTGAGCTCGGTCAGCATCGCGCCGAGCTTGCTTCAGACTGCAGCCGCGGCCACCTTCTCGTCGAGGTGCTTGGGCAGCACGTAGACCTTGCCGACTTCGTAGTGCGTCGCTGTGCGTGAACAGCTCGATCTGCGCGATCGTCTGGTTGGCGAAGCGACGACGACATCACGAAGCTCGGGTGGCCGGTGCCGCAGCCCAGGTTCACCAGGCGGCCCTTGGCCAGCAGGATGATGCGTCTTGCCGTCCGGGAAGATCACGTGGTCGACCTGCGGCTTGATCTCTTCCCACTCGTACTTCTCGAGCGACGCGACGTCGATCTCGTTGTCGAAGTGGCCGATGTTGCAGACGATCGCCTGGTCCTTCATCGCCGGCCATGTGCTCGTGGCGTGATGACGTCCTTGTTGCCGGTGCGTGGTGACGAAGATGTCGGCCTTGTCGGCGGCGTACTCCATCGTCACGACGCTGGTAGCCTTCCATCGCCGCCTGCAGCGCGTTGATCGGGTCGATCTCGGTCACCCACACCTGCGCGCGCAGGGCGCGCAGCGCCTGCGCCGAGCCCTTGCCCACGTCGCCGTAGCCGGCGACGCACGGCGACCTTGCCGGCGATCATCACGTCGGTGGCGCGCTTGATGCCGTCGACCAGCGATTCGCGGCAGCCGTACAGGTTGTCGAACTTGCTCTTGGTGACCGAGTCGTTGACGTTGATGGCGCGGAACAGCAGCGTGCCCTTGGCGCTCATCTCCTTCAGGCGGTGCACGCCGGTGGTGGTCTCTTCGGTCACGCCGATGATCTGCGGCGGCCTTGCGGCGTGTACCAGGTCGGGTCGACCGCCAGCTTGGCCTTGATGGCGGCGTAGAGGCATGCGCTCTTCCTCGCTGCGTCGGGTTGGCGATCACCGACTGCGTCCTTCTCGGCGCGCTGGCCGAGGTGCATCAGCAGCGTGGCGTCGCCGCCGTCGTCGAGGATCATGTTCGGGCCTTCGCCGTCGCGCCCTTGGCGCCGAACTCGAAGATGCGGTGCGTGTAGTCCCAGTAGTCCGTCGAGCGATCTCGCCCTTGTAGGCGAACACCGGCGTGCCGCTGCGCGGCGATGCGCGGCGGCGGCGTGGTCCTGCGTCGAGAAGATGTTGCACGAGGCCCAGCGCACGTCGGCGCCCAGCGCCTGCAGCGTCTCGACCAGCACCGCGGTCTGGATCGTCATGTGCAGGCGAGCCGGTGATGCGCGCGCCCTTCAGCGGCTGCGCTCTTGGCGAACTCCTCGCGGATCGCCATCAGGCCGGGCATCTCGGTCTCGGCGATGCGGATTTCCTTGCGGCCCCTAGTCGGCAAGCGACGAGGTCTGGCCACGGCGTATTGAGGTCGGTGTGAGTTTCAAAACAGCATTCATCGAAAGGCTCCATCGAGTGATGTGCCCGCAGCGGTCGATGATTGGGGACAGGACCCACCCGGCATCGGAAAAGTCTGCGGGTGAGCGCCGTTGCAAAGGAAGGGTTCCGAGCCTGGGACCTGACGGGCCTTGCAACGCTCCTCGGAACGGCGTCGATCTTATCAGGCTTGCGGCGCTGCGCGGTGCCCAGGCCCATGGGGGGCGAGGCTGACGCGCACGGTGGCATTCCACCGGCCGCAAGGTCACGCGTTTTGGCGTGATACATCGCCGCGTCGGCAGTTCTTGGTCAGCTCGTCGCTGTGTGCGCCGTCGTGCGGGAACACCGCCACGCCGATGCTCACGTCACCCGTGTGCCTCGGCGGCGGCCAGCACGAACGGGCCTGGTCGATGATCGCCGCGAGCCGTTCGGCCAGGCGGCGTGCGTCGGCCCTCGTTGGTGTGCCGCGCCACCACGACCACAAGCTCGTCGCCGCCCAGCCGCGCCAGAAAATCCGCGCGCCGTGCAGCCTGCGCCAGCCGCGGGCCGACCCTGAGCGGATCAACTCGTCGCCTGCGCTGTGGCCGTAGGTGTCGTTGATGTCCTTGAAGCCGTTGAGGTCCATGAACAGCACGGCGAACGTGCTCGTGCTGGCGCGCCGCGGCGGCCACTTCGCGTGCCAGCGCGTTTCCTCGAAGTACATGCGGTTGGGCAATCCCGTCAGCCGATCGAGGTGGGCCAGATCGTGCAGCCGCTGGTTCGCCGCTTCGAGTTCGCGCTGCGAGTCGCGCCGCAGCGCGGTGAGGTCGGTGAAGATGCCAACCAGCACCTGCTTGCCGTCTCGTCGACGAAACAGGTCTTGGTGGTGCGAATCGTGCGCACGCTGCCGTCGGCATGTGTGTGCGCTTCTTCGTTCACGTTGGGCTGCCCGGTGGCGAACACCTGGCGGTCCATCGCGTTGAATACGGCCGCCGCCTGCTCGGGGAAACAGGTCGGCGTCGGTGCGCCCGGATGAGCGCTCGCGCGCGATGCCGGTGAACTCGCACAGCGCCTGGTTCACCAGCACGAAAGCGCAACTGGCTGTCCTTGACCAGGATCGGGTCGGCGACGGCGTCGATGCATGTTGTTCAGGAAAGCGGTGTCGCGCAACGGCCCGGCCTCGCTTTGAGTGCGGAGGCCAGCGCCGCCGGTACCCGTGGGACCGAGCCGGCAGCCGCTTTGCTTTCGAGGGGGTGTTCCAAGGGCAAGTCCGTGCTGTGGTGCGGGATTGGGCGATTCCGGCGATGGCCGCCGCAGTGGCCTCTCGGCCTGTCCCCGTGCATTTCTGGCGCCGCGGCGCTCGAGCAGCGGCTTTTGCGCCGCCGCGCTGACAGCGCATGTTTGCGGCGTGTGACACCTGCCGGTCCATGCCATCGCAGCGAAAAGCGTTCGCGCCGCCGCCGACCATCGGACCGGGCGCCCGGCGCGTGGTTTTGGGCCGCGCGGTGACCGCGGTGCTGACCGACACTGACGACACGCTGACTCGTGACGGCGCTGTCGAGACCTCGGAGTCCAGTGCTGCGCTGCGTGCGATCTGCGCGATGGCGGCGTGCCGGTCATCGCGCGATCACCGGGCGGCCGATGGGCTGGAGCCGGGCCGTTCGTGCAGGACGGCACGCCGCCTGGTGATCGTTGCCGAGAACGGGGCGGTCGCGCCAGTTCCGCGACGCCGGCGAGCTGCGCACCGGAGCCGCGCCGTTCAGTGGACGTAGCGCGACGCGCAGTGCCAACGCGCTGAAGCCGGGCATCGCCGCCGCCGCGCGCATGCTGCGCGAGGGTGCCGGGGCTGCGTGCTGTCGCGCGACAGTGCAGGCCGCGTCGACCGACATCGCGATCGATCACAGCGAGTTCGCGCACCTTGACGCGTCGACGATCAGAGCGCGTGGTGACGCCTCATGCGCAGCGAGGCATGAACGCGACGGTGAGCTCGATCCACATCAACGGCTGGTTCGGCGACCACACCAAGCCGAGCGGCGCCCGGTGATCGCCCATCGGCTGTCAGCGAACCTCGAGCCGAACTCGATCGGCTGGGTCTACGTCGGCGACTCGCCCAACGACCAGCAGATGTTCGGCGCTTTCCGTTGCAGCGTCGGCGCTGCCAACCTGATGCGCTTCGCCGCGCAGCTCTCACCGTCTGCGCCCGCGTACCTGATCGCGCGTGGCGAGCGCGTGCGCGCCGGATTCGGGCCGAAGCGGCCGCTGCAACCATCAGCGCGACGCGGCGGCCGCTGACGACGAGGTCAGCCGGCCAACCCCGCACCTCCGGCCAGCGCCTGACCGGCGATGGCGGCGGCCAGCACGTGCTGACCGTACGGCGCCAAAGCAGTTGTAGTTGCTCTGACGCCAACGACAAGTCAAGCAACTTGGCGAGTTCAGCGCCGCAGCGCCAATCTTCATCGCGCCAGGAAGTTGGGGCTACGGATACGCTGCACTTCGCGCGCTGAAGTACCCTTGCACTGCGGCGGGCCGGTAGTCAGCGGATCGCGTTCGACGCACCGAGTTCGACCCCCAGCGGACGCGTTGCCCGCAGCGAGGAGCAGACGTCTCGATCGCGACGTTGCGCGCTGAAAACGCGGGGGTGCGGCGCATATTGACCGGGCGTGTCGGTGAGTGGCTTGCAGCAGCGGCTTATTGACGCGGTTGGCGCCGCCCCCTCGGCCTGGATCCACCCGAGCAGCGCCTGGCCGCCGTTGGCGCTTGCGCGCGGACTGATCGCGTCTGCCGGGTTGCGTCTCGGCGAACACCGCGCTTGCCCAGGTGCCGGTGGCGCCGTCGAAGCGGTTGATCGCGATGTTGCTGCGTGAGCCATCGTCAGGACGGCCGCCTTCGAACTGCTGCCAGATCGCGATGGCGTTGCCCTGCGGATCGACGCCGAGATCGAGCCCGCGCGGCGCCCCGCCAACGGCGCTGTCGATCACCTGCGCCGCGCTGCAGGCGGCGCCGGCATGGTCCAGCGCGGATCGCCTTGAGCGCCGTGCGCATCCGCATCGTCTCTCGGTCCACAGCACGAGCGCGTTGCCGCCGGCATCGCTGCCGATGCGCTGAAGCTGGACGAGCGTTCTGCGCGCTGCTCGGCACCAGCGTCTGCGCCGCACTCCACGTCCGGGTGCTACTCGTGAAACGCGCGATGCGGATCTCGAAGCTGGCCGATCTCGAATCGTCGATTGGCGACGAGATCTGCCATGCCAGCGAGGAAGTCTGCCGCCGGCAGTGGTGGCGAGCTGAACTTGTCGGTGGAGCCGGCGACGAGGCTGCCGGGCACTCGCCACAGAAAGCCGTATGAGCCAGGGGGGCAACTGGCCCCAGCCCCCGGTGCTGCGTGAGAAATAGTTGCTCGCCAGCTATCGCGTGCCGGGCGATAGTGGCTCTGGAAGACGGCGAGCGCATTGCCGCTGCCGTCCAGCAATGGCACCGGGCCGGCGCTGAAGCCGGTGCTGGTGTTGTTCTGCTCGATCGTCAGCTTCCGGCTGCCAGGTGCCACTGACGGGATCGAAGAAGCGCCCGCGAATGATTCGGACTACAGGCCACGTACACGGCGAGCACGGCGCCGGTGGCATCGCTGGCGACGCGCGGCTGGCGACTGCGTCGGTGCTCAGCAGCACCGGCGTGGCCCACGCGCCGGCGCCGGCGTCGAAGCGCGCGCTCATCACCACGCCGGTCTTCGTCACTGAGGATCGGGCGAGGCTCGTGCCACACGACCGTCGCGTTGCCGCTGGCGTCGACCGTGAGATCGAAGTCGGTCGATGTCGGCGCTGCTCGCCTCGATGTTGATCGGGCTGCCCCACGCGGCCGTGGCGGCGCGGTAGCGGCTGGCCCAGAGGTTGCTGACGCGCTGCTCGCATCGTCGGCCTGCCAGACCGCGAAAGCCATCGCCGTTGGCGCTGCGCGCCACGCGCACGGCTGACGGGATTGCCGCTCGCGCCGCTGTCGATCGACAGCGCCGTGCCAACGACCAGCGGCTCTGGTGTCGGCTGTGTTACGCCCGGGGCGGGCATGGGCGCGCGGCGTTGCGCCGACACTGTCCACGGGTGTGGCAGGCCCGCTTTGGCCTCCGCCGCACGACACGAGCGCCCACGGTACACGCGCTCAAGAGGACCCGTCGAGCCCTCACGACCGAACCACGCGAGCGGATCGCGAGGGACACAGTAGGTGGCCATGGCGCACCTCCATGACCGGCAGCGAAGCTGGCTCAGTGCAGGGGAGCAAGCTCTATGCCTCCAGGTGATGGGTTGCAGGCAATGTCTCGCGCGGCAATAGATACGGACAGACGCTGCCACTGCGATGCAGTTGCTGCAGTGACAACCGCCAGCCCGCTGCACGGTCCGCCACTGGCCGAGTGCGCGCAGCCGCGAGGCGTCTGCTCTTTCGCAAGCGCGCTCTTGCTCTCTGCCGCGCGGAGCGTAGGGCCAGTTGTACTCTACGGGCGCCCGTCAGCTGCGGGTGAACTGTGGCGCGCGGTCGCAGCCCGGCACCCGGCGCCCCAGGCCTGCGCGGCAGCGTCATCGACGCGCGGCGCCGCCTGGCGGCCGCTGCTGCGAAGGGCTGCAGCCCGAGAAAGCGATGCAGCCGATGCAGCTCTCGTCGTCCATGCGCGCACGAACGCCGGCTCGGTCAACCGCGGGCCGACGAAGCCGACCCGATGCGCATCGCACCGGACTCGACCGACACGTTGGCCCAGCCGACGATGCGCTCGCGCCACAGCAGTGGCCAGCGCGTAGTGGCCGAGCTTGCGCTTGGCCGCCGGCGTGTACGCTCCGAAGCGGTATAGCCAGCCCCAGAAGCGCTCGAAGCGGCCGCCGGTCCCAGACCACCGGGTCGAACAGGCGCCAGCAGCCGCACGCGATCGCCGGCGCACGCGCGCGGCGCCGACGCCGGGTCTCGCCGGCCGGCCAGTACCAGTCGGTGCCATCGATCGCGCGCATGGCCGGAGGCGCGTTCTCTCGCGTGCGCCAGCGCGCGTGTGCGCGGTCGGCCGCCCATTGCGGCGCGGCCAGTCGCAGCCAGTGCCGCACCAAGTTGGCTCAGCGTGCCGACGGCAAGCGGCACGTATTTGGCGACGATCGAGGTCGACCATCGCGTCCATGCGTGCCACTGGGTCTGTGCGCGGTCGCTCACCGCCGGCCATGGATCGCGCGCGGCGTAGACGCGCGTGCCGGCGTCGCGTCGCGCCACGCGCAACAGCCCGCGGTAGTGCATGCCGTCGAGCAGCTCGGTCGATGGCGTTGCTCGAGCCAGCCGAACCAGTTGGTCACCTTGCCGTGCGCGAAGTGCGCGTCGACCTCGCGCGCGGATGCACGTTCCCGTGCCTCGCGCACGAAGGCCAGCACCGCGTCGGCCTTGTCGCGCGCGTCGCGCTTCGACCAGCGCACTCGCGCCTTGCGCGGGTGCGAATTCAGCTGGCGTGGTGCGTCCGCGCTCAGGGAAGCTCGTCATGAAGCACCTGAAAAAGTCCCCTTCGAGCGCCGGCGCTCGGCAGTGGAGCGCCCCAGAAGTGTCACCCGCGGCGCAGGTAGCTGGCGACGCGATGGCTGCGCCGCCATGTCCCCGGTCAGCGACGCGCGGCGCGGCGCAGCGGATCGGCCTGCACGCAGCCCAGGCGCCGCAGCGCCCCGGGCAGCGTGGCGGGCGGCGGAAAGGCTTCGCGCGATGTGCGTGGCTGGCGCACCAGGTCACCAGGCGCTCAGCGGCATGGCTCGATCTCGGCCGGTGGCTTCCGTGCGGCCAGCCCGCTGGCAGGGTGACAGAGAGCGTCATCGGAGCGCGCAACGGTTTCCAGCTCTGGCGCATTTGGCGCGGCCCTAACTCGCGCAGATGCATGGCAACGCGGCGCGTACGTTCTGACAACCCTTTCCAAGCGGCCGCTGGCGGTCGCGGTGGAGGGGTGGAGCATGTGGAAGGTGATGATCCTGATTGGCTCTGGACCCGCGGTGACGCCGCGGCTCTGGGCGCCTGCGGCAGCAACGACGCGCCGTGACCTGCCGATCCCGCCCCCGGCGGTTCCACGGTCGTCGATCTGGGCCGCAGGGCGGCACCGATCAGACGTCGCCGCGAGCGTGCGTGCAGGTCGTGATACCGGGCCGGCGCGTTGTTGACGCGAATCCACGCACGATCGGCGATCGCACGCAGTGCGGCGGCGCGCCATCGCCGCTGCCCGCCGACGAACCCGCCAGCAGTGGCGCGGATCATGAGAGTTCCGCCGTCAGTCGACCTGGAGGCTCAACGCGACCTGTCATCGCCAGCGTGCCGGCGCACCGGCCCAGCGCAGGCGGGCGCCGAGGTGCCCGGCAACAGAGCCCGGGCGAGGACCTGGCAGACCAGCGACGCCGTAGTCGCCGGCGTGGGGTCGCATCCTGGCAGCGCAAACAGAGCTTCTCCTGGGGCATGTTGGCCGCACGTGCTTTGCCGCGGTGCGGCAGACAGCACTTCACGACCTCCACCCGTGCGCTCAGCATCCCCGCGGGCGCCGCCGGGCTGGCGCCAACCCTGGCGGCTGGCGATCACCCGCAAAGCGCTGGCGTCAGATCCCTTCGAGCAATAAAGCCGGATCGTGGGCCGTGAACCAGGCCGGCACGGTGAGCGTGAGCATGCGCTGCTGAAGTGGCACCCGGGACTGCGGCCAACGACGAGCGGAAAGCCGCTAGAGCGGGACATGTCGAAGCCGATTCGGCTGGAATCCCGCCGCCTCGCCGCGGGTCGTGCAGACCGTGTTCGACGGCAACGTCCTCGCTCGCCTGCGACGCCGGGCGACACTCCCGCCGCCAGGCACCCCTTTGCGAGCGGCGGCGGTGATGTCCACCCTAACACTGGGGATGGCGGAACCGGCACCATTACCGATCGACGTGATCCGGGCCTACCTCGCACTGGACCCCGTCAACGCTGCTCGGCTTCTCGTCTCGCCTGCAGCCAGTCCGGCGTAGAGCGCCGAGGTGGCAAGACGCTGGTGGCAGACCTGCTCGACGTCCGATCGGCGCGACGCCGGGCACCTGGTGGGTCCGTTCCACCGATCGGCGGCACCATCAGCCTGGCCTCAGCGGCGCCGTGTCGCCGGAAAGTGGCTACAAAGAACGAACAGCGGCGACTGACCTGAGCCGTCGCGGCTGAGCGCCAACGGCAGCCTTCACATGTCTCGCGGCTCGCGCGTCTGCACAACTGGCGACACCCTACAGCGTCAGCGTGCGGACCCAGCCGGCGGGCCAGAAACCCCGCGCACGGGTGCAAAACTTGTGCAGTGGCACCGCGAAGCGGCCGAACGTCGCCACCGTAGTCAGCGCATCGCGCTGGCAGCAATCAAAGCGGCGGCCCGACGCCGCTGGTTCGCCGCGATGGCGGCCGGGTACGCCAATCCTCGCTGGCCGCCGCCGGGGCGACGGCATGTCGGTGAGGCCCGTGGGGCTCACCAAGTCGACCCCGACCTACCGGCGGCCACAAGAGCGCCAGCCCAGGCGGCGCGGCGGCCGGTGCAGGTAGCAGGGCCTGAGCGGCGCGAAAGCGGAGAGCGCTGCTCGGCGGAGTCTCAGCACGTTCGCGCGCTGCACATCGATGGCACCAGTGTCCGCATGGGGCCTCAACACCAGCGGTCAGGCTTGGGCGATCGCGTAATCCACGACGACGCGCGCGCGCTGCCCGTGAAGCGGTGCTGCAGGACGCCACCACGCCGATGGGTGGACGAAGTCACCGACGATCGCGGCCGGCGCCCACATCCCGCCGATGGCGCGCGCGAAACCGGCTGCTCGCGCCGGGCCAGCGCCCGCTGGTCCCCGGCACCATGGATCGTGGGCTGCTTCAGCGGCACGTCGCGATCGGCGGCGACACCAGCGCACGCCCTCGCCGCTGAATGGCGCTGCTGCCAAGGCAGTGCCCGGCTGGCCGGCGGGCGAGCGCGGCTAGCTGGATCAGCACACCCGACGCGGCCAACAGCCCAGGCGCGGCCTTTTCAAAGACCGCAGCGCGGCGACCGCTACGTGTGTGGGGCGCGAACGGCAGCTTGTAACATCTCGCTGCGGGGCACGTCGACCCTGTTCGCCGGCGGCAGCGGCGTGGACCCGTCGCCCCAGACATTTGGCCTGCTCATGGTCGGGCATCGGCCGAGTCGAACTCGAGGCGCGACCGCGCTCGCATCCGACGAAACCGGCACCCTCGTCGCGGCTGGCGAGAAACCCTCGGAGGGCCAGTTGGGCGATGCAGCACCAGCGCCAGCAGCACGTTGGCGAGGCGTCTTGACGCTGACCGCCAGCTCACATCCTTCAGTGTCGGCCAGACGAGCGCGGCGGCGATCACCAATGGCCAGCTGTGGGCCTGGGGCTGGAATGGCAGCGCCGCGGTCACCACGCCCACTCGCGTGGGCGGAACCGGTTTCGCGGTGTCCGTCGGCGACGTCCATTCGTTGGCCATCGGCCCCGGTGGAGAAAGAGTCTATTCGTGGGGCGATTTAGTCGTTCGGCACGCATTGGGTCGAAGCGGTGCCACCGACACACCGGCCGTGGTGACGCGGCCGTGAACCGGCGCGCCGAGCCCAACTTGCGGAGAACGCGATGAATCGAACCCCTCTCGAACCCTTGCGTGCCATGCATGTGCTGGCAGGTGCGACCGCTGTGCCCTGGCAGGCCTCCCGGGGCGGCAGCCTGGGCCGCCGATGCATTGCACCGCCAGCTGCCGGAACCCGCGCTGACCGTGGACTACGCCTGAGTCGGCCAGAAACGCAGCGAGGGCCTGTACGACCCGGCGAGTGGCGCGTCAAGCGCAGCGTGTCGTTGGTGGCCGACCTCGCCGCACAGGCGCCGACGGCGAGCCTGCCCCACGCTGCAGGCGCTCGACGCCGCGCAGATGGCGCAACTGAAATCGTCCGACAAGAGCCGAGCTGCTGCCACCAGATGGCGCGATGATGGCGGACGTCGAAAAGATCATGTGCAGGAAGTGCGGCGAAGACAGAGACTCACCACCCCTCACCCGCGAGGGCCAAAGCAGATGGGTGCGGCGATGCAGGGCACGCCTCCAGATGGCCGCGGCGATGAGCGCAGAAGCAAGACGCTGCGGCTCGCCGCCTGGCGCACGCCGCGCTACCGGAGCGGCGGGCGACGCGGCAAAGGGGCAGCTACCGGATCGACGAGACCGTGCACATCTCGGTGACCGACCCGATCTGCGCCATTCCGACCGCACGCCAGCGCTCCGGTACACCCGCGATGAAGTGCGCGCGGTGCGAGGCGAGATACCGCTGCACCGAGGCGAAGGATGCGCTTGGCGCCGCGGGCTTGGCGGCCGTTGAGGTCGACAGCAGCAAGAACACCTGACCTGGCGTTGCCGTGCCGCTGTTGCCCTACACCGAAACCATCACCAGCGACGAGCCCGCAGGCACGCGACACACCGGCAGGTGCCGTGAAAGCTGCTGCGCTTTCGCGTCGATACCGCTGGCGCGGCGTCACACGACAAGCCAATCACGGTGGCGCTGAAGGGTGGCTGGCGCAGCCAGAGCGGTGAACTGGTGGCGAATCTGAGCGGCATTCGGCGACGCCGGCAGACTCGTCGTGCGCTGGTGGCGCTTCAGCGCGCAGTGACGAGCGCCCGGCTCCCGATGCGTGCGCATGGCGGCGCGGCAACCTCCATTGGATAGCATCGGATTGCCGCGCTGCGTTCTCCATCCGCCTCAACTGGCTCACCACGCCTGCGTCCGGGCCGCAGGCACCTCGGTGGCGCTCGCGCCGCGATGCCACGCTGCTGGCCTGGCTGGCGCTCGAGGGGCCGACAGCGCGTTCGTCTGGCGAGGCTTGTTGTGGCCGACAGCGAACCCAGGCGGCACGCAACGCATTGCGCCAGCGCTTGTTCAGCTGAAGAAGCAGTTCGAGGGTGGAATTGGTCAGCGGCCAGGCGATCCTGGCGCTCGCCGAGGGGCGTGCACCACGATCTCGAGGATTCCGACAGCGTGCTCGGCGGCGCGGTGCATGCGCACGGCGCCGACCTGGCTTGCGCTGCAGCGCGAGTGCCGCTCTGCGCGCGCGCGGGCCGCTGTCGAGCTGGCCGACATGGCCGAGCGCGCGCGCTGACCACGCCGATGCGTCGAGCCACGCGCAGGAGCTGCTGGCGCTCGAGCCGCTGCGCCTGGAAGCGGCCCACCGTGCTGTCGATGCGGTTGCACTACCTGCGCGGTGACCGCGCGGCGGCGCTGCTCGCCTCGACCGCTGCGAGCAGGTGCTCAAGGACGAAGTGGGCGCCACGCCGTCGGCCGACAGCGCTTGCATTGCTGGCCACGATCGAACAATCCGCCGGTCGCCGAGCCGGTGGTCAGCCTGCCCCAGGCGGTGCCGCGCACGGTGCTGCGCCTGCTGCAACGCCGCCGCGGCTGATCGGGCGCGAACGCGCCTGGGCGCGCGCTGCACGAGGCCTGGAACGCACAACCGTTGTGCCGTCACCGGCGAAGCGCGGCATGGGCAAGAGCTCGGCTGGCCGCCGACTTCGCGCGGCACGCGGCGCGACCCTGATCGTCAGCGCTCGACCCGGCGATGAACGGCGTCGCGCATGCCTCGTTCTCGCGCCTGCTGCGCGAGTTGCCTGGCGAGCGCTGCGGTCGCTCGAGGCGCCCGCTGCGCACGGAGCTGTCCGACTGCTGCCGGAGCCTGGAGCGCCGCCGGCGCTGCGCAGCGACGCCGATCGCACCGCAGCTTCTTCAACGCCATCGTCGCCGTCTCGAGAGCCCGGCGCTGCCGCTCGAGGGCATCGTGTTCGACGACCTGCACTTCGCCGACGACGCCAGCATCGAGCTGCTTGCGGTACGCGTCGGCCGGCTCCAAGCGTCGCTGGTTGATCGCGGCGCGCGCAGCCGCCGAGGTGTCGGCGCCGGGCGCGCGCTGCTCGAGGACGATTCACGGCCAGCCCGACACCGTGTGGCGTGGCGCTCGAGCCGCTGACGTTGCAGCAGGTCGTCGAGCTGGTGGATTCGCTGGGCATATGCATCGTTGGTGGGCGCGGAACACGCGCCTGGCTGTGTTGCGCCACACCGGGGCAACCCGCTGTACCTGCTCGAAACGGTGAAGGCCTGGCTCGCACCAGGGGCCGCGGCGCACGCTGCCCAAGCCGGCTGCCGGCCTCCGTCAACCTCAGCCATTCTGATCGAGCGGCGCATCGGCCGCCTGTCGGTGCAGGCCGTGCAGTTGAGCGCGCTGTGCGGCGATTGCCGCCCGGACTTCTCGATCGAATCTGGCCTCGCAGCGTGCTCGGCCTTGCGCACCCTCGGATCTGGCCGATCCGTGCGCCGGAGCTCGAGTCGGCGCAGGTGCTGACGCGATGGTGCGTTCGCCCACGACCTCATCTACGAGTCGGCGTTGGCCTCGGTGCCCGAGGCGGTGGCGCGCAAGCTGCACGCCGAGATCGCCGCATTCTGCAAGCGAACGACGGCGAGCCCGCCCGCTTGGCACTGCATTGGGCGCAGGCCGGCCAATGGTCAGCAAGCCGCAGCAGCGGTTTCGGGCCGCCGCTTATCGCGCGCGCGATGCCTCGCGCCTGTCCGAGCAGTCCGGCCTGCTGGCCGAAGCGGCACGCTGCTGAGCTGGCCGGCCACGCGGGCGAGCGCTTCGATGCGCTGCTGCAGGCGCGCGCGCTTGCTCGCCTCCAACGACCTGGGCTCCGACGCCAGCGCCGCGGTGGCGGCGCTCGAGGGCGCCGCCGGCACCGACGAGCAACGCCTGTTGGCCCTCGATGCCCGGCTCGAGCTGACGATGACGCGCTACGAGATCGACGAGGCGCTGCGCCTGGGCCGCCAGGCGATCGACCGTGCACGCGCGTTGGGCCGCGCCGACCTCGAGCTGCGTTTCGCCATCATCCGCGTCGGGCGCGCTGTGCGACTCGCGCGAAGCGGCACGAGGCCGTTGCGCTGCTCGAGCCCTATGCGCCGTGGGTGCGCGCGCACGCGGGCGTCGACCAGCAATGGGAGTACTGGGAGGCCGCCGCACTGGCGCTGGACTACGCCGACCGGCTCGCGCGACGCCATGCCGCGCCTGGAACGAGGCGCGTGCAGTGGCCGAGCGGGCCGGGCGCCGCGACATGCTCTGGAAGACGATGTCGAACACGGCCTCCACGCAGGCGAAGCTGGGTCTGTGCGCGAAGCGGCGAAGGCGGGAGCAGCGGCGCGCCAACTGGCGCTCGCCGTCGAACGATGGCGGTGTCGATGCGCGTGCTGCAGATGCAGGTGACGGTGGCGCACCGGCTGCGTGACCTCGGCACCTACGGCGAGGCGCTCGAGCTGCTGGAGGCGGCGCTGGCCGGCTACGAAGCGCCGGCGGTGGCTCGCACTCCGACAAGGCGCTTGACCGAGCAGCGGCTGGTGGTGTTGTTCCAGCAGTTGGGGCAGGCCGGGCGTGCTCAACGGCTATTGGCCCACGATCGCCCCGGCGTGCCGCGCGCGTGTGGCGATGATCCGGCTGGCGCATCGCGCCGAGCTTCGAGACAGCTGATGGGCGGTGACGGCTTGCCGTTGATGCGCGAGGCGCTGCGCATCGTGCCGAACAGCGACGACATCTATCACCGCATCACCACGCTGTTTGCCACACGGCTCGTGCCGGCCGACGAGGGCGAAGCGCTGGCCGCCGGCCTGGCGGCGCTGGGCCACCACGCGCGAGCGCCACGGCGTCGCGCTGTCGGGTCATGTGCGCGCCGCAGCCTGCGCTCTTGCGCTGGCTGCGCCCAGCCGGGCCTGGCCGCACGTCGAAGCCGCATTGCACCTGGCCAGGACCTATCTGCCGGACAGCTTTTATCTGCCCGAGATGTGGTTGGTGGCCGGGCAGGTGCTGAGCGCGCTCGGCCGTGTGGTCGACGCGCAGCGGGCGGTGGCCGATGGGCTGGCGTGGGTCAAGCACGTGCATGACAGCTACGTGCCCGGCGAATTTCGCGACAGCTTCCGGCAGCGCAATCCGGTCAACCGCGAACTGTTCGCGTTGGCCGCGCGTTGGGCGACCGCTTGATGTTGGTTCGTTGAACGCGGACGTGGCGTGGTCGCCGCAGCACGCCGCCGTCGGCCACCTCGCAGCGCGGTACCGGACAATGCAGGAACGATGACCGATGCGGCTGTCCACCTCACGTCGACCCAATTGCGCGAGCGGCTCGCCAGGTTCGACGTGCGTGCCATCGACCCTGCGGGCCGGCGCCGCGCCGCGGTCGCGGTGGCCGTCACCGAAGCGGGTCACGGTGCCGAGGTGCAGGGCACGACCGCGTCACGCGCAGTGGAGTGATGCGACGGCGCTGTTGCTGACGCGCCGCGCCGCGGGCTTGAGCAGCCATGCGGGCCAATGGGCGATGCCCGGCGGCCGCATCGACGATGGCGAGACGCCGGAGCAGGCCGCGCTGCGCGAGCTGGTCGAGGAAGTGGGCTTGGCGCTTGCCGCCGATGCGGTGTGCGGCCGCCTCGACGACTACGCCACGCGCTCGGGCTACGTGATCACGCCGGTGGTGGTGTGGGCCGGCGCGCGCGCGCGAGCTGACGCCCAATGCCGCCGAGGTGGCGAGCATCCACCGCATCCCGGCCAGCGAGATGCTGCGCGACGATGCGCCGCTGCTCAACCACGTGAAGGGCGCCGAGCATCCGGTGCTGCGCATGCCGGTGGGCGAGCGCTGGATCGCGGCGCCGACCGCGGCGCTTCATCTATCAGTTTCGCGAGTGGTGCCTGCTCGAGCGGCCGACGCGCGTGGCGCATTTCGACCAACCGGTGTTCGCGTGGAAGTGAGCGGGCCCGCATTGCGCGGCCTCACCGTGCTCGAGCGCGGCTGGCTGTCGTCGAACAACATCGTGATCCACGCCGCCGCCGGGCGAGCCCGGCGCGGTGCTGGTCGATACCGGGCACGTGGTGCATGCCGAGCAGACGGTGGCGCTGGTGCGCCACGCGCTGCGCGGCGAGCCGCTCGCACGCATCGTCAACACGCATCTGCACACCGATCACTGCGGCGGCAACGCGGCGCTGCAGCGCGCGTTCGGCGTGCCGATCATCGTGCCGCCGGGCAATGCCGACGCCGTGGCGTCGTGGGACACGCGTGCGCCTGACCCACGCCACCACCGGCCAGCGCAGCGAACGCTTCACGCACGCCGGCACGCTGGCCGCCGGTGACTCGTTCGTCGCCGGCGGCCGCCGCTGGGACGCGCTGGCCGCGCCCGGGCACGACCCGTTTTCGCTGATGCTGTTCGACGCGCGCGCACGGCGTGCTGATCTCGGCCGATGCGCTGTGGGAAGAGCGGCTTCGGCGTGGTGTTCCCCGAGATCGACGGCGAGCCGGGGTTCGACGACATCGGCGCGGTGCTCGATGCGATCGAGCGCCTGCCGGTGCAGGTGGTCATTCCCGGCCACGGCGCGCCGTTCACCGACGTGGCGGCGGCGCTGGCGCGTTCGCGGCTCGCGGCTGGCGAGCTTCAGCACGCTCCGAGCGCCATGCGCGCGCACGCGGCGAAAGTGATGATCAAGTACCACGTGATGGAGGAGCGCCGCATCGCGCACGACGCACGCTGCTGCAGTGGGCTGCGGCGACGCCGTTCCTGCAGACCGCATGGCAGCGCTTTGGCGACGCGGCACAGCGACTCGCCGGCGCTGTGGTGCGCGCGTCTCGTCAACCGATCTGGTGGGCGCCGGCGTGCTGGCACGCGACGGCGCGTTCGTGCTCGACCGCTGACGGCCGGCACCGCGCCAGATGCTCAGGAGATGCCGCGCACCTTGACTGCGGCCTGCAGCATCTCGTGCACGTCGTGCGTCATCACCGCCAGAAACGCGGCCAGCACGATGTAGTACAGGCCGTACTCCCACTTGGTGCGCGTGCTCACCGCGTAGTAGGTCTGCGCCTCGGGCTGTCCTTGCGATAGCGAATGGCCTTCCACACCTGCGGCGCAGCGAGGATCGCCACCAGCACCAGCATCGGACTGGGCCGCCAGAAGAACAGCGCCACCAGGATCGGCACGCCCAGCAGCCAGATGCGCGGGCTCAGCACCGCGGTGATGCGCCCGCCGTCGAACGGCGACAGCGGAATCAGGTTGAACAGGTTCGAGAAAGAAGCCCGCGTACGCCACCGCCAGCAGCCAGGTGGCGTCGTAGCTGAGCGCGATGAAGTAGCACGCCAGCGCGCCGACGCTGCCCAGCAGCGGCCCGCCCAGGCCGACGAAGGCCTCGGTCTCGGCGTCGTGCGGCAGCTGCTTGAGCTCGATCCACGCGCCGACGAACGGAATGAAGGTCGGCGCGCCGACGTCGAGGCTCGCGCTTGCGCGCCGCGATGTAGTGGCCCATCTCGTGCACGAACAACAGCGCGATGAAGCCCGCCGCGTAGCGCCAGCCGAACACGAAGCGCATAGACGATCAGCGACAGCAGCATCGAGCCGCCGGTGACGCGCGAGCTTGCCGAGCTTGGCGCCCGACAGCAGCAACAGCAGCAGCTTGGTCATGCGAGCGTTTCAGGCCGCGCGGTCGGTTCCGGCTGGCGCTGCGGCGCAGCGCGGCCGGCAGATGCGGCGCCGCCGCCTTGCGCCTGCCGAAGAACTTGACGAATCCGGCGCCGAGCAAGCGCCAGTCCGATCAGGATCACCTTGGCGAACTTGGCAAAGAAAGCCACCGCCAACGCGATCAGCCCCAGCTTCTTGGCCGCCACGCCCACCACCAGTGCAGCCAGGCCGTACTCGGCCACGTGATCGGTCTTGGCGTTGAAGTCGGCGTAGCGCTTGCCATCGCTTGTACTCGCAGCGCTTGCAAGCAATTGTGTGCGCTGCGCGCCTTGTGTTGCGGCAGAGTCGGCCAGCGCCGGTCACCAGGTTGAGGCTGAAGTAGCCCTCGCGCCCGAGCGCGTAGGTGTTGTAGTTCACGCCTGCGGGCGTCGGCGCTGGCGCCCTTGTCGCGCGACGACATGGCCCACACCAGGCGGTGCGCGGCGGCGTCGTAGGCCGGCTTCTCGGCCCAGCCGATGATCTCGATGGCCGGCACCGCCGAGCTTCACGCGCTCCTCGTTGCTCGCCTCGGTGCCCTCGCGGTAGCTCTTGAGCAACTCGTCGGCATTCCACTCGCGCGCGTCGTCGTCCTTCACGTACCCCGAGGCTTCGTAGCGCACCGTCATGAACCAGCTGTCGTCTGCTCTCGGGGAAGATCAGGCCCTGCAGGCGAGGGTCGCTGCCCGGATTGCCCATCGCGTTGAGCAGTCGCGTGGCTTGCGGTTGCGGCACGAATTGATAGGCTGGCCGGCAGATGCAGCACCGCCTGGCCGGCCAGCTCGATGTCGGTCGGGCCCTTCTTTGCCGCCGCTTCCGCCGTCGGCACAGCGGCCTTGCGGCTTTGCTCGTCGTTGGGTGCGGCGACAGCGAGCCGTGCCGAGCAGCAGCACGGCCGTGCTGGCGATGAGGCGCAAGCCTGAACTTATGCATGTCGTCCATCCTGGGTGCTCGTGTTATCGGAGCTGCGATTGTGCGGCTGCGCTCGAGTGCGCTGCGCGCGGCGGCGCGTTCAGGCCGACGGCTCAGCGTGAATTCTGATGCGGCCTGCGGCGCCGACTGCGCTTATCGCAGTGGCCGCTGCGCCGTGATGATCGCATTCATCCATGCGCGCCGACTTGGTGGCTGCGCCGAAGCTGAACAGGTGCACGCCGACCACGTTGCAATCGTCGTGACGCAGCCGGTAGCTGCGCCACGGCGCTGAGCTGGTCGCCTGGGGTCGGTGTGCATGAACATGCGCACCGCGCCCATGCCCTGCGCGCCCATCGCGCGCAGCGACGCGCTGACGCCGCAGCGCTGCGCGAACTTCAGCAGCGTCAGCGCGTCGGTCGGCCACCGGCCATGCCAACGTAGACCGGCAGACCCCGGCCAGCGCGCTGACCAAGTCGCTGCAGTATTCGACGATGCGAGCGGCGTGAACGAGAACTGCGTGACCACCAGGCATCGAGCCCTTGCTGCTGCGCCTGTCTGCCAGGCGCCTTGTCGTCGAAGGCGCGCTCGAGCGCTCCTGCGCGATGCGCGGGTGACCCTCCGGATAAACCGGCAGCGCCAGCTTCGCGCACGCCGCATGTCGGCCAACGCGCCGTCGCGCAGCAGCGCTGGTGCCATCGGAATACGGGGTCCGACGGCACTCGGCATCGTCGCCGCCGATCAGACAGCACCTTGCGCACGCCAGCCTGTGCGCCATCGCCTGCTGCAGGATAGGCTCACCACCGCTGTGTCGCGCGAGGGGATGCGGCGCGCCGCCAGATGCGGCACCGGCGTCAAGCCCGGCGTCGTGCACCGCCATCAGCGTCGGCAACGAGGCATCGAGCGCGCGGCCCGGCAGGTGGTTGACGTAGACCGGCGTGCCCGCCGGCAGCAACGCAGCAATGGCGGCGGCATCCGCCGGCGTGGCCCGGGCTCATTTCGAGCGAGCCGCCCGACACCAGCTCAGCGGCGCAGGCGGCCACGCGCGTCGGATCCGAAGACGGCGGTCATCGCTTCATGCCGCGGGCTGCTCGCTTGCACGACACTGACATACGACTCGTCGTAGAACCACAGGCCGTCGTGGCGCTGCAGCACGCGGCCAGTGGCGTCGAGGTAGTGGCGGTCGCCGACCACCTGCGCCAGCCGATCGTCCTCGATCTGCGCCACGTAGACCGCGGCGTTCCAGGCGGCGAACAGCGTCGAGGTGCCGATGCTGGCGCCCGACAGCTCGTTGGGCAGCGTGTGCATGTCGTAGCGGAAGATCGCTCGCGCGTCGGGATAGTCGGCCATGTGGTAGTGCCGCGCGTCCTTGCCGAGCTCGTTGCGCACCGCGCGCAGCAGATCGTGGCGGCTGGTGGTGAACGGGTTCTCCTCGGGCCAGATCTCGCGGATGATCTCCAGCCCCGGGTCGCCGCCGTGCGAGTGCACGCCGAGCAGCCGCCCGCCGGAGCCCAGTGCACGCACCAGCGGCGCCACCACGCGCGACGCCTTGAATTCAACCGGCACGCGCGCACGGTAGGGCTGCGAGGCGATCACCAGGTCGTAGTCGGCGCGCGCGCGTGCCTGCTGCGGGATGACGTCGTGCAGCAGGAAGCGCATGTCGTCGCGGTACAGCACCAGCACCACCGGATGGTCGTAGATCGGGTTGCCGGTCTTCGGGCTGTGGCGCGCCTGCCAGTGCTGCGCCAGGAACGGCTCGAGCGCGTGGATCTGCTCGCTGAATTCGTGCGAGGTGGTGCCGGTCATTGCCAGCTTCGTGCCAAACCAGCGAGGTGGCCGCCGGCAGCGACTTGCGGCGCCAGCCACGGCGCCTCGGTGTAGTACAGGTTGGTGACGATCAGCACGGTGGCCGGATGCTCGAAGAAACGGTCGGCCATCTTGTCGAGCGACATGCGCACGTCCTCGAGGCTGATCTCCTTGCCGACGAAGTAGAACGGCATGTTCGGCAAGCGCCGGTGCATCTCGCGCATCACGCGCGTGAGCACGCGTGCCGTCGCCCATGCCGGCGTCGAACAGGCGCACCGCGGGCGGGCGCGGGCGGATGTGCGCGAGCTCCATGCCGACGCGCCGCGCGATCGTCTCCTTCTCGCTGCAGGTGGTGACGAACAGCAGGTACTTCTGCCGGTTGTCGAAGAAGCGGAAGTTCTTCGACGACGAGCCGGTGCCTGCGCGGTTTCGCTGAGCGTGCCTGCGCTGGTGTCGACCACAGTGTTCATGCGCGTCTCCATGGGTCGAGGCCGGTGCGTAGCGCCTCGGGCGCAGAAAACGGGCCGCTTATCTGCTGGTGCAGCGTACAGCAGGTCGCGTCCTTTGGCTGGCTCATCGCACAAGCTGGACGTTGTGCCGCACGGATGCGCCGGGCTTCAGCGGTCGCGGTCGTCGTGGTGTCGAAGCCGTACAGCTGGGCGGGGTTGTGTACCAGCATCTGCTGCCAGATGCCGTCGTCGGCCACCGTGTCGCGGGCCCAGGCCAGCAGCGCCGCCTCATTGGGGCTCGGGCGCACGTTGGGGTGCGGCCAGTTGCTGGCCCACAGGCAGCGTCTGCGGGTGGCGGCGCGCCAGCGCCGCCGCCAGCGGCGCTGATATCGGTGAATCCGGTGGCTCATGCTGATCGAGTTCTCGCACGGTGCCGAGCTATGATCCAGCAGTAGCCGCTGCTCGAGCAGCCGGTGCAGCGACGTCACGCTGTCGTGCGCTGGCAACCACCGGACCGAGGAATCTTGCCGATGTGATCGATCGCCACCGGGCAGCGCAATCCGGCGATGCAGCGCCTCGAACCGCGGCAGATCGCGGCTGTCCAAGCTGCAGGTTGACGTGCCAGCCCAGTGGCGATGCGCTCGGCCATCGGTTCCAGGCTGCTCCACGGCAAGCGACGCCGCCGGCCAGCATCATGAATCGCACGCCGCGCATGCCAGCGGCGTGCAGCGCTGAGTTCGGCCTGTGGAGAGTCCGGCGGGATCACCGCGATGCCGCGGGCTTGCGGCCCCAACGCCTGAATCGCCGCCAGCGTGCAGCGGTTGTCGAACCCGTATCCCGGTGGGCTGCACGACGATCGCGCGGCCGAAGCCCAGAAGCGCCGCTGGAACCTCGCGATGACGCCGCGGCCGGCGCGTGGGGTGGCCTGAAGGTGGCTGTCGGCGCCAACGGATAGCCGTCTCTCGTAGACATGCAGGTGGCAGTCGCAGGCGTCACGCAGGGTCGATGATGTCAGCCATTGCGTCACGCGGCGAGTTGTGCCAGCCGCCGCGCAGCGCGTGGCGTGCTCGGCGTTCACCGCGCCCACCGGCAGCTGGCCTTGCAGCAGCGAACGCAATTGCTTGACACCGGTCTCCAGCGCCTGATGCTCGATGGCCGGCATCGTGAGGCCGCCGATGTGCGGCGTCGCGATCACGCACGGAGTTGTCGTGCAAGCGCGCGCGATGGCGTCTGGTCGGGCGCCATGCCGACATCGAGCGCACTAACTCAGCGATGACGGCCGCTGTCGAGCGCCAGGCGAGCAACGCGTCTTCGTCAGACCAGCTCGCCGCGCGACAGCATTGATGAAATACGCATCCGGCTTCATCGCCGCAAAGGCCGCCGCATTCATCAGCCGAATTGTCTCGGGCAGCGCCGGCGCCAGTGCAGACCACGAAGTCCGAATTCGCGAGCAGCGAGTTCAACGGCACCTGCGCCAAGCGATCGGCGCGGCCACCGGCCTGCGGCGTGTTGACGAGCAGCCGCGCGCCGAAGCCCAGCACCGAGTTCACCGAGGCAGCGCCCGATGCCGCCGTAAGCCGATGATGCCCACGGTCGACGCCGCGCATTTCACGCCCCATCTGCGGCACCGGCATCTCTGCCGCGCCGATAGGCAGCCGCCTGGCGAGCGATGCCGCGCCCGAGGTTGATCATCATCGCGATGATCCATCTCGGCCACCGCGGCGTTGAAGCCGGGGCTGGCGCGCGTGACCAGCACGCCGTTGGCGCTCGCGGCGTACCACGTCGACGGTGCGAATATCCATCGCGCAGCGCACGAAGGCGCGCCAACTTCGGGCAACGCCGCGAAACAGCGACGCCGGCGCCGGCGTCTGACGGTACGCCGATCAGCACGTCACAGTCGCGCGCCGCCGCCACCAACTCTCGGCCTCGGGCAGGTCGTGGGGCGTCGGATTCAGGTGCACGTCGGCGATCGCACGCAGCGCGTGCAGTGCGCGCTGCCCGGAAGTACATGTCGAGCATGCTCTGTCGGATGGCTGACGAAAACCGAGATCATCGTTTTTCGACTTGCGCGCGGTGGGCTTTGGCCGGTGATGGCGGCACCGTCGGCTCACCGAGCCGGCGTTCGATCAATCCAGCCGGCGGGAACACGCGCTCACGCACCGATGCCCGCGCGTCGGGCCCGGGTGTATCGCTGCTTCGACCATCGCGCGCGCCATCTCGCGTACCGGCAACTGCACGGTGGTCAGCGGCGGCTCCGACAGCGCGAACAGGAACAGGCCATCGATGCCGACCACCGAGACGTGGCGCGGCACCTGCAGACCGCCGTCGCGCAGCCCTGCCATCAGGCCCATCGCCATCAGGGTCGTTGAGTGCCACGATGCCGGTGGGCGGCGTCGCGCCCGCGGCCAGGCTTGGCGCCGATTGCGCGGCCGACGTCGGCGATCACCGGAGTCGCCGTGACTTCGTTGAGCGGCCCGCCGTCGATCACCTTGGCGCTTTGCGCAAGCCTGCGGCGTCGGCGGCGGCCTGAAAGCCCGCGATCTTGGCGCTGCGGCTCATCGTCATGCCGGCCACGGTAGCGAACGCAAGCTGGCGGTGGCCCTTGTCGATCAGGTGTTGCGTGGCCAGGCGTGCAGCCTCGAAGTTGTCGGGCGTCACATGGCTCACGCTGGTGCGCCGGCCGGGCGTGGCGCGGCGGTCGTAGCTGATCACCGCCATGCCGCGCGCGCCGCGGCGTCTTCGAAGTGGCGCTCGTCGGAGAGCGACGAGATCACGATGACGCGCCGCACGCCATGCGCCAGCAGGTCGTCGAAGAACGAGGCTTCCTTGTCGCGGTCGCGGTAGGTGCTGCCGATCAGCAGGCGATAGCCATGTGTCCTTTGCGCAGCCGCTTCGACCTCGCGCGCGATGTAGCCGTACATCGGGTTGGCCATCGAGGGCACCAGCAGTCCGAGCAGCGGCGTGTGCCCGGTTTTCAACATGCTGCGCCGAGCTTGCTGGGTGTGAACTGCAGCGTGCGGATCGCCGCCTGCACGCGCTCGAGCGTCTGCGGCCGCATGCGATCGGTGCGGCCGTTGAGCACGTTAGACACCGTGCTCACCGACACGCCGGCGTGCAGCGCCACGTCTTGAATGGTCGCCATCGGTCGCCTAGAGGCCCCAGCCGGGGCCGGCAGCCACAGCGAAAACTGCGGCACCAGCACCAGCACGATCAGCGTGACGAACAGCACCAGCAGATACTTCGCCATCGGTCGCGCGACATTCTTCACCTCGGTACCGGTGATCGCACAGGTGGCGAACAGACCGAGCCCCAGCGGCGGCGCAAAGCAGGCCGAGCCCCATGGCGATGACCATCACGGTGCCGAAGTGCAGCGGTGAATGCCCAGTTGCTGCGCGATGGGTGTCAGCAGCGGGCCGAAGATGATCAGTGCCGGCGCGCCTTCGAGCACCGCGCCGAAGACGATCATGATCAGCACCGACAGCAGCAGGAACATCGTACTGCCGTAGCTGGTGGCCGAAGCTGATCATCGTGCTGGAGGCCATCTGCGGCACCTGCTCGATGGTCAGCGCGAACGACAACGCTCGATGCCGCGGCCGACGATGAAGAGAATGCTGCCCGCCATCGACGCCGAGCGCACGAACAGCCGCCCCACGCTGGCCCACGTGAGCTCGCGAAATGCCGCCCAGCCGACCACCAGCGCGATAAACCACGGCGAACGACGAGACCTCGGTGGACGTGGCCACGCCCGAAGTCACGCCCTTGCCGATCATGCCGATCATCACCAGCGCGACGAGCGCGCCGCCGAGCAGTCGCAGCATCGGCGTGCGCTGCGGAGAAGGCTTCGTTGGGGTCGATCTTGCGACCCACGATCACTGCCAACGCCGCGAGTGCCAGCGCGAGCACCGCGGCGGGCACGAGGCCGGCCATGAACAGGCCAGCGATCGAGATGTTGGCGACGAAGCCCATGATGATCATGTTGATGCACGGCGGAATCGTCTCGGCCATCACCGCGCTGCAGGCCAGAAGGCCGGCGGCTTCGTTGGGGTCTTGCCGCGTGCGCCGCACGGCCGGCATCACGATGCCGCCCACCGCCGCCACGTCGGCCAGCTTGGAGCCCGAGACGCCGGAGAAGAACGCGGTGGCGCTGATCGTGATCAGCCCCATGCTGCCGCGCAGGCGGCCGAACACGCGCAGCAGCAGTTCGATCAGCCGCGACGACATGCCGTTGCTTTCCATCAGCAGGCCGGCCAACACGAAGAACGGGATTGCCAGCAGCACGAAGTGATCGCTGCCGGCCATCACCTGCTGCGAGTAGACGAGGATCGGCAGGCTGGGGTCGGACAAGAAGTAGACGAGCGAGGCAAACGCCAGCACGAAGCCGATCGGAACGCCGAGCAGCAGGCCGCCGAAGAAAGCAAGGGCCAGCAGCAGGCCATGCGGGCACCGGATGCCGTGGCGCGCGCCAGATTCCAGGCGCAGATTGCCAGGCCCAGGCCGACGCTGCCGAGCAAACTCCGCGATCACCGCACGGCGCGGACCCTGCAATGCGTTGGCCACGCCGAACAACGCCATGAAGCTGCGCTGCCTATCAGCACCGGGAACACGTAGATCCACTGCGGCAAGCCGAGCGACGTGCGCTGCGTCCACGAATCCATCAACAGCAACAGCGACGACACCGCGAGGCTGGCCGACACGGCCGCGATGACCCAGTGGCTCAACTGGATCAGCACCGGCTGCCAGCGCTCGGGCAGCAGCTTGCGAAACACGTCCACGCCGACATGCTGGCTGCGCGCCAGCACGGTGGCCGCGCCGAAGAACACCAGCACGATCATCAGGGCACGTGCGATCTCCTCGGCCCAGTCCACCGGATCGTGCAACAGGTAGCGGTAGATCACCGACAGAAAGACCAGCAGCACGTCGATGGCCAGCACCGCGCCCGACAGCCACTCGGTGGCCACGGCCAGGCGCGCCAGCAGGCGACCCGCGTCGGACTGGTGCCGAAAGCCCCAGGCCGGCGCGATGACGACCGATTCAGTTGCCACGGATTCGCTTCAACTCACCGAACACCAGCGTCATCGCCTCGTCGCCGATCGCCTTGCCGTGCTGCTCGTAGACCACGCGCGTCTTGTCGCGGATGCGCTGCATCTCGGCCGGCGTGATTTCGTTGACCGCCATGCCCTTGGCCTTCAGGTTGGCAGCGTGGTCGCGGCCTGCTCGCGGTTGATGCGCCGCTCCTCGTCGCGGCCCAGCAGCGCGCGCATTCGCGCATCACGCCTTGTTCTGCAGCCGACATCGTGTCCCAGGTCTTCTTGGAGATCAGCAGCGTCAACGGCGCGTAGGCGTGTCTGGTCAGCGTGAGGTACTTCTGCACCTCGTAGAACTTCATGTTCTCGATGTTGGCGAACGGATTCTCCTGGCCATCGACCGTCTTGGTCTCGAGCGCCGAGTAGACCTCGGAAAAAGCCATCGGCACCGCGTTGCTGCCCAGGCTCTTGAAGGTGTCGATGTAGACGGTGTTCTGCATCACGCGCATCTTCACGCCGTCGAAGTCTTCGAGCTTGGTGATCGGGCGCTTGCTGTTGGTGGTGTGCCGAAACCCGTTTTCCCACCAGGCCAGGCCGACAAGGCCCACCGCCGGCAGCTTGGCGGCGAACCAATCGCCCACCTTGCCGTCGAGCACCTGGTCGGCCTCACCCTCGTTGTTGAAGAGGAAAGGCAGGTCGAATACACCCCATGACGGCACCATGCCCACCAGCGGCGCGGTCGAGGTGATCAGCATGTCGATCGTGCCGCTGCGCGCACTCTGCGTGGCATTGATGTCGTTGCCGAGGACGCCGTCGTAGAACGGCTGCATCTTCAGTTTGCCGCCCGATTTGTCGGCCGTGCAGGTGGCCATCTTCACCAGTGCGATGCTCATCGGATGTTCCTTGGGCACCGGCACCGACAGGCGCAGGTTGCGGTCCTGGAACTGGGCAAGCGCGGGTGCTGCGGACAGCAGCGCTGTGGCAGCGAGAAGGGCGATTCGCATGTTTGTCTCCGTTGTGTGTCGTTAGATCAACCAGCGCAGTGGCACCATCACAAGGGATGGGAACAGCACCAGCAGGAACAGCACGATCAGTTCGGCCCACAAGAAGGGCCACAGACCGCGCATCAGCTCGCTCATGGAAATCTTGGCCACGCCGCAAATCACGTTGAGCACGATGCCCACTGGCGGCGTGATCAGGCCGATGGCGTTGTTCATGATGAACAGCACGCCGAAGTACACGGGGTCGATGCCGGCCTGTTTGATGATCGGCATCAGCACCGGCGTCAGGATCATCAGGGTGGGCGTGAAGTCGAGCGCCGTGCCGACGATCACCACCAGCACCATGATCACCAGCATCAGCACGATCTTGTTGTCCATGAACGGCGACAACATCGCGCCAACTTGCGCCGGCACCTCGGACGTGGTGATCAGCCAGGCAGACACCAGCGCCGCCGCGATCAGGAACACCACCACCGCGGTGCTCTTGGCCGCCGCGACGAGCAGCGGGTAGAGCTGCTTCAGCGGCAGCTCGCGGTAGACGAAGCAGCCAATCACGAAGGCGTAAACGCAAGCGGCCACGCCGGCTTCGGTGGGCGTGAAGATGCCGAACTTCAGCACACCGATGATGCCCAGCGGCATCACCAGCGCCCAGATGCCATCGATGCCGGCGCGGCCGCGCGCGCACGCCAGCCTTCGCGGGGCAACACCGCGACGCGGTCTCGCCGCACGACCCACAGCCAGGCGATCAGCAGCGACAAACCCATCATCAGGCCCGGAAACACTCCGGCGAGAAAAAGCCTGCCGATCGACACGTTGGCGATGACGCCGAACAGGATGAAGCCGATCGATGGCGGGATCACCGGTGCGATCACGCCGCCGGCGGCGATCAGCCCGGCGGCGCGCGGCACGTCGTAGCCGGCTGTGCGCATCATCGGGATCAGCAGCGTGCCGATCGCTGCCGCGTCGGCGGCGCGCGCTGCCCGAGATCGCGGCCATCATCACCGACGCGAATACCGCCACGATGCCGAGCCCGCCGCGGTAGTGTCCGACCCAGGCCAAAGCAAAACGCACGATGCGCTTGGAGATGCCGCCGGCGTTCATCAACTCGCCGGCCAGCATGAAGAAGGGGATCGCCAGCAGCGGAAGCTGTCGGCGCCCTCGAGGAATTTCTGCGAGACGATGGTGGCGTCGAACTGCCCCTGCGCGAACATCAGCGCCAGCGCGCACACCAGCAGCGCGAAGGCGATCGGCATGCCCAGCGCCATCGCGCCGAGCAGCGACAGGCTGAACACGGCCACCGTCATGCGCGCACTCCGAGCTGCGCCTCTTCGCTTTCTCGCACCTGCACCAGCTCGTCGTCGGTGATGCGCCCGCGCACGATGCGCCACAACTCGCGCAGCGCGAGCAGTGCGATGCAGCCGCCCACCACGTAACCGAGGCCGAAGATCCAGATCATCGACAGGCCGGTCACCGGCGCCAGCGTTGCTGGCGTTGATCTCGTGCTGCTGCCAGGTGCCCCACACGAGCACCGCGCAGCACACGATGATCAGTAGCTGGCTGGCTGCCAGGCAAGCGAGCTGGCCGCGGCGCGGCAGCCGGTTGACGACGTTGTCCATGCCCAGGTGCGTGCCCTCGCGCATCGCCACCACGCCGCCGATGAAGCTCAGCCACACGAAGCAAAAGCGCGACAGCTCCTCCGACACCACGATGCCCGAGTTGAAGACGTAGCGCAGCACCACGTTGCCAAACACCATCACCACCATCGCCAGCAGCAGCGATGCGAGCAATGCGTCGGTCAGGATGGTTGACCAGCCGGGCGAGCGGCCGCGTGGACGGTGGACGCAAGGCGTTAGCCCCGCGGTGCCTGGATCGCTGCGAACAACGGCGCCGTCGGCGGGTACTGCTTGGCGAAATACCGACCACAGGTTGCCGCTCATCGCCTGGCGCACCGTAGCGCGGTCGGCGGCCGACATCGGATAGAAGCTGATGCCTTTCTTCTTCAGCTCATCGATTGCCGCGGTGCCTTTGTCGCTGGCGATCGCGCGTTCCTGCGCGGTGGCTTCGGCCACCGCTTTCAGGAACGCGCGGGCGCAGCTCGGCGGGGATCTTGTCCATGCCGCGCTTGCCGATCACCACCACCATCGGGCTGAACAGGTGTTCGGTGAGCCAGCACGACTTCACCACCTCGTCGAGCTTGCTTGCCAGCACGGTGGCGGCATCGTGCTCAAAGCCGTCGACGACGCCGGTCTGCGCGGCCATGTACAGCTCGCCGAACGGAATCGGCGTGGGAATCGCGCCCATCAGCTTGAAGGTTTCGATGAAGGCCGGCGTCGGCAGCACTCGCAGCTTCACGCCCTTCAGCTCGGCCAGCGACTTCACAGGCGCCTTGGTGTAGACGCTGCGCGGGCCGAAGTGCGAGGCCCAGGTGAGGATCGTGCAGCCGCTGCTCTTTGCAGCATGTCGTTGAGCGCCGTGCCGGTGCGGACCGTCGAGCACCTTCGCGGCGTGGGCGTAGTTGTCGAACAGATACCCCAGGTCGAGCATGCCGAGCTCGGGGCAGATGGTCGCGAAGATCGACGAGCCGGAGATCATCATGTCGACCGAGCCCACCTTCACCTGCTGCACGACGTCGCTTTCCTTGCCGAGCTGGTTGTTCGGAAAGTAGTCGAGGTGGATCGAGTTCGCCCACGCGCTGACTTGAGGTTGGCCTGCATGCGCTCGTACCAGACGAAGTGCGCCGCGTTCTGCGTCGGCCACCATCGACGACGAGAAGCGCAGCGCCACTCGCGATCGGGCGCGGCTTGGCAGTGCAGCGTGCGAGTGCCGCGGCGCAGGTGGTCTGGATGAGGCGGCGGCGGGTGAAGTTTGGCGAACCGGTCATTGGCGCTGTCTCCGTGTATCGGTTTACTGTATCGATATACTGTATCGATACACAAAGCAGCTGTGCGCGGGGTTTCCCCGTTGGAGGCGGACGCGCAAACAACGACGGGCGACTCCCGTCGCCCGTCAGAAGTGCGGCTCCGCCGCGTATTGCTTTGGCTTCGGCCCGGGCCTATGGGCCCTTAACTTCGCTGCGCGAAGTTAGCCTGCGCCGAAGAACCGACCAGCTCGCTGCGCGCGGCGGCCTTGCAGGCCCGCTGCCGCACGCAGCGCGGCCGCCTTGTCGGTTCTTTCCCACGTGAACTCGGGCTCTTCTCTGCCGAAGTGCCCGTACGCCGCGGTCTTCTCGTAGATCGGGCGCAGCAGGTCGAGCATCTGGATGATGCCCTTGGGGCGCAGGTCGAAGTGTTCGTTGACCAGCGCGGCGATCTTCGTCGTCGCTGATCTTGCCGGTGCCTTCGGTGTAGACGGTCACGTTCATCGGCTTGGCCACGCCGATCGCGTAGGCCACCTGGATCTGGCACTGCTTGGCGATGCCGGCGGCGACGATGTTCTTGGCGACATAGCGCGCCGCGTAGGCGGCCGAGCGGTCGACCTTGCTCGGGTCCTTGCCCGAGAACGCGCCGCCGCCGTGCGGGCAGGCGCCGCCGTAGGTGTCGACGATGATCTTGCGGCCCGGTCAGGCCGCAGTCGCCCTGCGGGCCGCCGATGACGAAGCGGCCGGTCGGGTTGATCAGGTAGCGCGTGTTCTTCAGCCACTCCTTGGGCAACACCGGCTTGATGATGTTCTCGATCACCGCCTCGACGAACTCGGTCTTCATCTTCTTGCCGTCGCTCATCTCGGGCGCGTGCTGGCTCGACAGCACCACGGTGTCGATCGAGTGCGGCTTGCCGTCGACGTAGCGCAGCGTGACCTGGCTCTTGGCGTCGGGGCGCAGGTACGGCATGCGGCCGTCGCGGCGCAGCTGCGCCTGGCGCTCGACCAGGCGGTGCGCGTAGTAGATCGGCGCCGGCATCAGCTCGGGCGTCTCGTCGCAGGCGTAGCCGAACATCAGGCCCTGGTCGCCGGCGCCGGTGTTCAGGTGGTCGTCGCTCGCCTGGTCGACGCCCTGCGCGATGTCGTTGCTCTGCTTGTCGTAGGCCGACCAGCACCGCGCAGCCCTTGTAGTCGATGCCGTACTCGGTGTTGTCGTAGCCGATGCGCTTGATGGTGTCGCGCGCCACCTGGATGTAGTCGACATGCGCGTTGGTGGTGATCTCGCCGGCCAGCACCACCAGGCCGGTGTTGGTCAGCGTCTCGGCGGCCACGCGCGAGCGCGGGTCCTGCTTGAAGATCGCGTCGAGGATCGCATCGGAGATCTGATCGGCCACCTTGTCGGGGTGGCCTTCGGAGACCGATTCGGACGTGAAGAGAAAGTCGTTCGCCACTTCAATACACTCCTGCCATTCATGCATGCCGACATTGGCAACCTGCGTTGCCGGCTCATTTGTGGAGAACGTGCGGCGAACGCTTTAGCGGAACTTGTGGAGCCTCGTCGGCCCGGCGCCTTGGGCCGCAGCGGCCCGCCACGCGTCGCCCCGCAAGTAGTTCAATAACTCGGCGACGACGCGCATTATAGGAACGATGGCTCACCCTTTGATGCGCCGGACTGCTGACGGCGCGCGCCAATCCCCCTCGTCTGGGCGTATTTCGCTTCCATGGGGTGCCGTACGCGCAGCCGTCGCGCCGGCGCTGGCGGCCGAGCCTGCTGGGCCGATCGGTGATGGCGCGCGTCTTCACGCCGCTGCTGCTGGCCCTGCTGTGGCTGCTCAGCCAGCTGCCGCTGCCGCTGCTGGCATGGCTCGGCCGCGCGCGTCGGTCGGCTGTCGTGGTGGCTGGTGCGCAGCCGCCGCGCGGTGGCGCTGCGCAACCTGGCGTTGTGCATGCCCGAGTTGAGCGAAGCGCGGCGCCGCGAGGTGGCGCGCGAGCACTTCGCGCTGCGTCGGTCGCAGGCCTGGTCGAGCACGGCCTGAGCTGGTATGCGAGCCGCGAGCGGCTGAAGCGGCTGATCCACGTGGAGGGCGACGTCGCACTGGCCGAGCGCAGCGAGCGCCCGGTGATGTGGCTGGTGCCGCACTTCATCGGCGCTCGACATCGCCGCCGTGGCGGTGCAGCTGTTCCAGTCGCGCCCGGTGGTGTCGGTGTACCAGCCGCAGAGCAATCCGGTGTTCGACGCCGCGATGCTTGCGCGGCCGCCTGCGCTTCGGCAACGCGAGGCCGCCTGTACTCGCGCTTCGAGGCGCGCGCGCGGTGATGCGCTCGGTGCGCGAGGGCTACGGCTTCTTCAACCTGCCCGACATGGACTTCGGCGAGCGCGATGCCGCGTTCGTGCCGTTCTTCGGCGTGCCCGCGGCCACGCTGCTGGCGCCGTCGCGGCTGGCGCGCGCGCTCAACATGGTGGTGCAGCCGGTGGTGGCCGAGGTGCTGCCGCGGCGGCCGAGGCTACCGCGTGCGCTTTCTCGACCCGTTGCCCGACTTTCCGAGCGACGATGCGCTCGCCGACACGCGCGCGCATGAACCGCTGGATCGAGCAGGAGGTGCGGCGCATGCCCGACGCAATACCTGTGGGTGCACAAGCGCTTCAAGACGCGGCCGAAGGGCGAGCCCTCGTTCTACTGAGAGCCGGCGCGGCGCCATCGCGAAGCGATGTGATGGCAGCGCAGCTGCCGGCCAAGCCATAATGAGCGCCATGCGATTGCGCTTCACCAAGATGCAGGGCGCGGGCAATGACTTCGTGATGCTCGACGCGACGCGCAGCGCCGATCGAATTGTCCGACGAGCAGCTGCGCCGCCTGGGCGACCGGCGCTTCGGTGTCGGCGCCGACCAGATCCTGCTGATCGAGCCGTCGCCAGCGGCCGGGCATCGACTTTCGCTACCGCATCTTCAACAACACCGGCGACGAGGTCGAGCATTGCGGCAACGGCGCGCGCTGCTTCGTGCGCTTCGTGCGCGACAAGGGCTTGACCACGCGCAACACGATCCGCGTCGAGACGATGAACCGCGTGCTCGAGTTGCGGCTGCAAGGCGACGGCCGCGTCGCCGTCGACATGGGCGCGCCGGTGTTCGAGCACGACGCGCTGCCGTTCGATGGCAGCGGCCTCGACGCCGCGCCGCATCGGCGGCTTCGAGTTGTGGCCGCTCGAGCTCGGCAGGCGGTCGCGCCGTCGAGGTGGCGGTGCTGTCGATGGGCAACCCGCACGCGGTGCAGCGCGTCGACGACGTGGCCGCCGCGCCGGTCGATCGAGCTCGGCCGCTGGGTCGAGTCGCATCCGCGCTTTCGCGCGCAAGGTCAACGCCGGCTTCATGCAGGTGCGTTCGCGCTCGCAGATCGCGTTGCGCGTCTGCGAGCGCCACGCCGGCGAGACGCTCGCCTGCGGCACCGGCGCCTGTGCCGCGGTGGTGGCTGGCGTGCGCCTCGGGCTGGCTGGACACGCAAGGTCGACGTGCACACGCGCGGCGGCATGTTGACGATCGAGTGGCCGGGCGGCGACGCCAGCGTCATCATGACGCGGACCTGCACAAACCGTGTTCGAAGGAGAGATCGAACTATGAGCATCCCAGGCGTCAGCGAAGGCGAGATCGCCCGCTTCTTGATCAACACGCCGGGCTTCTTCGAGCGCCACGCCGAGGCGCTGGCCGCCGTGCGCCTGACCAGCCCGCACGGCATGCGCGCGGTCTCGCTGCAGGAGCGGCAGATGGAGATGCTGCGCGACAAGATCAAGGGCTCGAACACAAGATCATCGAGATGATCCGCGCCGGCCAAGACAACGAGGCCATCGCCGATCGGCTGCATCGCTTCACGCGCGCCATCTTGCTCACCGCCAACGCGGGTGACCTGCCCGAGGTGATCGTGCGCGAGATCAAGCACGAGTTCATGGTGCCGCGCGCGCGCGTTGCGCGTGTGGGGTGCGGCCGATCCGTTCGCCGCGCTGCGCTTTGCGCAGGGCGCCACCGATGACCTGCGCACCTTCGCGTCCAGCCTGCAGATGCCGTACTGCGGCGTCAACTCCGGCTTCGAGGCCTGCCAATGGCTCGAAGAACCCGGAGTCGGTGGCGTCGCTGGCGATGATCGCGCTGCGCCACAGCGAATCGGCCAGCGCCTTCGGCCTGCTGGTGCTGGGCTCGCCCGATCCCACGCGCTATGCCGCCGACATGGGCACCGAGTTCCTGGCGCGCCTGGGCGAGATCGCGAGCGCCGGTCTGTCGCGGTTGTTGCCGCCGTTCTGACGGCGGCCTTTAGCGCGAGGTGTCTGCCCAGTGCCCAACGCCGACATCGAGCCGTATCTGCAGCACCTGGCTGTCGAGCGCCGTCTGGCGGCGCGCACGCTGGCGCTGTACCGGGCGGCGTTGACGCAACTGAACATCGCGGCGCAGGGCGATGGCGTGACACTGCGCGAGGCGCAGCCGCATCGACGTGCGGCGCTGGCTGGCCGGCCTGCGCGCCCAGCAGCTCGCGCCGCGCAGCATTGCGCTCGTGCTATCGGCATGGCGCGGCCTGTACCGCTGGTGGGGCCAGCGTGGCGAGGTGAGCCACAACCCGCTCGACGGCCTGCATGCGCCGAAGGCGCCAAGCCGTTGCCCAAGGCGTTGTCGGTCGACCAGGCGGTGGCGTTGGCCGATCAGGGCGGCCGAGCCCCGCGTCGGCCACGACAACGAAGCGCTGCGCGCGCGCGACCACGCCGTGGTCGAGCTGCTTGTATGGCTGCGGCCTGCGCATTGGCGAGTTGGTGGCGCTCGACGCCATGGCATCGACGCAATCCCGCGGCTGGATCGATCGCGCCGATCGCAGCGCCACGTGCTCGGCAAAGGCGGCAAGCGACGCAGTGTGCCGGTGGGCGCCGCCGCGGCCGCGGCGCTCGAGCGTTGGCTGCCGATGCGCGCGGCGCTGGCGCGCGGCGACGAGCCGGCGCTCTTCGTGAGCCAGCGCGGTGCGCGTCTGTCGGCCAGCCAGGTGCGCGCGCGGCTCGCGCAACTCGCACGGGCCGCCGGCCTGCCCACCGCACGTGCACCCGCACATGCTGCGCCACAGCTTTGCATCGCACCTGCTGCAATCGAGCGGCGACCTGCGCGCGGTGCAGGAGCTGCTCGGCCACGCCAACATCACGACGACGCAGATCTACACCAAGCTCGACCACCAGCACCTGGCCCGGGTGTACGACGCGGCCCATCCGCGCGCGAAAGCGCGCCGATGAAGGTGGTGCGTCTGCGTGACGGCAAGGAGCGCTCGCTGCTGCGTCGCCACCCGTGGCTGTTCGAGGGCGGCATCGACAAAGGCGGCGCCGATTCCGGCGAGACCGTGCGCGTGCAGGCGCACGATGGGCGCTTTCTCGCCTGGGGTTCGTACAGCCCGCGCTCGTCGATTCGCGTGCGCGCCTGGAGCTTCGACGAGGCCGAGCGCATCGATGCGGCGTTCTTCGAGCGTCGCCTGGCCACGGCCGTTGCGCTGCGCAGCCGCTTGCCGATCGTCAGCGACGCGCGTGCGGCTGGTGCACGGCGAAGGCCGATGGGTTGCCGGGGTTGATCGTCGACCGTTATGCCGATGTGCTCAGCGTGCAGTTCCTGGCCGCCGGTGTCGAGCGTTGGCGAGACGCGATCGCCGACGCGTTGCTGCGCGTGACCGGCTTGACTCGCCTGTACGAGCGCTCCGACTCCGGCGTGCGCACGCTCGAGGGGCTGGCCTCACGCACAGGTTGGTTGCGCGGCGACGGCGCCACCGAGCGTCGTGATCCGCGAGCACGATTGGACGCTGGCGCTCGACGTGGCCAACGGCCACAAGACCGGCTTCTATCTGGACCAGCGCGACAACCGCCGCTGCTTCGCGCAATGGGTGCGGCAGCTCGGCTGCGCGCGGGTGTTGAACTGCTATTGCTACACGGGGGTTTCAGCGTTGCCGCCTTCGCCGGGCGGTGCGCAGCATGTGGTGAGCGTCGATTCGTCGGCGCCGGCGCTCGAAGGCGCCAAGGCCAACGTGGCGCGCAACGGCTTTGCCGATCGCCAGGCTGACTACGTGGATGCCGACGTCAACCAGACGCTGCGCGATCGCCTGAAGGCGGGCGAGCACGTTCGACGCCATCGTGCTCGACCCGCCCAAATTTGCACCCACTGCCGCGCATGCCGATCGCGCGGCGCGCGCCTACAAGGACATCAACCGTCTCGCGCTCGAAGCTGCTGGCGCCCGGCGGCGTGTTGTTCACGTTCTCGTGCTCCGGCGGTGTCGGCGCCGAGTTGTTTCACAAGATCGTGGCCGGTGCGGGCCACGATGCCGGCGTGAATGCAGCGATCGTGCAGCGCCTGGAAGCAGGCTGCGACCACCCGACGACGATCGAATTCCCTGAGGGCGAGTACCTCAAGGGCCTGGTGCTGTTGAAGACGGTGACGTCACGAGCGGCGGCTGCGCCGGACGAGCCGGCGTGAGGTCGATGCGCGGCTGCGAACTTCGCGCGCTGCGTAACGAAGTAGCTCTTCACGTTGCGTACGTTGGCGTCTTCGGTGAACAGGCGCTGCACCAGCGCGTTGTAGTGGCTCATCGTCGCGCACCCACACCACGAGCACGCAATCGGGCCCCGGGCTCACGCGGTAGCACTGCTGCACCGCGGCCTCGGCGACGGCACGGGCCTCGAACGCATCAGAGCCGCTCGACGCCTTGTCGATCGAGCGTGACCTCGACGATCGCAGTGAGCCCGCCGGCGAAAGCTTGCGGCAGACACGATTGCCATCTGGCGCTCGATCACGCCCTGTTCGACCAGGCGCGCGCACCCGGCGCAGCGCGGTGGCCGGCGACACGTGGGCGGCTTCGGCCAGCGCCTGGTTCGAGCGCGAGGCGTCGTCTTGCAGCAGTGTCAGGAGGCGACGATCCACCTCATCCATGGGGATTGATTGTGATCATTTATTGCAAACTGGCGCTGATAATGGATGAAAATCACTCAACTATGAGTGTATAGCTGGAATATTGCATGAATCATGACAAATTAGAAAGCCTATGCCAAAGCGAGGTCGACTAGCATCGCGACACCTCGCAACCCCAGAAGGCAGCGAAAACCATGTGCGGAATCGTCGGCGCCGTCAGCACCCGCGACATCGTTCCCATCCTGGTCGAGGGCCTCAAGCGCCTGGAATACCGCGGCTACGACTCCTGCGGCGTGGCGGTGCATCAGCACGGCGAACTGCGGCGCACCCGCAGCACCTCGCGCGGTGGCCGAGCTCGATGCGCCAGGTGGCGCACGACGCATCGCCGGCGGCACCGGCATCGCCCACACGCGCTGGGCCACGCACGGCGCGCCGGCGGTGCACAACGCGCACCCGCATTTCTCCAGCGGCCGCATTGCGCTCGTGCACAACGGCATCATCGAGAACCACGACGAGCTGCGCGCCGAGCTGCAGGCCAAGGGCTTCAAGTTCGAGAGCCAGACCGACACCGAGGTCGTCGCCCACCTGGTCAACCATCTGTACGACGGCGATCTGTTCGATGCCGTGCAGCGCGCTGCGCTGCGCTTGAAGGGCTCGTTTGCGCTGGCGGTGTTCTGCCGCGACGAGCCGCACCGCGTGGTCGGCGCGCGCGAAGGCTCGCCGCTGATCGTGGGCGTGGGCAAGCGGCGAGAACTTCCTGGCCTCCGACGCGATGGCGCTGGCCGGCGTGACCGACCAGATCGTCTACCTCGAGGAAGGCGACGTCGTCGATCTGCAGATGGGCAAGCACTGGATCGTGTCGCGCCACGGCGATGGCCGCTATCCAGCGCGTGCAGCGCGAGGTGCGCACCGTGCAGGCGCACATTCGGGCGCCGCCGAGCTCGGGCCCCTACCGGCACTACATGCAAAAGGAGATCTTCGAGCAGCCGCGCGCGATCGCCGACACGCTCGACGGCGTCGGCGGCCTCGACCCGTCGCTGTTCGGCGACCACGCCAACAAGGTGTTCGACGGCGTCGACCGCGTGCTGATCCTCGCCTGCGGCACCAGCTACTACGCGGGCAGCACCGCGCCGCTACTGGCTCGAGGCGCATCGCCGGATTGCCGACCACGGTGGAGATCGCCAGCGAATACCGCTACCGCGAGAGCGTGCCCGACCCGCGCACGCTGGTCGGTCACCATCAGCCAGAGCGGCGAGACCGCCGACACGATCGCGGCGCTGAAGCACGCGCGCAGCCTCGGCATGGAGCGCACGCTGACGATCTGCAACGTGGCCACCAGCGCGATGGTGCGCGAGTGCAAGCTGGCGTTCATCACGCGCGCCGGCGTCGAGATCGGCGTGGCGTCGACCAAGGCCTTCACCACGCAGCTGGTGGCGCTGTTCCTGCTGACGCTTGGTGCTGGCCAAGTTCCGCGGCAAGTTGCCCGAGAAGGGCGAAGAGGCGGCGCTGCGCAACCTGCGCCACCTGCCGTCGGCGGTGCAATCGGTGCTGGCGCTCGAGCCGCAGATCATCAGCTGGGCCGAGGCCTTCGTGCCGCGCGCAGCACGCGCTCTTTCTCGGCCGCGGACGGCACTATCCGATCGCGCTCGAAGGTGCGCTCAAGCTCAAGGAGATCAGCTACATCCACGCCGAGGCGTATCCGGCCGGCGAACTCGAAGCACGGGCCGCTGGCGTTGGTCGACGCCGAGATGCCGGTGGTCACCGTGGCGCCGGCCGACGATCTGCTCGAGAAACTCAAGAGCAACATGCAGGAGGTGCGCGCGCGCGGCAGCCAGCTCTACGTGTTTGCCGACGCCGACACGCGCATCGAAGTCGAGCACCGGCATCCACGTGATCCGTCTGCCCGAGCACTACGGCGCGCTGTCGCCGATCCTGCACGTGGTGCCGCTGCGAATTGCTCGCATATCACACCGCCGTGGCCAGAGGCGGATGTGTCGACAAGCCACGCAACCTCGCCAAGTCAGGTGACTGTCGAGTGAGCGTGCGGTTCAGTTGGTAGGGTGAGTGCAGGAAATAAAGTCCGTCCAGAAGAAACAAAGTCCATCTGCGAGTGTGGCCGAGCGTGATTGGTGAGCGCGAAGGAGTTGTACTGGAAGAGTTCTTGGTCAACAATTGCCGCCGTGAGCCAAACTTCGGACGAGCATCGACCGCAGGTCTACAGCGGAGCGGAGGTGGCCCCAGGTCGCTGAAAGTTGCCGTCGAGGGCGGCGACCAACGTCGAGCGCATCCGCAGCGAGCGCATCGGTGGCTCGCCTAACACGATCGCTTTGCACCTGGATTTTTGCGAGGTAGTCGACGGTGGGCGCCCGCCTGCAGGGCACCGCGCCGACTGAAACCCATCGGATGATGTCGCGAGTCCCGACGCGATACGCTTCAACTGGCAGGTCAGACCATCTCCCGTGCCCGCAGGTCGCGCAGCGGCGCTCGTTAGTCAGGCGAAATGAAGCGCCTCGCGGCAGGTCGAAAGCACGAGTGAACCGCCAGAAGCAATCGCGTCCGGCGAGCGAACGGATTAGCTCTCGAGGCAACCGCATTGCGAGCCAAGGAGAGATCCTCTCGCGTCTCCAGGCGCCTCGCGAGCAGACCCGCGGCCACCGGTGCGACCAGAGAGAATGCGACAAAGCCGATGATCTTTCGAGGCTGCTACGGTGAGGCTTCAGCCGAAGCGAGGCGTCTGAAGTGCAAGCCAGGGCGAACGCTGAGCTCGAGGCCGCAGCCGAGGGCGCACGAACCTGAACCGCATCGTATAACTCATGGTGGAGGTCGATCTCGCGAGCCGAAACGCTGCCAGAAGTGATATACTCAAGCGAGGAAATCGTCAGCCTGGAAAGAAGCGCGGCGGTTCGTTATTAGGTGATGACTCGGCAGCAAGAGCCGAAATTTCGCTTTGCAGCCGCGCAGATCAAGCCGAAACAAGCGCGTGAACGGCTGGCAGCTGAACAGTCGACAACGCGAGGAAAGGACTGATGCGCCAATACTTGCCATTTTTGGTAATGCCACGTAGCGGTACTGTCGTGCGACACTCAGAGTGAGTGCGGGCGCCCCTGCGCCGACCACCAGCCGCAACCGGGATCGCACCTCCAGTCCAGCAACGGCTGTTGTCGTCATCTGGACCTCGTCGACGCAGGAAGCTCAGCGTCCGCTTTGTGTAACCGGCGACTAATTAAAACCGGCACAAGCGGCGGCGGTCAGTCTGATCAGTCGTTCGTCGGTGAGATCGACCGTCACGCAGATGGCTGGCACCGTGAGTACGTTGCGCACCAGGGAAGCCGTCGACATGGTGGCCGTGCTGGTGCTGGCTTTACCTGCGCCACCTTGGTAAGGACTCAGTCATTGCGGGAGATCAAAAGAACACCTGAAACTCATTGCGGCGATCTTCGTCAAAATGGTGATCAAAATCGGAACTTTTTTAAACTCGCTGCCAAACGGGGCGGACGTTATCCAGTGATCTTCTGGCGTGCAGTACATGCGCCGTCAAGTAACAGCTAGCTGGTATAGCGCCACCTGTTTGCGCGGCGGCATCATGATACCTCAGAAGCTATTCGGCGCGTCACTGGCTCCAGATAGCCAGCGAGTAATGCTGGCTGAGGGAGCGCGTGCAAGAACGCCGGACGTAAGCCGACGCACCTCAGCCTAGCTCTGGTGCGTATGCTGCAATCAGCGGTAACGTCGCGCCAGAGGGCCCCGCGCGATGATCGCTGTTGCAGCGGTTCGACAGTGGTGGCCACCACTGAACTCTGCCCGGTCTCGGCACTGTCACGATCCCAATCAGGCGCCAGCGGCGACCTGAGGTTCGATCGGCCCGGTTTCAAAGGTACCTGAATGCCGCCACGGCATAGCTGATTGTGGAATAAATGCGGGCATCTCAGCGGACTGGAACTCCCAGCCCGCTAGCGCTGGTGGGCTTTCGCGTTCTCGGCACGTCGTCAGTCGACACGCCGGCGATCACGGCATTGTTCTGATGGCGTCTGACACGCGGCTACCAGCGCCCGGGCGATCAGCTTATTTCGCCCGCCTGCGGGCCTCACCACCACGGGCTTCGGCAGGATGCACGGCGCACCACAGTTCTGGCGCCCGGCTGACTTCCTCAGGCGTGCCATCGTGGCGGTTTGCGCTGGCTCGCGCGTCAGGATCGACGGCCCTTCAGCGCATCGCCAGGGCATCATCCACGCCCCTGATTCGACAATCGTCTGCGAACTTAAAGCTGAGGAAGCGGCGCTGGATTGATCGGGAGCTTGAAGCCGGTCGGGGTGACCGGAGCCTTCGCACTCAGCCTACCGGTGTGGTCAACGATACCAGCCACAATCCAAGTCAACAGCATCGGGTGTTCGGATGCCTGCGGTGGAACGCCTCAGCTCACACTCGACTACAGTCCGTCCTTCATAAGTAGCGTATCGTCAGCGCAAATCTCTTGCGCCAGTCTCAGGCCTGTAGCGGGAGGCAGCTCCATACCGTAGTCATCTCAGATATCTTCAGGCCCGATCTGGTGTTCATACGATCAATGCTCGGCGACAGCGACCTCCAGCTGAACTTCAGACTGCCGCGCCATCATCGGTGCCATTAACGATGTCGGCTCCCGGATCGGCGGCGTAGCGCTCTGCATGTTACCTCGCAGCCGTCGGCCCGATCCACGGATGAACGGCGCACTGTATCACCACGAAATGGGGCGGTGCACCGAAGGCGTCTCACCGGTCGGGCTCTGCCACTCAAAACGATTGTCCGTGTTTCCGGGCGTTGCCGGCCTCGGCTACCAAATCGACATCGTGCCAGATCGCGCCGTCAGCCAAGAACGCGTCGGTCGAAAAGCGCCCTTCAGGTGAAGTACAGAATTCCGCATCCGCGTTCGACGCCGATCATCACGGTTCTCCTTGCCATCGATGCCGTCAGTCGGCCCGGGGTTATCGGCGGCGAGGTATAAAGGCCTTACCCTTCCGGTGCTTGCTGTGTTTACTGCCATCATGGGACGGTGCCGATCAGGCATTCGCGCTGGATAACGCCGCCTAGAGGCGGATGAGAGCTATAGAAGCGGTCGTCACTTCCGAGACCACTCATAGCCAGGAAGTCTGAGTCCACTGCCTTCATAAAGCAAAAGCGATACTTCACGGCGATAGGCCCACACCACGTCATTATTTAAACTTCCATGTTTATAGCAGACTCACATTCCGGCCGGAAGCGGACCAGCCGCTCCAACGAAGCCCACTAAAAGCAGGTCCAATCACAAGGGCGCTTGCAATTTCGCGCCTCTCTGATCACTGAAGCAAGGCGCGATGACGCTACCTAAGTCAGCCGGGGCGCATGCCCTCCGCATGGCAACCTCCGCACCAGCAGCTGTTTGACAGAGATTGCGCCAACAGCGCCACCAGTCAAACTCACGATCGTATCGAATTACTGAAGCACCACGGTTTCGCCTCGGCACAACTTCGAGTGCGAGGCTGCATGTACGCGCGCTTGCCCAGCTTACTCGAGGCGATCCTGTGCGAATGAAGCCAATGAAATTTACACAACGTTCCGCCATTGCCAGTACAGCGTTGCCTCGCGTGGCGATGATGCTAATCGATCTGATGAAACCACGCATCACTTTGGAGTTGGCAGAGTGCGATGGCCACCGGGACGCAGATCGATCGGCGCGAGTTCATAGACAACCAACTCTCGACACAGCGTCACGGCTTCTTTCCAAGTGCCCGGGCGTCTCGATGCCGATATCAGATCGACCGTCGCAAGCGACGACGTAATACGTGCCTGGATTCACGTCACACGTGCAGAGCCAGCTCCGCAGAAGCGTTTGCCTCAAGCGCGACGCGGGCCGCTGGCGCGGTTTGATTGCTTATGGACGAGGATGAATGCGCCCGCGCCATCAATAGATGCCATCTAGAAGCTGGTGGCCAGCTTGCGTCGTGGAGTTGAGGCATCTCGGGCGACGCTGCGTTCGCACAACGCCGCGTCGCGGCAGCGATGCTGCGTTGATCTGCAGGTCGGAATCGCAGCGCGATATACGCAGTGCGCCAGTGATGCGCGCGGTTGCGAAACAGCGCAACGGCGCGTTACGGCGGCCGCCCGCTCTGCTGGGACCGGGGGACGGAAGCCAGCCACCACCACCATTCCGAAAGTCAGGCGGGCCTCCGGTGCCGGCGGCGTGCTCTCGTCGATGCGCTCCATCGCTCGCTCGCAGATGCACGCAGGGGCCTCAGAACGCGTTGCCCGGTCCCGGCCCACATCCACACTGAGGCGCCAGCCAGCGCCGATGTGCAGCGCAGCCGCGCTGACCGTGGCCACCATCGAGCGCCGCGCGCAGATTTGTCCAGGTCCGGCAAATGCCTCTCTCTACGAGCGCGCTCCGAGGCTGGACCCGTTGCTGCTGGCAGGCCAGCCTCGGAGATCACCAGGATCGCCAGGCGTGCCGCTCCTGCGCGCGTGGCATCGGCTTCGCCGGCATCGCGCAGCTTCCTCTGGGGTGCGTAAGCTCGGCGCCTACCCTCGAGAAGCCGGCAGCGCGGCGGCTCGGAAAGCCTCGGCGATCACCAGAGACTTGTCGACCAACGCCCCTAGATGTTCGAGGACTCCCACGCATCGATTTGCTTGTCGCCAAGAACCTGCTGCGCTCGCGCTCATCGTGAACGTTCCCGCGAATACACCGGCCCGCCGGAAAACAGCTCGCTCGTCGGCGTCAAGCAGACCGTGACTCCAATCGATCGCCTCGCGCAGTGTCTGGTGACGGCGCAGAGCCGTTGCGCACACCCCCGGTGAGCATGCGAAAGCCGCTCGTCCAGGCGCTCCGCACCCGGCCGTGCCCAGCAGGGCACGCGCGCGGACCAGTTCAATGGCCAACGGCAGACCATCGAGCCGTCGACAACATGTCCACCACGTCGGCTTGCAGTTCTGCTCGGTGAGTGCGAAGGTCGGTCGGAGGGCCTGCCCCGATTGACGAGCAGCGCCACGGCACCCGAGACTCGCGCCGCCATGAGATCGGGCGTAGCCGGTACCCGTGCCAATCGTGCAGCGTGGTACAGATGTTCGTCCGCGATCCTCGGCAGTTCCTGGCTGGTGATCAGCACGTGGGCCTCGGGCGCACGATGTCGCACCGGCGCATCGCGCAAACGCGCTGGCCGCGTCCAGGAGATGCTCGCGAGTTGTCTAGCACCAACAGCACAGCACGATTGCGCAACGCGTCGATCGCTTCATCCTGCGCCTCGTTTTCCAGGAAGTGTCACGCCCAGCGCCTGAGCCACGGCCGCGGGCAATGAATGCCGGATCAGCCACCGGTGCCAACTCGACCATCCAGACCCGTCCTCGAACTCACGGCGCAAGGCATGCGCGCGGCTTGAGCCAGCCGGGTCTTGCCGATTCCAGCGGCGCCGGCAACGCTGACCGAGCGGTGCGCGCCTAACGCCGCGAGCAAGGAGGCGACGTCGCCAGCACGGCCAATCAGTTCAGGCAGCACTGCGGCAGAGTTGCCTGCTGGGAGCGCGCATTGCCAACGGTCGGCGGGCTCGGGTGAACCATCGTGGCGCGATTCGCCGCATCGTCGGGGCCAGTGTGACCGGGG